>JGI1652J44930_10000507_pt1 | contig 15195 bp, 14 predicted proteins | sample NewIslsDNAsample_FD_44930 | JGI IMG/M metagenome (IMG submission 44930)
CCGATTCGCCGCGGTGGCGGGTTCGTTGTCTACAGCGAACCTCGCCATTCTTCCTGAAAACAAAGCAAATGGAGAAAGGGCTGAAACAAAGATGGGAAAAGTGTACCTTGTCGGCGCGGGTCCCGGCGACCCTGAGCTGATTACCGTTAAAGGGCTGAAATGCATCCAGCAAGCCGATGTCATTTTATATGACCGCCTCATTAATGAGGAACTGCTGTCCTATGCTAAAAAGGATGCAGAGCTCATCTTTTGCGGCAAATTGCCGGGCTATCATACGATGCAGCAAGAAACGATTAATCATTTCCTTGTTCGGCACGCCAAAAAAGGAAAGACGGTCGTCCGTTTAAAAGGCGGTGATCCGTTTGTGTTCGGCCGCGGCGGTGAAGAAGCGGAAGCGCTGGTCAAGCATGGCATCGAGTTTGAAATCGTTCCTGGCATTACCTCGGGAATCGCCGCTGCTGCTTACGCCGGCATTCCGGTCACCCATCGCGATTTCAGCTCTAGCGTTGCTTTCATCACCGGCCATAAGCGGAAAGGAAGCGAAGAAGAAATCAAATGGGAAACCCTTGCAAAAGGCATTGATACGCTTGCCATTTACATGGGCATTAGCAATCTCCCGTATATTTGCAACCAGCTGATGAAATACGGAAAATCTCCTTCCACGCCTGTGGCCGCTATTCAATGGGGAACGACTGTAGATCAGCGGACGGTAACGGCTACTTTAGCGACGATTGCCAATGTCGTCGCTAAAGAAAAAATCGAAAACCCAAGCATGATCATCATTGGGGACGTCGTGAAACTGCGGGCAAACATTCAATGGTTTGAACAGCTGCTTGCCAAACAAAGCGCGGCCGCCAATACGGCGTTGTAACGAGGGGAAAGATGGAAGCGGTATTGTATGTTTCTCACGGCAGCCGCGTCCCCCGGGCGCGGCAGGAGGCGGCTGCGTTCGTCGAAAAATGCAAAAGAAGTATCGACGTCCCCATTCAGGAACTTTGTTTTCTTGAACTGGTTGAGCCGGATATCATCACCGGAATTGATATTTGCGTGCAAAAAGGAGCAACCCGCATCATTGTTCTCCCGCTCCTGCTTTTATCTGCCGGACACGCTAAACACGATATCCCGGAGGCGCTCCGCCAAGCGAAACAGCGTCATCCCCATGTGGAAATCGTATGTGGGAAACCGTTCGGCGTCCATGAAACGATGATTGACATCGTCATCGCCCGAATCCATGAACAAGGGGTACCATTAGACGGCAAATCAATGATTCTCCTTCATCGGAAGAGGCAGCAGTGATCCGGATACAAAGCGCGATATCGAGAAAATCGCCAACCGTCTGCAGTCAAAAACAGACGTTCCGTGTGTGGATGTCTGCTTTTTAGCCGCCATCCGTCCAACGCTGGAAGAAGGTTTGGATAAGGCAAGCCGTTCATCTTATAAAAACATCTTTGTCGTTCCTTACTTATTATTTACCGGCGTATTAATGAAAACGATTGAACGAAAACTGCACTCTTTTCAGTCGCTGCATCAGCAATGGATTTTATGTCATTATCTAGGATACCATCCTTTTTTGCAACAGCTGGTCAAAAAAAACATCGAAACATTATTGCGCGCTGCGAAGGGAGCCTAATCTCCACTTAGGCTCCTTTTTTCTTCTCTCCGATTGCATACACAAAATCCCTTGTCTATTGTATGATGAGAATAGAAACATAGTTGGCAAGGAGAGGGATAGATGAAGCGTTTTCATCTTATCGTTCACGGACGCGTCCAGGGCGTCGGTTTCCGCTATTTTACACAGTATGAGGCGCTAAAGCGGCAGCTGACCGGCTGGGTCAGAAATAATGACGATGGCACAGTGGAAATGGAAGTTCAAGGAAATAAAGAAGCCATTCAGCTATTTATGGACACCATCCGTGAAGGAACGATGTTTGCTAAAGTAACAGAGATGTCCGTGCAGGAAGTAGCGGTGAATCCAAAAGAAAAACAATTTCGCATTATATATTAAAGGGCTGCCAATAAAGACAGCCTCTTTCTTCTATTACGCCAGAAGCGGGTGCGTCGATGCATAGTGAAAACACGTTTCCATAATTAAGCGATTGGCATGCTCATTTTTCCGATTGGCTTCCCGGCAAGTAGGATGGAAGATATCAATGGAAGCTTGCGGGTATTCACCGCATACATCCACGCCGACAACCTTTTTATGGAGTAATAAATGGCGTAAACAAGCAAGCAAAAACGATAACGGCATCGTCCCTTGATTCCAGTTTGTTACCGCATCATCGCGGCGAAGCACATCTTTATCGATACTAATATATACACTGTGAGTTGGAATGATGGAAAAAAGCATACTTGGAGAAACATTGTAACGATCCAGCGAGAAGACAGTAATGTTAGGAGATAGACGAAGATGCTGTGGTGAAGATTTTGGACCGATCATAACGACCTTTTTTAAATAAGGATGCTTTAGCGCATATGATATCCATGAACCACAGGAAATAACAGGATCATCCCCGCTTCCAACATCGGTATGATGATCGAAAAGTACAAGAGTAAAAGGTTCTTTGATTTCTTGAAGAAGCAAATAAGAAACATAATGATAGTTTCCGTTGCCGATGAACACTGCTCCTTTTTGGCGGCGAAGGCGCAGCCGTTTTTCGATTTCCTGCAAGGACTCCGGCTCACAATACAAGTTCGTATGGGCTAAATCAGTGAAATCAATCCATTCATGCGGAAAGCGAAACAGCTGTTTTTGCGACGGGTACGTATGATCAAAATTTAAAAATGTTATACCATTCCCTTGAAAACTCATCAATACCACCTCTTTTTCATATTGGTGCGTATTTCTCTATTGATGAGTCTTAGATGCGTATTCTTTTTTATTATAATAAAAAATTTTGTAAAACGAAATATTTCCGTTCTTTCGCTTGTTTCAGGTAAAATAGTAAAAAATGAACGACTAGGGAGGAGATTGGCTTGCAACCCATTGACGTTCGCGAAGTGCAAGCAGCCATCAGCCGCTTTGCCAACCAAGACGTATATATTCATTTAGAAACAACGAACGGTGCGTACGCCTCCCATCACAACGAAGGATTTTTTTCCGCCGGAGCCTACATCCGTAACGCGCTGATTCGTTTCAGCCGCGGCAGAATCACAGGAAACGGACCGTACCGCGTCGGTCTGAAATTAGATTTTGGCTGGGTTTATGCGGAAGGATTAACCCATTGGGAAATAACCGAGAAAGGGCAGCTGCTATTAGCCGGCCATGATTACGAAGGAAGATTGGCGGTTGCCCTGCAGCTGAGCCACGAGCCGTTTTAATGCATGGAGGGAGGGCTGAAGCATGAAGGAAAAACACGTACTCGTTGTATTTCCTCACCCTGACGATGAAGCGTTTGGAGTGTCAGGAACGTTGGCACAGCACATCGAAAACGGAACGCCTGTCACCTATGCCTGTTTAACGCTCGGCGAAATGGGACGAAACATGGGGGCGCCGCCGTTTGCGAACCGCGAAACGCTGCCGCTGATCCGCAAAAAAGAATTGGAAGAAGCATGTAAAGTGATTGGCATTCATGACTTGCGGCTGCTCGGTTACCGCGATAAAACGGTGGAATTTGAAGATGAAGAATTGCTCGCCGACCGCATCGGCGAAATTGTCGCTGAAACAAACCCATCGCTTGTCATTACGTTTTACCCAGGCTACAGCGTCCATCCGGATCATGACGCATGCGGCGCTGCCGTCATTCGCGCTCTCAAGCGCCTGCCAAAAGATAAGCGTCCGACCGTTCACTGCGTCGCGTTCGCGAAAAACTGTGAGCAAGACTTAGGCAAGCCAGATGTCATTCGCGATGTCAGCTCGGTCATCGAGAAAAAACTTGCTGCCATCCAAGCGCACCGCTCGCAAACGGAAGGATTGATGAAAGCGGCGAAAAAACGTGGCGGCGACGCGTTAGAGTGGCTGAAGACCGAGCGGTTTTGGACGTATAAATGGGAGGATTGAACCAACGAGCAACTTTCTCCATAGAGGGAAGGTTGCTTGTTCCATATTTCTATCAGTCTACTAACTCACCTTTCCATACGGCTACTGCTTGTCCAGACAGNCCCACCCTATCATGATTTACTTTGACTTTGACTACTCCTCCTCTTTTCGACGCCTGATAAGCTATAAGCAATGATTTTCCTAACTTTGTCTNCCAATAAGGCCCCAAGCAGCAATGCGCCGAACCGGTGACNGGATCCTCCGGGACGCCAATCGCAGGGAAAAAGCAGCGGGAAAAAAANTCAAATTTCTCCGTTGAGGACCGGCTTGTGACAATAACCCCGCGTGTTTTGACTTGCTGTAATAAGGTGAAGTTCGGCTGCAATTCCCTCAGCTGTTGTTCTGACTCTATTTCAATGAGGTAGTCAAACCGATTTCTTCCAACAAACAGCGGCTCCACTCCAAGCGCTTCGACTAGTTCATCTGGATAGGCAGCAATCGGTGCCGGCGGCTCGCTCGGAAAATCCATCTGTATCCACTCACCATCTTTGCGGGTTGTCAAANTGCCGCTTTTCGTATAAAACGAAATCATCTCATCAGGATCGACCTTCCCGAGTTCCCACAATATATGTGCGCTNGCTAATGTCGCATGGCCGCATAAATCCACCTCTGCATTTGGAGTAAACCAACGCAGCAAGTATCCATTTTTATGCGGGGACAGAAACGCCGTCTCTGATAAATTCATTTCCGCCGCTACCTTTTGCATCCATTCTTCTGNCATTGGGGCAGAAAGAAGACAAACAGCAGCCGGNTTTCCGCTGAATCGCTCGTTCGTAAACGCATCTACGACATAGATTGGTATCGTCATCCTACTCTTCCTTTCGCCTAATTTCCTCTTTCATAGCATTCTCCAGCAGCTGTTCAAACTCCTCCTCCCAATTTCCCCTCTTGCAAAATGATTCATCAGCAATTGCTTTAAATAACGCTTTCCTTTTTTGTTCATCGCGCACATGCCGTAAAATCCATTGCCGGCATTCGTAAAGAAAATCGATATACCGCCCGTAGTCATCATCGTACAGTTCCTCAAGCCGGCGGCGGATTTGCNGCGCGATGGTCGGGCTTGCGCCGCCTGTCGAAATCGCAATCGTCAATCTGCCGCGCCTTACGACCGCAGGAACATGAAAATTGGACCGTTCCGGGTCATCNNCAATGTTGATAAGCTGATAAGGCTTCGCCGCTTTCGCCACCGCTTCGTTCACAGCCCGATTGTTCGTTGCGGCAATCACGATCCACGCTTCTTTCATATCATCAGGAGAAAACGTTTTTTGCCGCCAAATCAGTTTTTTATCTGCGACTAACTGTTCAATCCCCGTTGTAATCGTGGGGGCCACTACCGTAATTTTTGCCTTTGCTTCCAGCAAGCCGTAAATTTTCCGTTCCGCCACCTTTCCTCCGCCGACGACGAGAACGCTTTGATTTGCGACATTCAGCATAATTGGATATCCCATACCATTTTCCCCTTTACAAAAAACGGCCGTGTAGAAATCCACGGCCTTTTTCTTCATTATATTATCTTTGCGTCGCTTCTTGAATCCATTCTGCNAACCGTTCATTTTCTTTTTTCATATGCTTTAGCCATTGCGGAAGCAACTCAGCAAGCGCTTCTTTATCATTTTCTTTCATCGCCTCATATGTTTTATGATGAAGCTCGCGCAGTTTTTGCTTTTCTTCTTTGGACATCCATTTTTTCTTCTTGTGTAATTGTTTCAACTCTTGCTTAAATTGTTCTTTCGTTATTTCTTTGTTTGCGAGGCGGTCAATCAGCCGATCGAGCGCTTGCTCTCGCTTTTGCTTCATCTCTTTGCATTTTGCTTTCAACGCTTTTTTCACTTGTTCATCTTGCAGTTTTGCCCGCAATTGTTTGCGCTCATTCAGAACTTTTTTCCATTCATCGGCTTGGTCTGGCGTATATTGTTTGACTATTCCCATCCATTTTTGTTCATCGAGTTCTCCGTGCTTGAACATATGTCCGGCAAATGAATGTTCCATCGCGTGGTTAGCTTTGACAATACTGCCTTGTTGCGCCGAGTTGGAATCCGGATTGGCGGCCAGCACTCCTGCCGGGATGGTCAGCATCAAAACAGTTAGGAAAGAAATCCACGTTTTTTTCATCTGACTCACACTCTCCTTTTTCCTTTGTTATTGTTCATACCATTTTGGCATTAGCCGTTGAAAAGTTCCATCTGCTAATACGACAACAAATTTTTGTTCATCGGAAACGCACCGCTTCTTTTGCTCCCATAAAAGCAGGAATGCCATTCACCAGCACCATCCCTATTTTCCCCATTTTTCCACGCTCCTTTCACATAAAATGAAAAAAAAGAGCTTGCTGCTTTTTCACAGCAAGCTTTTCCGTTGATTACCGGAATTTCTCGTCAATTCGCCGCTGATAGTCGCGCAATGCTTGGGAATTTGTTTTATTCCGCTTTTTCATGAGCGCATTCCAGCGCAACAATTTCTCATTTAGCTTCTTCTTCAATTCCTTTTTTTCCTCTTCATCTTCACAACAGCGCAACAAATCTTCTAACGTCATTAAATCTTTTTTTAACTCGACTTCCTCAGAGACGTAGCCAGCGTTTTTTAACATCAAATAACCGATTCGCAAGTCTTCGGGAATATGGGATAAATCCTCCAGTTCAAGCGGTTTTCCAAAGCCAGGAAGATTATTGAATTCTCCGTTTTTCATCGCTTCGCGAATTTTATCTTCCGCTACTCTCCAAAAAATATCCATCATTTCATCTCCTGTATCCGCAATTCATTCCGGTGCTGTCCGCGCAGAAAGATGAGAAACGCTTCATACGGCAGCGGCGGAGCAAAATAATATCCTTGCGCCTCATCACAACGCTTATTTCTTAAATAGGCCGCTTCCGTTTCCGTCTCTACTCCTTCAGCGAGCACCTTCACACCAATATTATGCCCGAGACGAATAATCGCCGGCAAAATCGCATCTTTTTTTCCTTGAATATTTCGAACAAACGAACGGTCAATTTTTAAACGGTCAATCGGCAAGTCGGTTAAATAACTGAGCGAGCTATAGCCTGTGCCAAAATCGTCCATGCTGATCGTAACGCCGATNGCTTTCAGCTTGGTTAAAATCGCGATCGCCCGCTCTGTATCCATCGCCATCCGCTCCGTAATTTCCAAATCTAAATGATGCGGTGGCAACCCTGTCTCCTCAAGCAGATTCGCCAGCTTATCGACAAAACGACGGTTTTCAAACTCATAACAAGATAAATTAACAGATACTGATAAGTTAGGGAAATATTCCAATAATTGTTTTGTTTGCCGACAAGCGGTACGAATCACCCATTCGTTAATCGGGATAATAATGCCAGTTTGTTCGGCGACAGGGATAAATGTATGGGGCGATATAATCCCTTTTTCCGGGTGGTTCCAGCGAATTAACGCTTCCATGCCGGTAATGGCACCGTTATCTAGCCGAATTTGCGGTTGATAATAAAGTTCAAATTCCCCTTTTTCCAGTGCCCGGCGCAATTCTCGCTCCATGGCAATCTTTTCGTGAAGCACGAGGGCCATTGGCTCCTCAAAAAACAAAAATTCGCTTGCTACCTTTTTCCGGGACCGGTATCTCGCAATATCTGCTTTTCGAATTAATGTTTTTGAATCCATTCCATCCTTCGGATATAAACTAATGCCAATTTTTATTGTAACATATAATTCCAGGCCTTCTACCACAATTGGTACATCAGCAATTTCACTAAACTGTTTAGCAACCATTTCCGCCTTTTCTTTCGTGCTTTTGGACAAAATCGCAATAAATTCATTGCCGCTCCATCTTCCTAGCAACACATTTTCGCCGCTTCGTTTTTTCCATTCCGTTACGATTCGCAGCAGCACCTGATCGCCTACGGCATATCCGTAAAAATCGTTAATCGTCTTCATCCCGCTAATCTCAAGAAACATAATAGCCACTTCTTCCTGGCGGGAAGATGCCTCCTGAATACTTTTCTCAATGGCATGGTGGATTGCTTCCTTATTGGGCAGTCTGGTTAAATCGTCATGCGTCGTTATATAGCGCATTTTTTCNTCATTTTTCTTCTGTTCTGTAATATCGCGAATCACCGTGAAATTTACCTTTCTACCATCATGGTCATACTTGCGCTGCACGATTTCTGCCGGCAAAACGGTGCCATCTTTCCTCCGAAGTTGAATTTCGTAGCGTTCTTCCTGGCAATCATCGTGCTCCATTTTCTTCAACGAACCGGCGACTATTAAATCGCCAATCGGCATATGGATCAGCTCGCTTTCCACATATCCAAGCAGCTGGCAGGCAGCGCGGTTCGCTTCCATCACTTGGCCGTGCCCATGAACAATAATTCCTTCCATTGTCATTTCCATGAACCGTTTAAAGCGATTTTCGCTTGCTTCTAATTCCCGCTTATATTTTTCCAGCGATTTTCGTTTTACTTGGATATATATCGCCAGCAAATAGACAAGAAACACGAGAAAACTCATCCATAAAATATATTCGATTTCTTTCGACATAAACAATCACCATCATCTATTATTCGATTTCTTTATGAACATTATAGAAAGATTGTTTGTCCCCTTCTTTCCTACCCCATTCCTATTCATTCGACAGTTTACGACATAATCGGTGTGCATTTTAGTACATAAGTATTGATTTGTAGTGAACTTTTACATCATTAATAAAGAAAAAATTTATATAAGGAATTAGGACTAGGTTATATATTTGTAACTTGGCTGTAACATTATTTAATTCAACTGTAAAAAAAATGAGCCCTATCCTTTGTTATACTATAGTCAAGTTAAGTCGAATCGGAAAATTTGTTGTCGGGGGTTTAGGGAAAATGAAGAAATTTATCACACTAGCTTCACTATCGTTTTTAGTTCTATTTTCCTCTTTATTTGTAAACACTTCCAGCACTGAAGCAGCAGGGAACACGAAGTTATTAATTGCTGAAGCGAAAAAACTGATTGGCACTCCATATCGATATGGCGGCACTACACCAAGAGGGTTTGATTGTTCCGGGTTTGTATATTATACACATAAAAAAATTGGAATAACTTTGCCTCGTTCTTCTAAACTGATGTACCAAAAAGGGAAAACCGTATATAAATCAGGATTAAAGCCTGGCGATTTAGTATTCTTTAATACATCCAAAAGCAGAAAAGGCGTTTCCCACGTAGCGATTTACATCGGGGNCAACCGCATCATCCACGCCGTATCAAAAGGAGTGAAAATTGACAATTTAAATAATTCTTATTGGAAGAAAAGATATGTCGGAGCAAAACGATTATAAGNAAATAACAAAAACTCTCTGGCATATTAAGCAAGCGTGCTTAATGTTGTAGAGAGTTTTTATATTACAAAAAAGTTGCCCTCCCGATATAGGAGGGCTTCTATATATTCATAGGGGATCGGGGGAATACTTGGAAAACTTTACGCTACTATTCATTTCCCCTTTTTTATTATTTTATACATGGAAAGAAAAAAATTTTTTTCCATCCGTTAGGAATTTTTCCCCTTAGCCATACTACCTGTCGACATATTTTTCTCTTTTTCGCATTTCATCGTCATAAAAGAAACAATGGGATCGAAAGTTATATATGTATGAATGGAACTCTGCTTATCTGATTCAAACTGCTGCTTACGCTTTCGGTAAATCCATTCTTGTATAAGGCAGGTGTTAAGCATGTTTGCTTCTTCGGAAATTGGGATTGATTTAGGAACAATGAATATACAGCTGTATAGTAAAAATAAAGGCATTATTTTTAACGAACCAGCAGTGATTGCCTATGATGTTCAAACGAACGAAGTACTGGCGATTGGCAACGAGGCAAAAGTGATGATCGGGAAAACCCCAAATCATGTCGAAACGACTTATCCATTAAAAAATGGGGTGATTGCTGATTTTGACAAAGCGGCAACGATGCTCAAACAAGTGTTGAAACTTGCCGGCAAACGCATCGGTTTTTCGGTCAAAAAGCCAAACGTCGTCATCAGCGTCCCATTTCACGCTACTTCCGTAGAACGCCGTTCTTTTTATGAAATCGCCAAACATTGCGGAGCGAAACACGTACACCTAATTGAAGAACCGGTTGCTGCGGCGATCGGCGCTGACTTGCCGGTCGATGAGCCGGTGGCCAACGTCGTCGTCAATCTAGGCGCCGGCAAGACGGAAGCGGCAATTATTTCGTTTGGCGGAGTCGTTGCCTGCCAATCGCTTCGTGTCGGCGGCAATCAGCTAGATGATGATATTATTCAATATGTAAGACAACATTATAACTTATTAATCGGCGAGCAGACAGCGGAACAAATTAAAATGGAAATTGGCCATGCTCCTGGCATCCATGAAGAACGAACCATGGTCATTCATGGCCGCGACTTGGTGACCGGCTTTTTAAAAGCGGTGACGTTGAGTTCTACAGAAGTGCAAAAAGCCATCGAAGAATCGCTTTTCGAAATTCTTGGCGCCATCCATACGGTACTGGAAGAGTGTCCGGCAGAACTAAGCGGTGATATTATTGACCACGGCATTGTGTTAACCGGCGGCGTCGCCCTTCTTCACGGAATCGAACATTGGCTTAGTTCCGAGCTGCACGTTCCGGTTTACACTGCACCTAATCCGATTGAAGCGGTAGCGATCGGTACCGGAAAAGCCCTCCAGGCCGTACCAAAGATGATCAGCACGGTTCTATAAACGCTTCGGTGAAGAAGCCCCGCGTTACTGTTGATGTAACGCGGGGTTTTCACTTTAAGCAAGGCTTGTCCACTCTTTCCTTTTGCGATTATGACGTTTTGCGAATGTGTTCTTCCTGTTCAGACGCCTGAATTCCTTTGGCTGCTTCGAGAAGAAAATCAACAAGATGGACGGCTCGGACGCGATCCGCAAGCCCCGCCCGCTCAATGCCAAGCTTCACTTGCAAAAGACAGCCGGGGTTGGCCGTCACAATCGTGGCCGCCTTTGTCTGTTTGGCCATTTCCATTTTGTAATCGAGAATCTGCATCGACATTTCCGGCTCGACGATATTATAAATGCCCGCCGACCCACAGCAGCGGTCGGCATCTTTCATCTCGCGAAACTCCACTCCTTCAATCGCGCGAAGCAGCTTTCTTGGCGCTGCAGAAGTCTTCATGACGTTGCGCAAATGGCAGGAATCTTGATACGTCACGATTTGCGGCGGGACTTTCAGCCGTTTTTGCTGAAAATCCAATTCAACGAGCACTTCGGAAATATCTTTTATTTTCGCCACAAAAGCTTTCGCCCGTTCGCTCCACTCCGCCTCGTCTTTCAGCAAATGGTCGTATTCCATTAAGAAAGCGCCACAGCCGCCGGCATTGGTCACAATATCATCGACTTCTAACCGTTCAAATGCTTCGATGTTTCGTTTTGCCAGCTCTTTTGCTTTTTGTTTCTCCCCTCCATGTCCATGCAGCGCGCCGCAGCACGTTTGCGCCGGCGGAATAATCACTTCGCATCCGGCTAACTGCAATAAGCGCATCGTCGCGTCATTCGTTGCCATAAACATCGTGTCCATTAAGCAGCCCGTGAAAAAAGCAACACGCCGCTTTACTGGCCCTTCCGGCGCAAGATGATGCGGCCGCTCTTTCATCTCTTTTAGCGGTGGCACATTTGGCAGTACTTTTTCCATTTGTCGTAACGAAGAAGGCAAGATGTTTAGCAGGCCGGTTTTCCGCGCGAATGACTGCAGGCCGGAACGCTGGTAAAAGCCGATCAGTCCCATCGCCATCCGCATCCGCTCCGGGTATGGAAACAGCTCATGAAATACAAGCTTGCGAACAACGCGGACTAGAAAAGAATGTTTTTTATGCTGCTGAATAATGTCGTGTGCTTCTTCAAGCAAGTGTCCGTAGCGGACTCCGGAAGGACAGACCGGCTCGCATGCCCGGCAGCCTAAACACATATTTAACGAGCGCTCGACATCCTCATCCGGCTCAATCAGCCTGTCGACGACTGCTTTCATGAGAGCGATGCGCCCTCTTGGGGAATGGGATTCCTGAAACCCCGATTCAATGTACGTCGGGCATGTCGGCAGACAAAATCCGCAACGCATGCAGTTCATCAGCTCGTCTTCATCCATCCGCTCCTGAAACTGCTTCTGGATGATCTCCCTTTCTTTTTCCGTCGTCATCGTGTCACCACCACCCGTTTTCTTGTGCTTTTCGCGAATACTTTGCCCGGGTTCATAATGTTATTCGGNTCGAGCGCCTGCTTAATAGCCTTCATCGCGGCAATGCCCGCTTCGCCGAGCTTCCACTCNAAATACGGCGCTTTCATCGCCCCGACTCCATGCTCGCCGGTAATCGTTCCGCCAAGTTCAATCGCTTTTGCGAAAATTTCCTCAAACGCTTTTTCAACCCTTTCCATCTCATCGCGGTCACGTGCATCTGTCGGACAGGTCGGATGCAAATTGCCGTCTCCGGCATGACCAAAAGTGCATATTTTCACATTGTATTTTTCCGCGATTTNATTAATNGCTTTTACCATTTTCNCAATCTCGGAACGCGGCACGGTCGCATCTTCCAAAATGGTGGTCGGTTTGAGGCGGGCNAGTGCGGACAAGGCTGTGCGTCGTGCCGTTCGCAGTGCCTCGGCCTCTTCTTCGGAGCGGGCGAGCTGTACGGAAACGGCTTGTTCCTTTTTGCAAATTTCCGCCATTTTTTTCATATCCCGCTCCACCACTTCCTTCGGCCCGTCCTGTTCAATTAACAGCACCGCTTGAACATCGGTTGGCAAGCCGATTTGCGCGTATGCTTCTACTACTTCCAATGTCGGCTGATCAAGAAATTCAAGGGTGGCTGGGATAATTTTGTTGGCGATAATTTTCGAAACCGAGCGGGCCGCCGCCTCCAGATCTTCATATAGTGCAAGCATTGTTTTCTTCGTTTCCGGCATTGGAATCAGCTTTAACGTTGCTTCCGTAATAACGCCAAGCGTCCCTTCCGAACCGACGAACAGACGGGTTAAATCATATCCTGCTACGTCTTTGGCTAATTTGCCGCCGGTGCGAATAATTTCTCCGTTGGCGAGCACCACTTCAAGCCCCATGACATAATCGCGGATAACACCGTATTTTAGCCCGCGCAGGCCTCCCGAATTTTCATTAATGTTTCCGCCGATCGTCGAAATTTTCATCGAACTCGGATCCGGCGGGTAAAACAATCCTTTCGCCTCGACCGCATTCATTAAATCGAGCGTAATCACGCCTGGCTGAACGGTAACCGTTAAATTTTCTTCGTCAATCTCTAAAATTTTGTTCATATGTTTGAACACAAGAACGATTCCGCCTTCGACCGGACACGTGCCCGCACAAAGGTTCGTCCCTGACCCACGCGGAACGATGGGAATGCGGTGTTCATTGCAAATTTTCACAACTCGCGAAACTTCCAGCGTATTTCTTGGCGCAATCACCGCATCAGGCAGCGATTGAAATTGCGGGGTGGCATCATAGGAATAAACAAGTCTTCCTGCTTTGGAATCATCGTAATTTTCCTCCCCGACAATACGGATCAGCTGCTGTTTTACTTCGTTAGAAATCAAGTTTCTCACCCTTTCATTTCTCTTTTTCGGNTGCGCAACATGCCGGTTTCACCATGCGCGCAGAAAAGGGACAAAGCCTAGCGCACCCTTCATGTCGTCCGCTAAGCACCGTCCCTAACCGTCTAAACACGCTATGGAATCATCCATGATAAAACATTAGACTGCAAGAATACAAGAATGCCAATCAAAATAATTAAGAAAATGCTATGCTTCACGGTAAACCGGAATAAATCGGACTCCTTTCCGGCCAGACCTACCGCTGCACACGCAACTGCAATGGACTGCGGCGAGATCATTTTCCCGACAACCCCACCGGAAGAGTTCGCCGCCAGCGCTAAAACTGGATCCATGCCGATGGATGTCGCCGTTACCTTTTGCAAATTGCTAAACAACAAGTTCGAAGACGTATCAGAACCAGTAATAAACACGCCGAGCCACCCTAAAAATGGCGAGAAGAACGGAAACAGGGCNTCTGTCTTAGCCAACGCCATACCAAGCGTCGTGCTCATACCGGAAGCGTTGGTGACATANGCAAAGCCGACCACCGAAGCAATTGTTATAATTGGGAACTTTAATTCATCCAACGTTTCAATAAATGTACGCCCCCAGTCTTTCCAAGACACGTTGACAATAAATTTCGTTACGAACGCTGCTAACAAGATGGCTGTGCCGGCCGCGCCGAGCAATTCTAATTTATATACTGCCGCAATCGGCTGACCGCTCGCATTGATAATTTTATTGTTCAATCCCGGCACTTCCGGCATAAATGTCAGATGGTAGCCAATCGAATTGATTAACTTTAACAATCCGTTTGTGCCCTCATAATGCCCTGTCAACGCCGCTTTTACTTGCGGTATCCCCCATAGAGAAATAAACGCTGTTAGCACNAGAAACGGAGACCAAGCTTTAAACACTTGCCCGCCTGTGTAGGAAACAGCTTTAGCCTGAGCAGTCGCTGCTACTTCCGATTCCGTTGAAAAACGATACGTGCTTTTTGGCTTCCAAAATTTCAAAAAAACAGCCAACGCAAACATCGAAACTAAAGCGGATAAAATATCAGGAAGCTCAGGACCTAGGAAGTTCGAGCTAAAGTATTGGGTAACCGCGAAAGAAACTCCTGATACAATGATCGCCGGCAATACTTCCATTGTTTTTTTCCATCCAGCCATAATAAGCACAAGATAGAATGGAATAAATATGGATAGAAAAGGCAATTGCCGCCCTACCATTTTTGAAATTTCCATTGCCGGAATACCTGTCGGTCCTTCCATCGAGATAATCGGGATTCCAATCGCGCCAAAGGCAACCGGAGCGGTATTAGCAATTAAACAGATTCCCGCCGCATACAACGGATTAAATCCCAGCCCGACAAGCAGCGCCGCGGAAATCGCTACCGGCGCTCCGAATCCAGCAGCTCCTTCCAAAAATGCTCCGAATGAGAACGCAATCAATAATGCCTGCAGGCGNCGGTCTTCTGTGATCGACGTCACCGAATTGCGAATAATATCAAAATAGCCGGATTTAACGGTCAGTTTATACAAAAAGACAGAAGTAATAATAATCCAGCCAATCGGCAACAACCCGTAAACCGCCCCTTGTGTGATCGACATG
>JGI1652J44930_10000510_pt1 | contig 15178 bp, 16 predicted proteins | sample NewIslsDNAsample_FD_44930 | JGI IMG/M metagenome (IMG submission 44930)
GAAATAAAATACCATTTAGAGGGAGGATGTTTTGTGAACATACAACAGAGCAAAGCATGGGCAGTGACAAAAGAAAGAATATGGACAAAAGATTTTGTCCTNATTTGTTTAGCCAACTTTTTTGTTTTTCTTGGCTTTCAAATGACATTNCCGACAATTCCGCTGTTTGTTGAGCATCTTGGCGGCAATGACCAGCTGATCGGCTTAGTGGTCGGGATTTTCACCTTTTCGGCATTAATTATGCGGCCGTTTGCCGGTCATGCATTAGAAACAAAGGGGCGGCGTTTTGTCTTTTTGTTAGGGCTTGCGATCTTTGTTCTTTCGGTAGGATCGTACAGCTTTATTACGAGCATTTTATTGTTGTTTATGATGAGGGTTATTCAAGGGATCGGCTGGGGGTTTTCAACTACTGCCTCAGGCACGATTGCTACGGACATCATCCCTGCTAGCCGCAGAGGCGAAGGAATGGGATATTACGGGCTGTCAGGAAACTTAGCGCTGGCATTTGGACCGTCGCTTGGATTATTGCTTGCCNGCGTGTTGTCGTTTACCCCCCTTTTCTTGATTTGCGCCGCATTAGGATTGGCTTCCTTATTGTTCGCTGCGAATATTACATATAAAAAAGTCGAACCGCCGCGAAAGCAGGCACAGCGCAAATGGGACATTTACGAAAAAAGTGCGTTAGAGCCTTCGATCCTGCTTTTTTTTCTGACCGTGACATTTGGCGGAATTGCTTCGTTTCTACCACTATATACTNCAGAAAAAGGNATTTCAGGAATNCAATGGTATTTTCTGCTTTATGCGCTTGCCTTAATGGTAACAAGAACGTTTGCCGGCCAATTGTATGACAAAAAAGGACATCAGGTCGTATTTATTCCGGGTGCCGCGCTTATTTTGCTGGCGATGTTATTGTTGGCATGGCTGCCGAACAGCATGATGCTATTTACGGCAGCAATTCTTTACGGACTTGGATTCGGAACAGTGCAGCCGGCGTTGCAGGCATGGTCTGTCGAACGGGCGGCGAGAGACCGTAAAGGAATGGCAAACGCCACCTTTTTTGCCTTTTTCGATTTAGGAGTCGGGGTCGGCGCGATGGTCTTCGGGCAAATCAGCCATTGGTTCGGCTACTCCAGCATTTATCTTGCCGCGGCTTTGTCTGTGTTCATCTCTATCAGCTTTTATCTCTATATTTTGCAAAAACATAAAAAAGCAAACGCTTAGGGATGTTGAACCACCTAAGCGTTTTTTGTTCTGATGGATTATCGGCGCGAACGCACTTCATAAATCGCAAATTTTAAATAATCGCCTTCATCGGCGGCAAGNAGCTTCGGATGGTCGTAGCCGGCGCCGTTCCAATATACTCGCCGCAAAATTTTCTTTGCGTCAAATGCCGCTTCGGCNACCATCTCTTCGAACATATGCGGGCGGACATGGTACGAGCAGCTCGATGTAACGAAAAAGCCGCCGTCTTTGACAAGCTTTAAGCCGTTTAAGTTAATGTCTTTGTAGCCGCGCAGCGCTTTCGGAACGGCATGCGCGGATTTGGCGAACGCCGGCGGGTCGATGATGACGACATCCCATTGTTTTCCGTCGCGAACCGCTTCGCGCAAATAGTCAAAAGCGTTGGCGACGACAAATTCGACGTTCGTAAAGCCGTTTAAGGCCGCATTGCGTTTCGCTGTTTCAATCGCGTGTTCGGAAATATCGACCGCGGTGACGTGCTTTGCTCCGTATAAGCAGGCGTTCAGCATAAATGAACCCGTATGGGTAAAGCAGTCAAGCACCGTTGTGCTGCTGTCAATGAGCGGTTTAATTGCCGCGCGGTTTTGCCGCTGGTCGAAGAAAAACCCGGTCTTTTGCCCGTTTTCAATATCGACGATATATTTGACGCCGTTTTCTTCAATGAGCACTTCCGTTTCTGCTTCGCCGTACCAAAAGCCTTTTTCCTGCTCTAATCCTTCGAGTTCGCGGACGTACACGTCATTGCGCAAATAAATCGCCCGCGGCTGAAACACTTCCAGTAAGCCGCGCAAAATCCAGTCTTTCCGTTTTTCCATGCCGAGGGAAAGAATTTGCGCGACAAGCACGTCTTCGTATTTATCTACGATCAGCCCCGGCAAAAAGTCGGCTTCCCCGTAAATGGCGCGGCATGAGCGGACGCCGGGAATCATCCGTTCGCGGTACGCCCATGCTTGACGGATTCGCTCAACGAAAAATTGCTCATTTAACTCATCTTCGGGATTTTGCGTCAATACGCGGACAATCATTTGCGATTTTGGGTTAATATAGCCTTTGGCTAAAAAGTAGTGCTGATGGTTGTATACATCGACGAAATCTCCCGGTGCAAAATCGCCTTCAATATGATCGACTTCACTTTGAAAAATCCATGGATGCCCTTGCTCGAGCCGTTTTTTCCGGTTTCGCTTTAAAAATACTTTCGCCACATTACCCACTCCGATATGATAGTAGTCGTTTGCGTTTTTATGATACCGAATTGCAGGCAAAGACGCAATGAAGGCAGCGTCTGTCGACATTTGGCAGGATGATTTTTTGAGATACCGAATACGGAAATGATGTGGAATAGAAAAAAGGGTTGACAACCATTTACCGAGTGATATGATAAACTCAAACGAGAAAATTTCATAACGGACGCAATCCACTAGGGGGGCCTTTAGAAAGGCTGAGATCAAAGTGTGCCTTTGAGACCCTTAGAACCTGATCTGGGTAATACCAGCGTAGGGAAGTGGAGCAGCGCAGTCGTGGATCGATATTTTGTTGTAGTTTTGACGGCTCGTATGCAACGCCACTTTCTTTACGCCTTTGTAAAGGAAGTGGCGTTTATTTTTATGAAAAGAGGGGGAGAAGAGGATGTCATTTGCAAAAAAAGTGAGGAAAAAAGCTGACCCGATCTGGCAGGCAAGCTTTCATCATCCGTTTGTAAAAGAACTGGGAGAAGGGACGCTTGATCTAAGGCGTTTCCGCTATTATGTGATGCAGGATGCCTATTATTTACGCCATTTTGCGAGAGTGCAAGCGATTGGAGCGGCGAAGTCTCCAGATCTAGCGACAACCGCAAGGCTGGCGCATCATGCCCAGAGCACATGCGAGGCGGAATTGTCCTTGCATGAAACATTTGCTGAACTGCTTGGCATTACCGACGAAGAAAAAGCGGCTTTTATTCCGGCGCCGACGGCATACGCCTACACGTCCCATATGTACAGAGCGGCGTATGAAGGGCATTTGGGCGATGTCATTGCCGCAATTTTGCCATGCTACTGGCTCTATTATGAAATTGGCGAAAGATTAAAAGATTGCAAGCCAGATGAGCCGATTTATCAAAAATGGATTGGCACGTATAGCTCCGATTGGTTCCGCAGTTTAGTAGAAGAGCAGATCGCCCGGTTGGATGCGATCGCCGAAGCGGTCACGGAAGCGGACCGCAAGCGGATGGAGCANCATTTTCTCATCAGCAGTGAGTATGAGTANGAATTTTGGGAAATGGCTTATCATTTAGAAACATGGCCATCGGCAAGAAAGGAGATTCAAGCGTATGTCCACAACGACTAAAGGATTGAAACTCGCTGATATTTTGACAACGATTGTGATTGCAGTGATATTCGGCATCATTTATAAAATTTGGGGACCAGTGTACGACTTTGTGAAAGTGTTTGGCTTTCATCTTGATCAATTGATTTACGGCATGTGGTTTATTGCCGCGTCAGTAGCGTATTTGCTCATTCGCAAGCCAGGCGTTGCGCTGTTGGCGGAAATTGCCGCTTCTTCCGGTGAATTGATCATGGGATCTGAGTGGGGGCTTGAAGTGCTTATTTACGGAGTGATTCAAGGGCTGTTGGCGGAAGTGGTGTTTGCGGCATTTCGTTATAAGAGATTTGACGTGTTGGTTGTGTCGCTTGGCGCGATTGGAGCGACCATCGGCTCGCTGGTGATGGATTTTTACAAAGGATACATTGAAGCGCTGGCGCCTTGGAATTTGGCATTATTCTTGATTGCCCGCTTTGTCGGCGCGGTGGTCATTTCCGGCTTTTTCGCCGTTTCGCTAGTAAAAGCCTTAGAGAAAACGGGGGTAACGCAAATGTTGCGCCCGGCTTCGAAAGAAGATTATGACGCTCTTGATCGTTGAAAAAGGTGGCGGTGAAACGATGAAACCGATCGCTGCTGTAGAGCGGCTCCGCTTAAAATTTCCAGGCAAAGATACGCTCTTGTTTAAAGATTTATCGCTCACGTTTTACGAAGGGGAAAAAGTATTGCTGCTCGGTCCATCCGGATGCGGCAAATCGACGTTATTGCAAGTGTTGTCGGGATTGATTCCGAATTCAATCGATGTGCCGATGAANGCGGAACGTCTGCAGCTTCCAACCAACTGGGGATATGTGTTTCAAGATCCTGACACGCAGTTTTGCATGCCGTTTGCCGATGAAGAAATTGCTTTTGCCCTTGAAAACATCGGTGTGCCGCGGAGCGAGATGCATCAGCGAATCAAAACGCTGTTAGAAAAAGTCGGCCTGTTTATCGAGCCGCATACCGATATTCACACGCTGTCGGGAGGAATGAAACAGCGGCTGGCGCTGGCGTCTGTGTTGGCATTGGAGCCGGATGTACTGTTTTTGGATGAGCCGACGGCGATGATCGATGAGGAAGGAACAAAAGAGATTTGGCAGACGGTGAAACGAATCGCTAAAGAGAAAACGGTCATTATTGTTGAACATAAAATCGATTATGTGCTCGATTTTGTGGACCGCATCATTTTATTTAACAATGACGGGGAAATTATCGCCGATGACAAGGCACAAACGGTGTTTGCCAACTATAAAGATATCATCGCTTCTCAAGGTATTTGGTATCCGGGCGTATGGGAGGAGTATATGGCAAAGCGGCAGCGCCAAAAAACGGAAAGCGGCGGGGAGAAAAGGATATATCTCCGCCAATTTCAAGGCTATCGCTCCAATGAGGTGAAAATCCGCGTTGAAGAAGCGGCCGTACATGCGGGGGAGTGGATTGCTGTCACGGGCAAAAATGGCGCCGGAAAAAGCACGCTCTTGCATGCGCTCATGAAGCTGATCCGCACTGATGGAACGTATGAGCTATACGGCAAAGACAGCAAGCAGCTGAAACAGCTGCACCGTTTGCTTGCCTTTGTCTTTCAAAATCCGGAATTTCAGTTTGTCACCAATTCTGTACGCGAAGAGCTTGCTTATTCGCTTCGCTTGGAAAAACGGAAAGAAGAAGAGATTACGGAAACAGTGGAAGGGCTGCTCCGGCAGTTCCATCTTTATGAGCAGCAAGATCAGCATCCATATCAGCTTTCCATGGGGCAAAAGCGCCGTCTAAGCGTCGCCGCTTCGATTGTAAGCGGACAGCAAATTTTTCTTCTTGATGAACCGACGTTTGGACAGGATGCGAAAAATACGTTTGCGCTTCTTGAACTGCTAGAGTCGTATCGCAGACAAGGGACAACCATCATTATGGTCACCCATGACGAAAATATTGTGAAGCATTTTGCCACCAGAAGATGGGTGATCGAAGACGGGCGGCTCGTCAAGGATGAATCGATTTCCGGGCAGCGGTCAACAGCAGCCGCTCTGTTTGTGTAGGGGGAACAGACGATGAAATGGAATATTCGCTATCGGGAAACATGGCTGCACCAAACAAACCCAAGTTTAAAACTGATCGTGCTTCTGTTTCTGTTTTTGGCTGTATTGTTTATTCATAATCCAAATGTATTAATCAATTTTTCGCTTGCGCTGCTTTTGCTGTTTATGTTCTCTACCGGCTACCCGTGGAAGTTTTTGCTGCTATTGTTTTTGCCATTTCTTCTTATCTTTGTTTCGACCGCTTCGTCGATGATGATGTTTGGCGAGGGGGAGACAACATGGTTTCGCTGGGGGCTGATCCATGTGACGGAGGAAAGCTTTTTGCGCGGGCTGCATATTGGCTTCCGCGCCCTTTCCTTCGCGCTCCTTGGGCTTTTGTTTTCCTTAACGACGAGGCCGGTCCGTTTGTTTTATTCTTTGATGCAGCAGCTAAAGTTAAAACCGAAATACGCTTACAGCTTTTTGGCGGCTGTGCGCTTGCTTCCGATTATGCTCGAGGAGTTTCAGACCGTGCATAATGCGTTAAAAGTGCGGGGAACGGCAAGCCACGGATGGCTAGAAAAAATGAAGCGCTATGCGATTCCGCTCCTGTCGCAAAGCATCCGCCGCGCCCAGCGCATCGCGGTGGCGATGGAAGCNAAGCGCTTTTCCAGCAGCACAGAGCGGACGTTTTACTATGAAATCGGCTTTAACAAANACGATATCGCGCTTGTCGCTCTATTCGCCTTTGTAGCGGCGGCGGCTTATTACACCGGCGTGCATTACCCNTATATTCCGGTTACCGATGTGCGCTAGAAAGCAAGGGATCACAATGACAAAACAGCTTCATCTCATTTCNACGGGAAAACAGTCTGCCGAACAGTTTGCGTCTATTTGTGCCCGCATCCATCCGTATATCGATGCGATTCATGTGCGGGAAAAAAGGAAAACGGCACGCGAGGTTTCCGCGTTCGTTGCCGCTCTCATCGAAAGCGGGGTGCCGCCGCAGAAAATCATTGTCAATGACCGCGTCGATGTGGCGGCGGTGTTTGGCGTAAAAGGGGTGCAGCTGGCGCACCACAGCTTATCGGTATGCCAAGTAAAGCCTCATTTTCCGGCGCTGGCTGTCGGCTGTTCGGTCCATTCGCTTGACGAGGCGAAGGAAGCAGAGAAAAGCGGCGCAGATTTTTGTATCTATGGACATATTTTTCCGACCGCAAGCAAGCCGGGGATGCGGCCGCGCGGAGTTGAATCATTGCGGATTGTTGCAGGCGGCGTTCATATTCCGGTCATTGCAATCGGCGGCATTCACGCGGGGAATGCAGCGCAAGTGCTGCAGGCGGGTGCCGATGGGATCGCCGTGATGTCGGCGGTGTTTTTGGCGAGAGATCCTGTCGCGGAAGCAAAAAAGCTCGCTCATATAGTCAAACAAACATAGTAAATGAACAGGGGAGAGGGATGTTGATGGAACGTCATGATTACGATGTGTTGGTGGTTGGCGGNGGAATTATCGGCGCATCGATTGCATTTCAACTGGCAAAACGACAATTTCGTGTCGGCGTNCTCGAAAAAGAACGGATAGCAAGCCAGGCATCCAGCGCAGCGGCGGGAATGCTTGGGGCGCAGTCGGAATTTTTCGAAGAAAGTCCTCTGATTCCGCTTGCATTGAAAAGCCGGGCGTTCGTTCCGGAGCTCGCCGAAGAATTAAAAGAACTGACTGGCATCGATATCGGACTCGTCGAAAAAGGGATGCTGAAAGTGGCGGTGACCGAAGAAGAAGCTGCCGCACTTCGCCGCCATTACGAATTTTGGCGGCAGACGGATTACCCGCCGCGCTGGCTCTCGGCGGATGAGACGAGGAAAATCGAACCGCATGTTTCCTGCGATCTTGCGGCAGCGATGTATATTCCGAAAGACGGCCAAGTAAGCGCTCCCGATTTTGCGCTTGCATTGGCGAACGCTTCGATGGCCTATGGAGCAAAGTGGCATGAGTACACCGAGGCGATGCATTTAAGAAAGCTAGGCGATTCGTACGTAATCGAGACGAATCGCGGAACGTTTGCCGCGGACGTTGTCGTCATCGCTTCAGGGGCATGGTCTTCTCTGCTTCTTGCACAAACAGGTCTTTCTCTTTCGATGTATCCAGTCAAAGGCGAGTGCATCTCTGTGAAAACAGAAACGCCGCTCCTTCAAACGACTGTATTTGCCAAAAGCGGCTGCTATATCGTGCCGAAACGCGGAAACCGGCTGCTTATTGGGGCGACTTCGACGCCGCATACGTTTGATCGAAAAGTATCGGTTCAAGGAATGAGGAGTCTGCTCGAACGCGCATGTCGCCTTCTTCCGGAGTTGGAAAAGGCAGAATGGGAAAAGGCGTGGAGCGGCATCCGGCCGCAAACGGGCGATGGTCTGCCGTACATAGGGGAACATCCTCATTACCCGCGCGTTTGGGTGGCGACCGGCCATTACCGTAACGGTATTTTGTTAAGCCCGATTACGGGCGTATTGTTGGCGGATTTAGTGGAAGGAAAAGAAACAGATGTCGATCTTGCTCCGTTTTCCCTCACACGACATCAGACAAAGGTGGGAAAGGAATGAAGCTTATTATTAACGGCGAATCGATTCATGTTCCCGAGCAGGTGAAAACGGTCAGCGATTTGCTTGCGCATTTTCAATTACAAAACAAGCTGGCCGTTGTCGAAGTAAATTTAACCATTATTGAAAAAAGCCAATATGACACGACAACCTTATGCGACGGCGATCAAATTGAAATTGTTCATTTTGTAGGAGGCGGTTGAGATGTTAAAAATCGGGCCATATGAATTTCAGTCGAGATTATTGCTCGGAACAGGAAAATATCCAAGTTTGGAAGTACAGAAACAAGCGGTCGAAGCGTCGGGAGCGGAAATTTTGACGTTTGCGGTCCGGCGCATGAACATTTTTGAACCAAACCAGCCTAACTTTTTGGAAAACTTGGATTTAGCAAAATACAAACTGCTGCCAAACACCGCGGGAGCGAAAACGGCGGAAGAAGCGGTGCGAATCGCGCGGCTCGCCAAAGCGTCGGGATTATGTGATATGATTAAAGTAGAAGTGATCGGCTGCGAGAAAACGCTGCTGCCAGATCCGGTAGAAACGCTAAAAGCAACGGAAATGTTGCTCGAAGAAGGTTTTATCGTTCTTCCGTATACTTCCGATGATGTTGTGCTGGCCAAACGGCTGCAAGAGCTCGGCTGCCATGCGGTGATGCCGGGTGCTGCGCCGATCGGTTCCGGGCAGGGCATTGTCAATCCGCTCAACTTAAGTTTCATTATCGAGCAGGCGACAGTGCCGGTGATTGTAGATGCCGGAATTGGCAGCCCGGCTGATGCGGCATTGGCGATGGAGTTAGGGGCGGACGGCGTGTTGTTAAATACGGCTGTTTCCGGTGCAGCTGATCCAGTCAAAATGGCTAAAGCGATGAAATTAGCGGTGGAAGCGGGACGGCTCGGCTATGAGGCGGGCAGAATTCCGAAAAAACGGTACGCTACCGCAAGCAGTCCAACGGAAGGAATGAGTGTTGTTTGAACGAACGCTATTCTCGTCAAGAGTTGTTTGCGCCAATTGGCGAAGAAGGGCAAAAGAAAATTAGACAAAAACATGTGCTTATCATTGGCGCCGGTGCGTTAGGAACAGGCAGTGCCGAGGCGCTGGTGCGCGCCGGCGTCGGTAAAGTGACGATTGTCGATCGCGACTATGTTGAATGGAGCAACCTTCAGCGTCAGCAGTTATACAGCGAAGCTGATGCAAAAGAGCGCCTGCCGAAAGCGGTTGCTGCTAAGCGGCGGCTTCAGGAAGTAAACTCCGATGTCGAAATCGACGCAATTGTCGGCGATGTGACGGCGCAAGAGCTTGAAGAGCTGATTACTACAAGAACGCCTGATCTTTTAATGGACGCGACCGATAACTTTGATACGCGCATGCTTATCAACGACGCCGCCTATAAATATCGCATCCCCTGGATTTACGGTGCCTGTGTCGGCAGCTATGGCATTAGCTACGCGTTTATTCCCGGCAAAACGCCATGTTTTCACTGCCTGCTTGACACGGTGCCGACGGGCGGCCTGACGTGCGACACGGCGGGAATTATCAGTCCGGCGGTACAAATGGTCGTCAGCTATCAAGTGACGGAAGCGTTGAAAATTTTAGTCGAAGACTGGGCGGCGTTGCGCAACAAGCTCGTGTCGTTTGATTTATGGAAAAATCAGCATACGGCGATATGCATTGATTCGGTGAAAAAGGAAGATTGCCCGACTTGCGGCTCCAAGCCGTCCTATCCGTTCCTTTCCTATGAGCAGCAAACAAAAACAGCGGTGCTATGCGGGCGCAATTCGGTGCAAATCCGCCCCGCTGTCAAACGAAATTATGATTTGCAAGAGCTGGCCGACTTGTTTGCGAAACAAGGATTGGCTGTGCATGTCAATCCATATCTTGTTTCCGTATCGCTTGGAAACGAGCGGCTTGTCGTCTTTTCCGACGGGCGTGCGTTGATTCATGGGACAAAAGATATTCAAGAGGCGAAATCGATTTATTACCGCTATTTGGGCTAGGGGCCCTTTTTGTGGGAAGCCACCTTTTGCCTTGCTCTTGGCGATTGGCCAAAACATTGAGCCAAAATTCTCGAAGCAGTTAGGCGGGGAGGCTCACTTAAGTAATAAAATTGTCAAAAAGTTGTATAAAGTGTCTGCCACATAGAAAAAGTGCTATGTTACGATGATAATGGGGATGAATGATGAGGAGGGGACAAAATGGAAGAGCTATCCGTCACCTTGAATATTGCTTCTTTGCTGGTACTGGTATATTTTATCGGCTCATGCTTGATTGAGTCGTAAAAACTGCAGGGGTTACTCTGCAGTTTTTATTTCTTATATGTTTAGACGATAGGCATTTGGTGAAAAATTTGATATGATAATCATATAAATGGATAATAATAACTGTTTTATTTTAGGAGTGTGAAGATTCTTTGGGAGAGTTGCCTCTAGGGTTGTTAGGGTGGTTTTTCCTTTGCATGATGTTAAACGCTTTCTTTTCTTCGGCAGAAACTGCATTGTCGTCCGCCAATAAAATTCGTCTGAAAAATTATGTAGAAGAAAATCACCGTGGNAGTAAACGNGTAAATTATATTATGGAGCATTTAGACCACGTCTTATTGACTGTGCTTGTAGCCAATCGAATCACCGGCATTGTGGCGGTCGCTTTTTTAGTGGATNTGGCGACAACNATGCTTGGGGAGCGCGCGGGTCTAGTTGCNGCAATTATCGTNATGACTGTGCTTCTCGTGGTCTTCGGTGAAATTTTGCCAAAATCGATTGCGAAAGTGCATGCNGAATCGTTATCGATTCGTTATGCAGGCATTATTTACGTATTGATGAAGTTGCTTTCTCCCGTCACGACGCTGTTTCATGCAGTAAGGGAACATGTCGCAAAATGGTTTACTAGCGGAGCGGTTGTTCCCGTGGTGACGGAGGAAGAAATTAAAGTAATGATTGATTTAAGCGAGGAAGAAGGAATTATTGACAATAAAGAAAANGAGCTTATTCATCGTTCGCTCGATTTTGATGAAATTTTAGTGGAAGAAATTTTTACGCCACGGTCTGATATGGTTGCTGTCGAAGTAAACCAGCCGATCGAGGAGATCCGCGATGTGTTTTTAGAGGAAAAATACTCCCGCATCCCGGTATATGAGGGAGATATTGATAATGTTATCGGCATTTTGTCGGAAAGCGACTTTTTTAGTGAACTGGTGCAGCAAAAAGAGGTCAACATTCGCAAGTTATTACGCAAGCCGCTGTTTGTCGTGGAATCGATGAAAATTTCCGATTTGCTGCCGGAGTTTCAAAAAAGCAAGGTGCATATGGCCATTGTTGTCGATGAGTTCGGCGGTACCGCCGGGTTAATTACACTCGAAGATATTATTGAACAAATTGTTGGCGAAATATGGGACGAACATGATGAAGCGGTAAAAAGTATCCGGCAAATCGATGAGAACAGCTATGAGTTTAACGCCGAATTGCCGCTTGATGAATTTTGCGAAATGATGAAAATTGATACGCCGGAAAGCGCGTCGCACACGTTAGGCGGCTGGATATTTGAAATGTTTGAACGCGTGCCAAATGTTGGTGAAACACTGCATTACGGGCCGCTTACGTTTACGGTGCGGCAAGTGGAAAACCGTCGAATTCGCAAAGTGCTTGTTTCGCTAAACAAACCGTTGGCGGAAAATATATAAGGAGCGTAAAGCTCTTTTTTTTTTTTGACTAGAAGAGGAATAAATCATTTCTTTTCCATTTGACAACTTGCCTATGGCTTTTTTATTATAACATAGGTTGTTAAAAACCAATCGGAATGATGGAGGTTTGGAATATATGAAAAAAATTTTATTACGAAGTTTGTTCTTTTTGATGGCGGCTTCTATTTTGTTATTGGCCGCATGCGGCAATCAACAATCGCAAGAGAAGCCGAATAAGCAAGCAAACGATTTATTAGCGCAGGTGAAAAAATCCGGAGAGTTGCGAATTGGAACAGAGGGCACCTACCCGCCGTTTACTTTTCACGATAAAAGCGGAAAGCTAACCGGATTCGATGTGGATTTGGCAAGAGAAGTAGCGAAGCGTCTTGGGGTTAAACCAGTATTTATGGAAACACAGTGGGATGCGATGTTTGCAGGATTGGATGCGAAACGGTTTGATATGATTGCCAATGAAGTCGGAATCCGCCCGGACCGACAACAGAAATATGATTTTTCTGATCCGTATATTACTTCTATGGCGGTGTTAGTCGTTCATAAAGATAACAAGAAAGTATCTAAATTTGAAGACATAAAAGGGCTAAAAGCGGCACAATCGATGACAAGCAATTTTGCCGATTTAGCACGGTCTTACGGCGCGCAAATTGTCGGCGTAGAGGGATTTAATCAAGCGATCGAATTGTTAAGCTCGAAAAGGGCGGACGTTACGATTAATGATAACTTATCGGTTCTTGATTATTTAAGACAAAAACCGGACGCGCCAATTAAAATTGTGGCGAAGCACAGTGATGCATCTCAAAGCGGGTTTATGTTCCGCAAAGGCAGCGATACATTGGTAGAAGCTGTGAATAAAGCGCTAGAAGATATGAAAAAAGACGGCACATACGCAAAAATTTCTAAGAAATGGTTTGGTGAAGATGTATCTAAGTAATGTGATGGTAGACCCTGAAAGAGTAAGCAGATTGGTATCCATTGCACAAAGTTCCCTTCTCCCGTTGGTGAAGGGAGCTTTGTATTATACGATTCCGCTGACGATTATTACGTTTTCCATTGGGCTGGTATTAGCAATTGCTACAGCTTTGGCGCGTATCTCCGGAATAAAAGTATTAGAAATGATCGCTAGAATATATGTATCCGCCATCCGCGGGACACCACTTCTTGTTCAGTTGTTTATTATCTTTTACGGACTGCCGAACATCGGCATTACAATCCCTTCATTTCCTGCCGCCGTTATTGGCTTTTCCTTAAACGTCGGTGCATATGCTTCAGAGATTATCCGTGCTGCAATTTTATCCATTCCGAANGGTCAATGGGAAGCGGCGTATTCGTTAGGAATGACGTCGTGGCAGGCACTGCGCCGGGTAATATTCCCACAGGCAGCGCGGGTTTCGATTCCACCGCTGTCCAATACATTCATTAGCTTAGTCAAAGACACGTCGCTTGCATCGCTTATTCTTGTTTCGGAGATGTTTCGGAAAGCACAAGAAATCGCCTCGACGAACTATGAATTTNTATTATTATACACAGAAGCGGCAGTTATTTATTGGGTGATTTGCTTTCTATTATCAATNGTGCAAAACCGAATNGAAGAGCGCTTAAATCGTTATATTGCAAGATAACCGATAAGGAGATATCATGATGATTTCTGTTCAAGGTTTATATAAGCAATTTGGTGACATAGAAGTATTAAAAGGGATCGATATCACAGTNGAAAAAGGAAAAGTAGTGGTTATTATCGGTCCATCNGGGTCGGGAAAGACGACGTTTTTGCGTTGTTTAAATGTGCTTGAAACGCCGACGAAAGGGAAAATTTCGATAGCAAATAGNCAGCTTGATTTTTCGAAGCCTGTGACGAAGCGTGAGATTCANGAATTTCGTCGGTTAACAGGAATGGTGTTCCAAANCTATAATTTGTTTCCNCATATGACTGCGCTTGAAAATGTCATGGAAGGACCTGTTACGGTTAAACGGGAAAAGAAAGAACATGCGCGGGAAAAAGCGATGGAATTATTAGCTAAAGTGGGACTNGAAGATAAAGCGCACCATTATCCATTTCAGCTGTCTGGAGGGCAGCAGCAGCGTGTCGGGATTGCNCGGGCGCTTGCTATGGAACCGGAAGTCATGCTGTTTGATGAACCGACATCAGCATTGGATCCAGAGCTTGTCGGTGAAGTACTGAAAGTCATGAAAAGTTTAGCAAATGAAGGGATGACAATGATCGTCGTCACTCATGAAATGAGGTTTGCGAAAGAAGCAGCCGATGAAGTGGTTTTTATGGATGGAGGAATCATCGTAGAAAGAGGAGCTCCAGAACAGCTGCTCGTTTCGCCAAAACATGAACGCACAAAACAATTTTTACAACTCATCGAGTAACAAGACAAATGAAGCCCCAGGCAAGGCGCCTGGGGCTTTAGCCATGTATATGAAGTTGTTATTGGCGAGCGCCGAATTGACCGCCAAGTTGTTGTTGGGCCATNGCGACAAGACGTTTTGTAATTTCGCCGCCAACAGAACCGTTAGCGCGAGAAGTGGTNTCAGGNCCAAGATTTACACCAAATTCTTGAGCGATTTCATACTTCATTTGGTCGATTGCTTGTTGCGCACCAGCAACTAACAATTGNTTAGAATTGTTGTTACGTGCCATGTGTCATCATCTCCTTGTTTGAGTTTTGTTGGCTGGGTTAGCTGGAATTGCACCAGCAACGCATGCTATAAAGCATGCTGCCAAGCTTGGCTGAACCCAACGGGTTATTGGTTGCTTGCACTAATAGTTTGAGACGTTTTGTGTTCATTATTCACCGATTTTTTATGGAAATTTTTAACGTTTTACCGTTGCCGAAATCAGGGAATATGTAAAATAAGGGATTGTGTTTAGGAGGAAACAGCATGAACATTTGCCCGCTATGCAACGGATTACGTAAGGTGACGGTATATTGCCCCCATTGTCAACAACCGATGCAGGATCAAGGAAAGGTAACCGATTATTTTGATGACTATAGTCCTTATATGGATATCGATATGATGAAATTAGTGGATGGCTATCCGCACACATTAGCCAACCATGAATGTGTGCATCTGTTTTACTGTCCATACTGCGGGCAGGAAGAAGTGCGGTTTATTAAAGAATAGGCTCTAGCATCATCGCTAGAGCCTGCACAGTATTTATATGGAAATAAGGGGGAACCATATCGTTATTTTTCATGAGCAGGACGGATTCGTTTTTCCGTTTCGATATCGAAAAAGTGTGCTTTGTTCATATCTAAGGCAAGGTTTAATTGGTGGCCTGGCTTGATTTCCGTGC
>JGI1652J44930_10000511_pt1 | contig 15153 bp, 16 predicted proteins | sample NewIslsDNAsample_FD_44930 | JGI IMG/M metagenome (IMG submission 44930)
TATAAAGGGGTACATGGCATAGAGTACAAATTATCGGATATTCTCTAACCATGAAAAGGACCGGGCTATGCCCGGTTTTTCTTATAGGNAAAATCAACCAAATTATTAAATGGTGTTGAAAAATTTTAAAAAGTTCTTATAATAGAATTCTATGTAGAATTTTTTTATATTAGGGGGGAATCTTTTGGAAGCAAAAGTAGAAAAAAAAGGTTTTTTAATGCGTTTGCTGGATAAAATCGAATTTGTAGGAAACAAACTCCCACATCCTATTACTCTATTCTTTATTTTTGCAGCACTTGTAGTACTATTATCAGCTTTTCTATCCACAATTGGATTGTCTGTAGATGATCCTGCTTCAGAAACAGGGAAAACAGAGGTATTTAACCTGTTAAGTAAAGAAGGAATACAGTACATGTTTGAAAGCGCTGTTACAAACTTTACAGGATTTGCACCATTAGGAACAGTGCTTGTAACAATGCTAGGTATTGGAATTGCAGAGCGTTCAGGTTTAATTAGTGCTGCTTTACGTGGATTTGTTACTGCAGTACCAAAATCATTTATTACAGCAGCATTAGTTTTCGGTGGAATAATGTCAAGTATGGCAGCAGATGCTGGTTATGTTGTTTTAACTCCACTTGGGGCTGTATTGTTTGCTGGAATGGGTAGGCATCCATTAGCAGGTTTAGCAGCCGCATTTGCTGGGGTTTCTGGGGGTTTTAGCGCAAACTTATTATTAACATCACTTGACCCATTATTAGGTGGATTAACTATTGAAGCAGCTAAAACAATAGATCCAGCATATGCTGATAGCATGAACTATGCAATGAACTATTATTTTATGATTGTATCTGTTTTTGTCCTTACAATTGTAGGTACCTATATTACGGAGAAGGTTATTGAACCTCGTTTAGGAAAATATAAAGGAGAATATCAAGGAGAAGTAAATTCTCTTTCACCAATTGAGAAAAAAGGATTATGGGCGGCATTTATTTCACTAATTATTACAACCATCGGTTTAGCTTTATTAGCTATTCCAAATTTCGGACCATTAGGTGGTACGGGGAAATTTGTTGATTCTCCATTCTTACACAATTTAGTCCCTGTTCTATTAATTTTCTTCTTTATTCCAGGGTTTGTATACGGAAAAGTAACAAAATCAATAAAAAACGATAAAGATGTAGCCAATCAATTATCTGATACAATGGCTACAATGGGAATGTACATTGTTCTGGCTTTTGCAGCAGGTCAATTTATCGGATACTTTAACCATTCAAATATTGGACGAGTATTAGCACTATCAGGTGCAGAATTGATGCAAAATTTAGGATTAAAAGATGCACCTGTTATTCTAATTCTTGCTTTTATTCTTGTAACAGCATTTATTAATTTATTTATAGGAAGTGCATCAGCAAAATGGGCTCTCATGGCACCTNTATTTGTACCGATGATGATGCAACTTGGGATTTCACCTGAATTAGCACAAGTAACATATAGGATAGCCGACTCAACGACAAATATTATTTCACCGTTAATGCCTTATTTTGCAATAGTAATTGCATTTGCACAAAAATATGATAAGAAAGTAGGAATAGGAACTTTAATTTCTACAATGTTACCTTATTCTATTGCATTTACAATCATTTGGGTAATTATGCTAATTGTGTGGATGCTCACTGGACTAGATTTAGGACCAGGTGCACCAATCTACTATAATGGTTAAAAGAAAGCTCAGAGGCCATCTCTGAGCTTTTGTTTTTATGTAATAAATAGTAATCCTTTCTTAACTGTTTTATAATTAATCGCTTAAGACCGAATTTCGTAATAATCTGTTTTCATCGATTTTTTTAAGTTTAGAAATATACAAACACAAAAAAATGAATCCAACATAAATCTAACATACAAACATTTTTTTGAATCTTAAAAACTTGTATATATTTTTATAGATTTGTTCACAATAAAAATGTGGAGGTGGAGAATATGGAATTAAAAAAACAAATGGGGGAAAGTTGTATCATATGTGATAATATTAAGGTTGAAGGAATTCATCTATATGAATCATTTATTTGTCAAGAATGTGAGAAAAATATAATTAATACAAACACTAGTGATCCAAAATATCAATATTATTTAAAAAAACTAAGAAATATAACTTCACAAAAAATATATACCTCATGACATGGATGACATGTCTTTTTCTTTTGTATTCATTGAAACTTTAAACCGTTTCATTTTTTTAAATATCGTACATAATGAAATAGTTTAGAAGAAAAATAATAGGAGAAATATTATGGATCAAAGAAAAACTCCGTTATATGATGCTTTACTTCAACATGAAAAAAAACAACCCATTTCTTTTCACGTACCGGGACATAAAAATGGTTTGATATTTAATGAACATCATATGTTTAATGAAATTTCAAAGTATGATGTAACAGAATTATCAGGGCTAGATGATTTACATGCTGCTGAAGGAGTTATTTTTCAGGCGGAGCTGTTACTAGCAAATTTATATAAAGTAAAGAGAAGCTTTTTCCTAATTAATGGTAGTACGGTTGGAAACTTAGCTATGATTTTATCTTCCTTTCAAGAAGGAGACTGTGTATTAGTTCAAAAAAATTCCCATAAATCCATTATGAATGGACTTATATTAGCGGGTGTAAAGCCAATTTTTATTTCTCCGGAATATGATGAAGATATGCAAACTGCTGGTGGTATATTAGTGGATGATATCATAAATGCTTTAGATCAATTTCAAAACATAAAAGGAATTATCTTAACATATCCCAATTATTATGGGAAAACCTACAATCTAAAGCAAATCATTCAGATTGCACATAAAAAGCAAATACCGGTCCTAGTTGATGAAGCTCATGGACCTCATTTTATTTTAGGAGAACCATTTCCTCCATCAGCTGTTTCGTTAGGCGCTGATATTGTTGTTCATTCTGCCCATAAAATATTGCCCGCAATGACAATGGGTTCATTTTTACACTTCAATAGTGAATTATTAAATATAGATCGATTAATTAGTTTTTTACAAATATTACAATCGAGCAGTCCGTCTTATCCAATCATGGCATCTTTAGATTTAGCACGTTCTTATTTAGCTACTTTTAATAGCTATGATAAAGGATATACAATAAAAGAAGTGAGTGGATTTGTCCACCAATTAAAACAGTTAAGTCCACTAACAGTAATCGAAGATCAAAGTAAAGACCCGTTAAAAATTACTATTCGACATCCAAACATAACAGGATTCACCTTGCAAAGATATTTGGAAGAAGAGGGAATTTATCCTGAATTGGCGGATATACAAAATGTTTTATTAATAGCTCCATTATTAAAAAACAAACAAAACTATCCATTTGATGATACAATAGAAAAAATAAAAGTAGTTTTAACAAAAATTAATAGTACTGAACACTCTATTCATTCATTGAATAATAGTATAAAAAATATTAACGAAAAATTTAGTATTATAAAATATTCATATAAAGAACTGAGTAAAATGGATTCATATTGGGTCCTTATAAGTGAAAGTATCGGAAAAATTGCTGCAGATTCTATTATCCCATATCCACCAGGAATCCCATATATCCTTTTAGGAGAAGAAATAACGGAAAAGAAAGTGGAAATTCTTGAGGTGTTAATAAAAGAAGGGTATCGTTTTCACGGTGGGATAAAAATAAAAGAGAAAAAGATCAAAGTTTTTAACAGCTAGGGTTATTATTTGGAGGGAATTATGAGTAAAGGTTTGTTTATTACATTAGAAGGTCCCGAAGGTGCAGGGAAAACAACGATATTAAAGAAAGTAGCTGAGTATTTTAAAGAGTTAAATCTCCCGATTGTTACAACTCGTGAACCGGGTGGAATAGATATTGCTGAACAAATAAGAGCAGTTATTTTAGATAAGAAAAACACGAAAATGGATCCAAAAACAGAGGCTTTATTATATGCAGCAGCTAGAAGGCAACATTTAGTTGAAAAAGTCATTCCAGCACTCAATGAAGGAGCCGTTGTCCTTTGTGATCGTTTTATTGATGCATCATTAGTATATCAAGGATTTGCAAGAGGAATTGGAATTGACGAAGTTTATATGATTAATCATTTTGCTGTAGAGGAAACTATGCCGAATCTAACTTTACTTTTTGATATTGAACCGGAAATTGGATTAGAAAGAATAAAAAAACATAATGGAAGAGAAGTTAATCGATTAGATTTAGAATCTTTAGAATTCCATCAAAAAGTGCGAGAAGGGTATCAGTTAATTCTTGAAAAGTTTCCAAACCGCGTAGTGAAAATCGATGCCAGTCGTGCATTTAACGTCGTGTTGGAAGAAAGCATTAAATATATAAAAAAAGAATTGGTTTCAAAGGGTCTTCTTTCTTAAACACATAATCCAAACACTAAATTTTTTCATATGATAAAAATAAATGCCAATGGAAGACAGTTAACAGGATTTTTAATGACCTAAATGGAATTATATTTATACAAATATTGAAACGCCATTAAACTTAGAACATGATAAAATAAACAAAAAGAGTACGGATAGACTAATCTAAAAGGAGGGAGTATTTTGAAATTAATATTTGCTGTCGTTCAAGATCAAGATAGTAACCGTTTATTAAAAGCTTTAACGGAATGCAATTTTAGAGTTACTAAATTAGCAAGTACTGGTGGCTTTTTAAGATCAGGCAATACAACATTTATCATTGGAACGGAAGATATTCGTGTTAATAAAGCGTTAGAGATTATTAAAGAAAATTGTAAATCAAGGGAACAATTAATTGCTCCTATTTCACCGATGGGAGGAAATGCAGATTCGTATGTCCCATATCCAGTTGAAGTAGAAGTTGGGGGAGCAACCGTTTTTGTATTACCGGTGGAACAATTTCACCAATTTTAAAGTTTTTTGGGGGTCAATTTTATGAAGATTAATCAAGATATCCGTTTGAAAATAGATAATGTTAGAAATGAACAAAAACATACGATTACTAGTAATGTTAAATTTGGGGAGTTAGTTCAGAAACAAGAAAAACATTTAAAAATGGAGCGTATTGAACTGCTTTTATCAAATATTGAGGAAGCAGGTTTACGATTAGCAAGGTCTAAAACGTTAAAAGACTTAGCAAAATATAAAAGTTTGGTTAAAAGTTTTATCAAAGAAACGATTGATTTTGGAATGGGATTAAAAAAATCTCAAAGCTGGAATCAATTTGGACAAACGAGGACGTTAAAAATTGTTGAAAAAATTGATGAAAAGCTTGTTGAATTAACTGACGAATTAATAGCTAAAGAACAAAAGGGTATTGATTTGTTGGACAAGCTTGGTGAAATAAAAGGACTATTAATTAACTTATATACATAAAAGGATGATTCGTTTGGCAAAGTCTTGGAATCAATTAGAATCTTGGCAACCTTCCGTCTTGCGTTTAATTAAGAATGTATTAATAAAAGGAAGAATTGCTCATGCATACATATTTTCAGGTCCAAAAGGTACAGGGAAACAAGAAATAGGATATTTATTTGCAAAAAGCTTATTTTGTGAGCAGCCGATAGATGATTATAAACCTTGTGAGGAATGCTCCAATTGTAAACGCATTAATAACTATAATCATCCGGACGTACATGTAATTGAACCAGACGGTAACTCTATAAAAAAAGAGAAAATAAAATTGTTACAGTATGAATTTTCAAAGAAAAGTGTAGAGTCTGAAAGAAAATTTTATATGATTGTACATGCTGAAAAGATGACAGCAAACGCTGCGAATACCTTATTGAAATTCCTCGAGGAACCTTCAAATCTTACAACGGCTATTTTGATCACGGAAAATATTCATCAAATACTACCTACTATTCTATCGAGATGTCAAATTTTAAATTTCACTCCCCTACCAATGAAGGAAATGATTTCACAACTAATTGAAAAAGGAATTCGTCCAGAGCGGGCTCCATTATTGGCCTCGATGACGAATAGTATTGATGAAGCTGTAAATCTTGGAAAAGATGAATGGTTTGCGCAAGCTCGAAAAATAATGTTAAAATTATATGAAGTATTATCTTCTCAAAACTTGATAGATGCACTATTATATATAGAAAATGAATGGTTGAATCACTTTAAAGATCGTAAACAAATGGACCAGTCATTAGACTTATTATTATATATATATAGGGATATTCTATATATACATTTAGGTAGAGAAGAGGATGTATTATTTAAAGATCAAATAGATTATTTTCGAAATAAAGCTTTGAAAATTTCCCCGAGTGATCTTTCAAAGCAAATGACATTTATTTTGGAGGCAAAAAAGAAATTACACTCCAATATGAATGCTCAGCTTTTAATGGAACAGCTTTTTCAAAAGCTTTCTTAAGGAGGGTTCATCCTTGTATAGTGTCGTAGGTGTCCGCTTTAAAAAAGCGGGTAAAATATATTATTTCGACCCAGGAGAATTACCGGTTCAGAAAGATGATTTCGTCATCGTGGAAACGGTTCGAGGAATAGAATACGGAAAGGTTGTCACCGGAATAAAAGAAGTAGAAGAAGAAGATGTCGTTTTACCTTTAAAAAAGGTTCTTCGAATTGCAGATGAAAAAGATCGATTAATTGTTGAAGAGAACAAACAGGAAGCAAAAGAGGCTTATGAAATTTGTTCTCAAAAAGTAATAGAACATAACCTAGATATGAAATTAGTAGATGTTGAATACACCTTTGATCGAAACAAAATAATCTTTTATTTTACGGCTGATGGACGTGTAGATTTTCGTGAGCTTGTTAAAGATTTGGCGGCTATTTTTAAAACTAGAATTGAATTGAGACAAATTGGAGTAAGAGACGAGGCTAAAATGCTAGGTGGGATTGGACCTTGCGGGCGAATGCTTTGCTGTTCTACCTTCTTAGGTGATTTTGAGCCAGTTTCTATAAAAATGGCAAAAGATCAAAACTTGTCACTAAACCCAACAAAAATTTCTGGATTATGTGGACGTTTAATGTGTTGCTTAAAATATGAAAATGATGAATATGAATCAGCAAAAGAACAGTTACCTGATTTAGGAGAATATGTTGAGACTAACAACGGATTAGGAAAAGTAGTTGGATTAAATATTTTAGAAAGAGTCATTCAAATTGAGCTAATTGAACAAGAAAAGGTCGTTGAATACACACTAGATGAAATTATTGCAGAAGGTGCCGTTTCTATTCAAGCCACAGATTGACGAGGTGGAGCTTGTGAATAAAAAAGAAATTTTTGATTTTGTGAGTAATATGGAGTTAAAAATCGGTCACCTTTATCAACAATTAGGTGAATTAAAAGAACTATTAGCCGATATTCTTGAAGAAAATCATGCCTTGAAACTTGAAAATGATCATTTGCGAAAAAGATTAGATGGTGAAAGCAAAAATCAAACCAATGAAAAGAATCGGAAAAGTGAGAAAGGTTCAAGGAAACTTGTAGATATCGGTGAAGGATATGATAATTTAGCCCGCCTTTATCAAGAGGGGTTCCATATTTGTAACCTGCATTTTGGAAGTTTAAGAAAAGAAGGGGATTGCCTATTTTGCCTCTCTTTTTTAAATAAAAAGTAATCGACCTCTATTAAGTGAGGGATTGCACCAAAAAAGTTAGAGTTAAAAACTCGCTATTGGGGGCAACCATAGTGGACTTTTTTACTCCTTTTTTGGGGCACCTTGCGATTCAACACAGCATCTTGTAATATGAATTCAAAGACTTGTTGGACACCTAGTTGGGTGTTCTATTTTTATTTAGATAGAATGGATGGAGGAACTTATGGTACATCTTGAAGGTGATGAAAGACTAGACTATTTATTAGCAGAAAATATGAAAATTATTCAAAGCCCTAGTGCATTTGCATTTTCTTTAGATGCCGTGTTATTGGCTAAATTTACATATGTGCCAATTCAAAAAGGAAATATTATTGATTTATGTACCGGAAATGGGGTCATCCCATTGTTATTAAGTTTACGAACGAAGGGGAATATTACCGGTATAGAAATACAGGAAAAATTATATAGCATGGCGAAAAGAAGTGTAGAATATAACCATTTACAACACCGAATTTCTATTATAAAAGGAGATATTCGAAATATTGCTGATCAAATTGGTTATGGGAAGTTTGATGTAGTAACCTGTAACCCTCCTTACTTTCCAACTCCATCAAAGGCAGAAATCAATGAAAATGAACATTTAGCCATTGCAAGGCATGAAATTTTATGTACATTAGAAGATGCTATTAAGTCTAGTAGTCAGCTAGTAAAACCAGGTGGGAAAGTTTCATTTGTACATAGACCACAAAGACTTTTAGATATACTGTTGTTAATGAGAAAATATAACATAGAACCAAAGCGATTACGTTTTGTTTATCCAAAATTGAATAAAGAAGCTAATACAATTTTAGTAGAAGGAATAAAGAACGGAAATCCAGATTTAAAAGTACTTCCTCCACTTTATGTTTATGATGAAAACAATGAATATACCAAGGAAATGAAGGAAATTCTTTATGGTGGAAAATAAAATCCATTATTTTTATGTTCTAAAATGTTCTGACGGGAGTTTCTATGGTGGATATACCACACATTTATTAAAAAGAATAGAAGCTCATAATCAAGGAAAAGGGGCAAAATATACCCGTTCCCGCAGACAGATAAAGCTTATTTATTTTGAAATATATAAGCAAAAATCCTCCGCACTTCAAGCAGAATATCGATTTAAAAAGTTAAGGAGAAGAGAAAAGATTGAGTATATGAAAATAGGAGGATACCAACCATGAAGCAACAAAAAAGTTTTGAAGAAGGATATGAAAAAGGAATATTATATTTAGTGCCTACTCCAATTGGAAACTTAGAAGATATTACCTTTCGTGCAATTTCTACTTTAAAAGATGTTGATTGGATTGCTGCTGAAGATACAAGAAATACAAAAAAGCTTTGTAACTATTTTGATATCCAGACACCATTAATAAGCTATCATGAACATAATAAAGAAAAAAGTGGGAAACATATTATTCAATTATTAGAAGAAGGAAAAAAAGTTGCCATTGTTAGCGATGCTGGCATGCCGGCGATATCGGATCCTGGTTTTGATATTGTTAGTTGGGCACTTGAAAAGGATTTTAAAGTGATCTCATTACCAGGTGCAAATGCGGCATTAACTGCTTTAACAGCTTCAGGCTTACCACCACAACCTTTTTATTTTTACGGTTTTTTAAATAGGAAGAAAAAAGACCGAATCATAGAATTAGAGAAAATGAAATATATTAAAGATACAATTGTATTTTACGAAGCACCTCATAGACTCAAGGATACCATTGAAACAATATTAGAAGTATTTGGAGATAGAAAAATTGTTTTAGCTAGAGAATTAACGAAAAAATATGAAGAATATATCCGAGGTACATTGAGAGATATTATTGGTTGGATTGATGAAAATGAAGTTCGCGGTGAATTTTGTATTATCGTTGAAGGTACGATGGAAGAAGAGCAAAAAGAAGAGTGTTTTTGGGAGAACTTATCGTTAAATGAACATGTACAAACTTACATAAATCAAGGTTATTCAACTAAAGAAGCAATTAAGAAAGTAGCTGCGGAAAGAAACTTGTCAAAAAGAGACGTGTATCGGGAATTCCATACGAAAGAAGAATAATGTAATTTATTGAATGTATAATCACCTTCATACCAAAGGTGATTTTTTTAATTTGATCAAAACTAGTATAAATTAACTAGTACTTAGTAAAAACAATAAAAAAACTGCCATTCTCTAAAAATTATTAGATGGCAGCATAAATTAATATTTATCCATATGAACGAAGTTGTATATGGTTACCTTATTTTTTGCCGAAAGCTTTTTCAATTTCTTGCATTAGTATTTCTGCACCTTCGCGGCTTAATACTAATTTTCCATTGTTTAATGAAATATTATCGTCTGAAACTTCGCCGGTGATAACACATGTCATGTTTGGTTTATACTTCTTTAGTATGATTTTTTCATCATCAACGTAGATTTCTAAAGCATCTTTTTCTTCAATCCCTAATGTGCGACGGAGTTCGATTGGAATTACAACTCTACCAAGTTCGTCAACTTTTCTAACAATACCCGTTGATTTCATTAATGTTCCTCCTCTCCCTATCATATTTTTATTGGCAATTATTCTTCGTCATTATTCGACATATTATTGCATAATTAAATAATACCAACGTTTCCCATATACGTCAATAATTTTATTTTCCCGACTTTTTAAAATTTTAAACATGTTTTTAATAGAATAAAAGATTTTATTTGTAATAGCACGAACGTAGTAATGATGAAAAATTGAACGTGGAAAAAATATTTTTCGACAAAAAAGCAAGAAATCATCTATTTTTGTCGAATAATAGATAACGTATCTTGCTATAATAGATTATTCTTTTTATTATTGTAGATTATGAGGGTAATTGGAAAAGTTGTAAGTTTTTCCTTATCAGTTTTGTGAGAGGAGAAGGTGGAGCTATATTTATGTCAATCGACTTTTCAAAAGATGAAGAAATAATGTATGAACATTGTGAATAGAGGTTACGATTGTTTATAATATTTATAATATATTAAGAAGGTTTTATAACGGAGGTAAAAAAAGATGGAAGAAAAATTAAAGACCTTTTACTTGACAACACCGATTTATTATCCGAGTGGGAATTTACATATTGGCCATGCTTATACTACTGTTGCTGGGGATGCAATGTCACGTTATAAACGTTTACGCGGATATGATGTAATGTTCTTAACAGGAACGGATGAACATGGTCAGAAAATTCAACGAAAAGCAGAAGAAAAAGGGGTTACTCCACAAGAATATGTAGACAATATTGTTTCAGGAATAAAAAAATTATGGGATAAATTAGATATATCATATAATGATTTCATTCGTACAACTGAAGATCGCCATAAAAAAGTAGTTGAAAAAATCTTTAAAAAATTACTAGACTCTGGTGATATTTATTTGGATGTATATGAAGGATGGTATTGTACACCTTGTGAATCGTTTTTCATTGAACGTCAACTTGAGAATGGAAATTGTCCTGATTGCGGTCGACCGGTAGAAAAGGTAAAAGAAGAATCATACTTCTTCAAAATGAGTAAATATGTGGATCGATTATTAAAATTCTATGAAGAGAATCCACAATTTATCCAACCAGAATCAAGAAAAAATGAAATGATTAACAATTTTATAAAACCTGGATTAGAGGATTTGGCGGTTTCTCGAACTACTTTTGATTGGGGGATTAAAGTTCCGGGGGATCCTAAACATGTGATCTATGTTTGGATAGATGCGCTTTCCAATTACATTACGGCTTTAGGGTATGGAACAGAAGATGATTCTAAATACTTAAAATATTGGCCAGCNGATGTACACCTTGTAGGAAAAGAGATTGTTCGATTCCATACTATTTATTGGCCAATAATGTTAATGGCCCTAGATTTACCTTTACCTAAAAAAGTATTTGCGCACGGTTGGTTATTAATGAAAGATGGAAAAATGTCTAAATCGAAAGGGAATGTTGTAGATCCAATAACATTAATTGACCGTTACGGACTAGATGCATTACGGTATTATCTATTAAGAGAAGTACCTTTTGGTGCAGATGGCGTATTTACACCTGAAGGTTTTATCGAGCGAATCAACTATGATTTGGCTAATGATTTAGGAAATTTATTAAATCGAACCATTGCCATGATTGAAAAATATTTTGATGGTACGATCCCAACATATCGAGGATCCAACGGTGAGTTTGATAAACAGCTTTTAGAAATGAACAAAACAACGGTACAAAAATATGAAGAGGCTATGGAAAATATGGAATTTTCCGTTGCATTAACTTCATTATGGCAGTTAGTGAGCAGAACGAATAAATACATTGATGAAACTCAACCTTGGATCTTAGCAAAAGATGAATCAAAACGTGAAGAATTAGGAAATGTCATGGTTCATTTAGCTGAATCTTTAAGATATATCGCTGTATTATTACAACCTTTCTTAACACAAACACCTAAGAAAATATTTAGTCAATTAAATATAACAGATCCTTATCTTCAGTCTTGGGAAAGTTTAGAAACATTTGGATTAATTCCATCAGGAACAAAGGTCGTAAAAGGTGATCCATTATTCCCACGTTTAGAACTTGAAGAAGAAGTACAGTATATAAAAGAAAAAATGAAAGGGAATTCTCAAGAATCAAANGAAAAGAAAAAGGAATCAACGGGAGAAGAAGGAAANCAACCGGAAATTTCCATTGATGATTTTATGAAGGTTGATATGCGAGTGGCATTAGTAGAGCATGCAGAACCAGTTAAAAATGCTGATAAATTATTAAAGTTAAAGCTCGATTTAGGATATGAAAAAAGACAAGTGGTTTCGGGAATTGCTAAACATTATAAACCAGAAGAGTTAATTGGTAAAAAGGTTATTTGTATAACGAACTTAAAACCTGTAAAACTACGTGGAGAACTATCTCAAGGTATGATTTTAGCAGGTGAAAAAGATGGTATACTTTCTTTGGCAACAGTAGATGAGAAATTGCCTTTAGGAGCAAAGGTTAAATAATGAATGGTTAATAATATGAAGCTCAATCTCCACTTGAGATTGAGCTATTCTATGTTTAGTAAAGGAGAAGATCAAATGCTTTTCGATACACATACACACTTAAATGCAGAACAATATAAAGAAGACATGAAAGAAGTGATTCAGCGGGCAAAACAAGAAGGAATTAGTTATATGGCTGTTGTTGGATTTGATCGACCAACGATTTCTAAAGCCATTGAAATTGCGGAAAAATATTCATTTATTTATGCGATTGTTGGATGGCATCCAGTAGATGCTATTGATATGACAGAAGAAGATTTGCTTTGGATTGAACAATTAGCAAGTCATCCAAAAGTCGTCGCATTAGGTGAGATGGGACTAGATTATTATTGGGACAAATCTCCAAAGGACATCCAAAAAGATGTGTTCCGTAGACAAATTCGATTAGCGAAAAAAGTAAAGCTTCCGATAGTTATCCATAACAGGGATGCTACAGAGGATATAGTAACAATATTAAAGGAAGAAAATGCTTCCGAAGTTGGGGGAATCATGCACTGTTTTAGTGGAAGTCCAGAGATTGCAAAAGAGTGTATTAAAATGAACTTTTATATTTCTTTAGGTGGTCCAGTTACTTTTAAAAATGCTAAAAAGCCAAAAGAAGTTGCAAAAGAAGTTCCACTTGATAAGTTATTAATAGAAACAGATTGTCCTTACTTAACACCGCACCCTTATCGTGGAAAAAGAAATGAACCTGCTTATGTTAAATTAGTTGCAGAAGAAATTGCGATGATTAAAGGAATTTCATTGGAAGAATTAGCAAAAAATACTACTGAAAATGCCAAAAAATTATTCGGCATAAAATAATCATTGATTTGTCAAATGGTTGAGATTTTTGTTGAAAGTTAACAACTTTCTAGCTTGTTTTACATCTCTCTCCCTTCTCCAAAATATGGTTGTCGATAATTTTTCCTTTCTTTTTTAAAGGATTTATTGCATAATAAATGATACCTTGCGGGATTAAAAGGTTGACAGCCGTCTACTAGTCCTTTATAATCTCTCCGAGGAGAAGAGGAGGAATTTCATGATAATAAAAAGCATGAAAACCCTGTTTTCTAGGCCGATGAGCAGAAAGAGGCTGTCTGTTTTAGTTGCAAGTTTAATAGTTTTATTGGTTGCAACTTCCTATTTCATTTATGAAGGAACAAAGAAAACAGTCACAGTTACGCTAGATGGAGAAGTAAAGGTTATAAAAACTCATGCAGATACAGTTAAAGAACTATTAAAAGATTTAAATATTAAAACTCGCTCAGAGGACTATGTGGTTCCCGCATTAAATAAAAAGATAGAGAAAGATATGAAGGTTGTTTGGGAGCCTGCAAAACAGGTAACTATTACAATTGATGGTAAGGAAAGTAAGTATTGGACTACAGTCGATACTGTAGGAGAATTTTTAAAAGAACAGAATATTGTTGTTGAAGAACACGATAAGCTTAATGTTGAACAAGATTCTAAAATTAAAAACAACCTAAAAATCACCCTAGAAAAAGCTTTCAGTATCAAACTTGTAGATGGCGGTAAAGAGAAACAGGTATTAACCACTTCGACTACTGTCGCTGACTTTTTAGAGCAACAAGGAATCAAACTCAACGATTTAGATAGAGTTGAACCTAAATTAACGGAAAAAATACAAAAAGATTCTGTCGTCAATATCATCCGAGTTGAAAAAGTCACCGATGTAGTGGAAGAAACGATTGATTTTGCTGTTGAAAATCGTAATGATCATACACTAGCTAAAGGATCGCAAAAAGTTATTCAGCAGGGTGAAAAGGGTCTTAAAAAGAAAGAGTTTGAAGTAATTTTAGAAAATGGTAAAGAAGTTTCTAGAAAATTAATTAAAGAAGAAGTAGTTAAAAATTCTAAAACAAAAATTGTAGCTATCGGTACGAAAGAAATACTTCAAACGACTTCTCGTGGAGATCAAATAGTAAATGAATTTTATGTAGAAGCTACTGCTTATACAGCTTATTGTAATGGGTGTAATGGTTATACTGCCACAGGAATTGATTTGAGAGCAAATCCAAACATTAAGGTGATTGCTGTTGACCCATCTGTAATCCCGTTAGGAACTAAAGTTTGGGTAGAAGGATATGGTTATGCCATTGCGGCAGATACGGGTAAACATATTAAAGGTAAGAGAATCGATTTATTTTTCCCAACCAAAACTGAAGCTTATCGTTGGGGACGAAAAACGGTTAAGATTAGAATATTAAAATAAAAATGGGTGCAGAGGAATTTTTCCTCTGCCTTTTTATGTTGGAGAAGAGGACATTTATACAAAAAGGAAAATGAATTATACTAATTGTACAATTTCAGAAACCATTTTGTATCCTTTTATATATTAGACGAAATAAATGTAAAAAGGTTGCAATATTTTTAATAAAATAGGAGGAAACATGAAGATTAAGGAAATTATAGTTGTAGAAGGCAAAGATGATACAGTAGCGATAAAAAGGGCGGTTGATGCTGATACAATAGAAACAAATGGATCCGCCATAAATGAAGAAACCATCAACAAGATTCGAT
>JGI1652J44930_10000512_pt1 | contig 15132 bp, 17 predicted proteins | sample NewIslsDNAsample_FD_44930 | JGI IMG/M metagenome (IMG submission 44930)
GCAGTGCCGCCGTAAACGCAAAAAGCGACATCGGAACCTAGTTCGGAGCCGAGTTCAGCTAATTCTTCTTTCGTTAACCCGAGTTTCCACAGTTCATTTAAGCCTTTTAACGCAGCTGCACAATCGCTGCTGCCGCCTGCCAAACCGGCCGCAACTGGAATATTTTTCGTAATTTCAATTTTGCAGCCTTGTTTGATTTGAAACCGTTCTTTTAACAATTCAGCCGCTTTATATGCAAGATTTCTTTTATCATCGGGAATAATTCCGCTTGTTGATTCCACGTGAATTTCATCTTCTTCAAGAAGCGTAATATCGAGGCGATCGGCTAAGTCAATTGTCGTCATGACCATTTTTACTTCATGGTAGCCGTCGTCCCGTTTTTTCAACACATCTAAAGCCAAATTGATTTTCGCTGGCGCTTTTACCGATAATTTCACGTTTCGTCACCTTCTTACCTACTTTCAATGATGCCATGATGAAATTATAGTATAAAGATTTCTGTACTTCTACATCTTTAAACGAGAAAAAAACCGAAGCCTAAAAAAGACTTCGGTTTTTTCATATACAAAGGCTACCTATGGCAACAACGGCAGTTACTTCCGGCTCTTCAGCTGTTCTTCCGCCATTTGGATCGCCCGCTTTACCATATTGCCGGCATCACGAGCGCGAATGCCTCCCCAACCTTCTTTTTGAACCGTATCATAAAATCCTAATTCTTTCGCGATCTCTTCTTTCAAACGTTCCGACATCACGCCGCCTCTTCTTGCCATACCGTCATCCCCTTTTTCGCCTTTGTAAAAACACGAGGGACGCATCCCTCATCATATAGTATGGAAAATGAAGATAGGGACTATAGCAGGCGTTTTTTAGCAAAAATAAAAAGCAGTTAGACGTTCGTCTTACTGCCCCGATACGGATTTATCCGGTTCATCGCTAAATGTCAGTTCAACCGTTTCGGTTAAAACATCTGTATAGCTGTAGGAAACTCGCTCAAATGAATTTTTATCTTGATCTAATTTGACAACAAACACCGATGGAAACGTTTCTTCAAGGATGCCGGTTCTTTCAATCGTTTTACGGCGTCCGCCGTGCGCTTTTACTTTTAACGGCATTCCAACGCGCGCTTCGAGCGCTTCTTTAATCTCCACAATCGTTTTACCCATTAGACACATCCACCTCGCTCAATTGTGATTTTACCATAGTTTGTTGTTTTTTGTCAATGAATTTAAAACAAAAAAATAATTATAACCGCGTTATATTTTTCTTGTCAATAAATATTTTGCACATTTTTTTTCAAAATATGTATGAATTATTCATTTTCTTTCAGCATCATCTCGACTTCGGAATGGATCGGCATGCCTGTACGCAAAAGACCGCGAGTTTCAACGCCGCCGAGCCCTCCTTCATTGGAAAGCGTATTTCGAAGAACATCTGACACGTGCACGCGATCCATAAACGACGTAAAACAAATTTTTGAAACGAGGTAAACAGGATCAAGGGCATGGATATTGATTCGTTTTGGAGAGCTGGCAAAATTTGCTCCCGCTTTAATCAACGATTCAAAATGCGACTGGCAAGCTCCGGCGAAAATAACGAGCTGATCGAGGTGACGGATTTTCATGCGCACTTCTTTTACCGTCCGCACAAAATATTTCGAATGACGATAAGCATTTAAATCTTTTTTTTCGCCTTTGCTTTTTACATAAGCATCGTGACCGGTGATGACCAGTACATCGGGGCGAACCTGATCGANCAGCTGCGGAACGCGTTGCGGCATGTCCACTTCAGGCATATGAACGCCGACGACGGGAACGTGCAACTTTTTGTATAGTGCAAGACATTTTTCTAAATAACGGCTATCTCCATCGACATGCAGCACTTTTCCCGGAAGTTCAAAGTATTGATTTGTCTGTTTGTATCCGCTCGATGTAACATATTCGCGTTTTTGTTTTAACAATTCGTAATCCTGACGAAACAAGCGAAACGAACGCTCATTTTTTTCTTTCAAGTGATTGCGCAGCTTCTGTTTTTCTGACTCCGACATCACGACTAAATCCGCCAATGGCGCATCAGCAAACAGCCGCACTTCCTCACCGATGAGATCAGCAATTTTTTTCTCATGATCGATTCGCTTGACCTGAAACAAAATATCACATTGATACGATTTTCTCGCCACGATCATCCCTTCACGAATCACCGACACGTCTCCCCTTACACCTCGTACGCTTATCGATACAACTTATATGCGCAAATGGCGAAAAAATGTATTGGCGAGCTCGACAAATTCATCCATTGCAAGCGTCTCCCCTCTCCGTTTCGGGTCAATGCCTGCTTCTTCCAGAATCTTTTCAATCTCACGTTTTGAAAACCGTTCGTTAAAATGAGACGCTAAATTGTTGATAATCGTCTTGCGCCGTTTGGCGAAAGCAGCGCGTACGATTTCAAAAAACAGCCGTTCATCTTCAACTTGATAAGGCAGCTTTTTGTGCAGCGTGATTTGAATGACCGCTGAATCGACGTTCGGTCTAGGGATGAACACGGTATTGGGCACATAAAAACTCGTTTCCGCTTTTCCGTAAAACTGCACGGCGATCGACAAAGAACCGTATTGCTTTGTATTTGGCTTTGCGCTGATTCTTTCCGCCACTTCTTTTTGCAGCATGCAAACGATGCCGCGAATCGGGAGTTTTTCTTCCAGCAGTTTCATTAAAATCGGCGTCGTTACATAATATGGCAAATTGGCAACAACGATGAGATCCTGTCCCTGGTGAAAGTGCGTCTTGATTGCATCGTGCAAATCGACTTTTAATATGTCGGAGTGGATGATCGTCACGTTGTCGTATCCGGCAAGCGTTTCGTCCAGAATCGGAAGCAGACGTTGATCGATTTCAAATGCAACCACTTTATCTGCATGCTGAGCCAGTTTTTCGGTTAGCGCTCCAAATCCGGGACCAATTTCGATTACACCGGTTTCTTTCGTCACATTTGCAACCCGAACAATTTTTTCCAAAATGTTGCGATCGATTAAAAAGTTTTGACCCAAACTTTTTTTAAAAGAAAACCCGTATTTTTCCATAAGTTCTTTCGTTCGCTGGAGCGTAGCAATTTCTTTATTCATCATTTTCCACTTCTTTCATTTTTCGAAGCGCCCCTTCAAACTCGCTGGGCGTGATTTGAAATGCATTCAACCGTTTGTAGAGCTGTTTGGCGTTCACGTAGCCGATTTTCAACATTTTCCCCAATAGTTCGCGGCGTTTTCGCGCTTCGCCGCTGCCGACAAAATTCAACTCGACAAGCATATCCCAACTGATCCATTCCCGTTCGCTCAACGTTTCTTCCCGAACGTGTGCAAGTGCTTGCCGAATCGCCTCAATCGACGCATGTTCAATTCCAAGCCCTTTGCCTGACTTCGCTTTTGCGTCTTCTCTGTTTAGAAATGCATGTTTTACGCCAGGAACATAAGCTTGAATTTTTTTGCGGATTTTTTCGCCCGGCGCATCCGGATCGGTAAAAACGATAACGCCTCGTTTTTCATGAGCCAGTTTGATCAGTTCAAGCGTTTCTTGACTGATTTCTGTCCCATTTGTCTCAATCGTGTCCGCATCGACTGCTTTTTTAATCTTGACCGTATCTTTTTTTCCTTCCACAACAATAATTTCTTTAATTTTCATCGAATTCATCCATTTCTTCCAATTTTTTTACAAAAATACGCTTTACGAATGATATTCGCGTTTAATATAATGAAATCAAGAATACTACGTATCATTATAAACGCTTGAAAACAGAAAAACACAGGGTTTTGTCCCCTGCGTTTTTCCTACTTTAAGATTTTCACTTTTACATGTTTTCTTCCCCATGCATTTGCCTTTGATTTTGTCGGCATGAAAACATCGATTTTATTGCCGCGGATCGAACTTCCCGTATCTGCAGCGATTGCGTATCCGTATCCTTCAACGTAAACTTTTGTGCCTAACGGAATCACATTCGGGTCAACAGCAATGATTTTTGCATTTGGATTTTTCTTTAAATTGATTCCCGTTGCCGTAATTCCAGAACAACCGGAACAATTTGCCGTATATGCTGTACTCAGCATATACATCGTCTTTCCACTTGCTTTCGCTGCACTGCGGGAAACATTTTTTGCCACTTGTTTTGTTCCGACTGCAACAATGCGGTCTTTTGTCTCTTTAATCTTTTCCTCTTTTCGAAGTGTACGCTTCACCTCTTTGCCATTTTCAAGCGTCACTTCGAATTCTTTTTTTATTTTCCCTTTTTCTCCCGCTTGAATGACTTTTTCTTTACCTTTTGGCAATGAATGGTCTTTTCTCGTTATCGTTCGATAGTCGACCGTTTCTTCCACGATATCCTTTTTCTTTTCTACGCGAATGACTTCAACGATCATATCTTCAGTAATTCTCGCTTCTTTGTTCGGTTCGATGCGATCAAATTCATTCAGTTGAATGTTTTGTTCCTTGAGCAGCTCTTCTACAGTTTGCGCTTTCGTGACCGCTTTCTGTTTTTTGCCGCCTACGATTAATTCAATTTCCAATGGATTTTTCACGACGATGTTCATGTTTTCCGTTACTTTCTCGTTTAACGCTGGTGTAATTTCGCTATATTCATCGATGATGATGCGCTGTTCTGACAACACTTCTTCTACGGTTGCTTTCGTTGTCCACACTTTTTCGCGTACGCCGTCAACATCGAGCGTAATTCGTTTTGCCGGTTTCCAAACAATCGTCATTCCTTGCTTGATTTTTGCATCCAGTCCCGGTGCGATAAAATCATGTTTTTCATCAACGTCAACATTTTTTTCTGCGAGCAATTCTTTCACGGTTGCACTATGCGTTTTCATTCGTTTTTCGTCGCCATCAAGAACGAGCGTCACTTCCGTTTTCGTAGTTTCATAGACGGAAAAACCGGTAATGATGGTCAATACAGCAACACTCATTAATGCAATCAGCAATTTTTTCCCTTTGAATAGTCGAACGCACTTACTCCTATTCGGTTCCATTGTATTCCTCCCTTATTTTCCAACGCTTTGAACTTCCTCAAAAGCGAAGCGTTCATCCCTCCTCACTGATTTGAAATAATTGACTCGCGTTTTCAAATGTGATCGCTGCGATTTCTTCGAAGCTTTTATTTTTTAACTGCGCAATTTGCTGCGCAACGTATCTCACATAAGCAGGTTCATTCCGCTTGCCGCGAAATGGATGCGGCGCAAGATAAGGGCAATCCGTTTCAATTAACATCCGCTCAAGCGGAACTTCACGCGCCACTTCTTGCAGCGGTTTTGCATTTTTAAACGTAACAGGTCCAGCAAATGAAATGTAAAAGTTCAAATCGATGCATGTTTTCGCCTGTTCGAGCGTTCCGCTGAAACAGTGCATGACTCCGCCAATTTCGTCTGCACCTTCCTGTTTGAGTATTTCAATCACATCATCGGTCGCTTCGCGATTGTGGATGATGAGTGGAAGCTTCACTTTTTTCGCTAGCTGAATTTGCTGTCTGAACACTTTTTTTTGAACGTCTTTCGCCGATTTATCCCAATAATAATCGAGACCTGTTTCGCCGATGGCAACAACTTTCGGATGAGAGGCCAACTCCTCAATCCAATTGAGATCATCATCCGTCATATCGATTGCATCGACCGGATGCCAGCCAACCGCTGCGTATAGAAAATCGTGCGTTTCCACCAACTTCATTGCTCGTTTGATCGTTTTCGCATCAAATCCAACAACAATCATTTTCGATACGCCAGCTTCTTTGGCTCTTGCAAGTACTGCATCTTCTTCTCCTTCAAACTGATCGGCATTTACATGCGTATGCGTATCAAAAAGCATATAACTCTCCTTCCTGTTTTCGTGTTATAGGTTACCAAATGAATATTACAAAAACGAATGCAAGTTGGTTTCAATTTTGTTACATTTCGATTACATGGAAAAAAAGCAAAAAAATAACAGCCTAAAAACTAGGCTGCTATTTGAGTATCGTTCCGTTCGGTACATTTGGAGCTTCAATGACATGCAATGCGCCATCCGCTTCTCCGGTTAAAATCATGCCTTCGGACTTTTCTCCTCGAAGCGTTACCGGTTTCAAATTCGTGACACAGAGCACTTTTTTGCCAACGAGTTCTTCCGGTTTGTAATATTCGGCGATTCCAGAAACGACTTGACGCGTTTCTTTTCCGATATCGAGCTGCAATTTTAATAATTTATCCGCGTTTTTAATCCGTTCCGCTTGAAGCACTTCAGCCACTTTGATCTCTACTTTTTGAAAATCATCGATCGTGATCGTATTTGTTTGCTTTTCTTCCGTCTGTTTTGCCGGTGTTCCTTGCATTTTTGACAAAATGTATTCCACTTCTTTTTTCGCATCTAAACGCGGGAAAATCGGATCGCTTTTTTGTACCCGTGCACCGCCAACAAAACTTCCAAATTCTTCAAGACTATCCCACGTGCAAGCTTTGTCATCAGAAAGTCCGAGCTGGGTCATGATCTTTTTCGGCGTTTCCGTCATAAACGGCTGCAGCATAACAGCAACATGACGGAGCGATTCAGCCAGGTGAACCATAACGGAAGCCAGCTCGTCTTTTTTATTTTCCTCTTTTGCAAGTTTCCAAGGTTCTGTTTCATCAATATATTTATTTGTTCGATTAATGCATTTCCAAATCGCCGACAGCGCGACGGAAAACTCGAGTTTATCAAACGCTTCTTCCACTTCGGTTTTCGTTTGTTTCACGACGCTTACCAAATCTTCATCGAAAGGAGTTACGCTGCCTCGATACATTGGTATTGTTCCATCGAAATATTTATCGATCATCGCAACGGTCCGGTTCAGCAGATTGCCTAAATCATTTGCCAAGTCATGATTGATCCGATCAATGAAACTTTCAGGCGTAAATACGCCATCCGAACCGAAAGGCACTTCGCGAAGCAAATAGTAACGAAGTGCATCTAATCCGTAACGGTCAATTAACGTAACCGGATCGACAACATTGCCTTTTGATTTTGACATTTTTCCGTCTTTCATAAGTAGCCAGCCATGGGCAAATACTTGTTTTGGAAGCGGCAAATTGAGCGCCATCAACATAATCGGCCAGTAGATCGTATGGAAGCGCACGATTTCTTTTCCGACTAAATGAACGTTCGCCGGCCAATACCGTTCAAATTTTGATTCATCTTCCGAACCGTAGCCAAGAGCCGTAATATAGTTTGTCAAAGCGTCGATCCAGACATAAACGACATGTTTCGGATCGTTTGGCACAGGGATTCCCCAATAAAAAGAGGTGCGGGAAACTGCCAGATCTTCCAAGCCAGGTTTAATAAAGTTATTAATCATCTCATTTTTTCGCGATTCCGGCTGAATAAATTGAGGATTTTCTTCGTAATATTCCAGCAGTCTATCGACGTATTTGCTCATTCTGAAAAAATACGATTCTTCTTTTACTTTCTCGACCGCGCGTCCACAGTCCGGACACATGCCGTCAACGAGCTGCGTTTCCGTATAAAAAGATTCGCAAGGCGTACAATACCAGCCTTCATATTCTCCAAGATAAATGTCCCCTTGTTTGACGAGCTGATCAAAAATTTTTTGCACCGCTTTTTTATGCCGTTCATCTGTCGTCCGAATGAAATCGTCATAGGAAATATCAAGTTTTTTCCATAATTCCTTGATTTGCGCGACCATCGAATCAACGTATTCTTGCGGTGAAACGCCTTGTTCTTCAGCCTTCTTTTGAATTTTAAGTCCGTGTTCATCCGTTCCCGTCAAATACATCACGTCATAGCCGCGCAGCCGTTTATAGCGGGCAAGCGCATCGCCAGCAACCGTTGTATAAGCATGTCCGATATGCAATTTCCCGCTCGGATAATAGATCGGCGTCGTAATATAAAACGTTTCCTTGCTTTGCATCGATAATCCTCCTTGATTAAAAAAACCCCCGCCCTTAACGATGGACGAGAGCTTAAGCTTCATTACAGTTTTTCCCTTATGATACAAAAAAATATACGCCTTCTCCATAAAGGGCCCCAAGCACTGTTTCTTCCCAAAATATACCGAAAAATCATTCCTAATGTCAAGCAACGAAAAGGGTAAAAAAATTTATCTTTTTTCCGTAAATTTGTAATTGACTGTTTTGGAAACTGTTGGTACGATTGTAAAAGATAGAAATATGTCGAATTTTGACAATCGGAGGGGTTGACTTGAAGTCTACAGGCATTGTTCGCAAGGTCGACGAATTAGGACGTGTTGTCATTCCTATTGAACTGCGCCGCACACTTGGCATTCAAGAAAAAGATGCACTAGAAATTTATGTCGAAAATGAGTGCATCATCTTAAAAAAATATAAATCTTCCATGACATGTCATGTAAGTGGCGAAGTTTCAGAAGACAATCTCGTGTTAGCGGATGGTAAACTCGTCCTAAGCCGGAACGTCGCCAGACAGATTGCAGAAGAACTGCAAAAATTGCTAGTAAACGTCTAAAAATGAAAAAAGCTTAGTTTTCGTCGCAACAAGATGAAAACTAAGCTTTTTCATTTTCATGATACATTCGATACACTTCCCGTTTTGGCATATCCCGCTCGCTCGCGACTCGCTTCGCAGCTTCTTTGACTGATAGATTTTCATTCGTAATGTAATGATCAACATGCTCGATGATCGATAAAGATTCCCACCAATTTGATTCACGCAACTGCTCGTTTTGACCGCCTTCCACAATGAGACAAAACTCCCCGCGAACTTCATGTGCCTGTGTCCAGTCGTACAGCTGTTTTAGCGTTCCACGAATAAATTCTTCATAACGTTTTGTCAGTTCCCGTGCAAGCACCGCTTTTCGATTGCCAAATATGTTAAGCATCGCTTCCAGCGTATCCATTAAACGATGAGGGGCTTCATAAAAAATAATCGGATCGCGAATAAAAGTTAAACGCTCCAATTCTTTGTTTCTTTCTTTTTTCTGACGCGGCAAAAAACCGTAAAAATAAAAATGGCGTTCATATAACCCCGATGCAATCAATGCCGTAATCGCAGCATTTGGACCTGGAAGGGGAACGACTTTAATGTCTTTTTCAATGCATGCTTTCACCAGTTCACTTCCCGGATCGGAAATGGCCGGCGTTCCTGCGTCTGACACAAGCGCGATATTTTTTCCTTCTTCAAGCAGTTGAAGCAGCCGCTTTCCCTGCATGCGTTTATTGTGTTCATGATAGCTTACCAATTGCGTTTCAATTTGAAAGCGCCGGCATAGTTTCATCGTCACTCGCGTATCTTCACAAGCAACGATATCGACTTCTTTAAGCGTCGTGATTGCTCGATATGTGATATCGTCTAAGTTGCCGATGGGCGTCGGGACTAAATAAAGACAACCTCGCTCACTCATGAACCCGTTTCTCCTTTTTCTGTTCGAGTTTCGTTCGCACGCTACCCATAAATGATTTCCTTGATTTCATCCGTATACTCGTTATTATCATCGTACACGATTAAAGGCGGCAGAATTTTTGCGTCAGATTTTCCGCCTTTGATGCTTTCAACGAGCACAATGTTGGCTTCCATTCCGCGTTTCGGATAAACGAATTGAATTCGTTTCGGTTCCAACTGATATTTTTTCATCGTTTCAATCAGTTCTATAAACCGTTTCGGACGATGAACGAATGCACATTTTCCGCCTTGCTTAAGCAAACGGCTGGCCGTTCTCACGACATCTTCCAGCGTGCAGTAAATTTCGTGGCGGGCAATCGCCATTTGTTCATTTTTTTTCAAATCTTTTTCGTTCGACACTTTAAAGTAAGGAGGATTGCACGTCACCACGTCATACGTTCCGTTTAAAAACGATGGATCCAGCCGGTTGATATCCTGGCAAATGATTTCAACCTGATGTTCCAGCTGATTTAAACGAACGCTTCTTTCCGCCATATGACACAGTCTTTCCTGAATTTCCACCGCAATGATTTTCGCTTTCGTCCGTTCGCTTAAGATAAGCGGAATTACTCCTGTACCGCTGCACAGATCAATGATTTTGCCTTTCTGTATCGGAACGTAGACAAACTTTGCGAGCAGCACCGCATCGAGTGAAAACGGAAATACATCGCTAGCCTGAATGATTTTTAATTCTTTTTTTCCGATGTAATCAATTCGTTCGTTTGCAAGCAATTCCATCTGTAAGACTCTCCTAATAAAAACGATCTTTCCATCGATGACTTATTCGGAAAGATCGCTTCACTTAATATTTAAGAACGACAAACAAAACAAACAGTCTCCTTCTGTACGAATGCTGCCGTAATGAACGTTGCATATATGAAAACCTTCTTGGTACAGTCTCGCCAAGTTATCGTAACCTTCACCAATTCCCAATTTGCCTCGTTTTTTATTTTCGCTTTCTTCTTCTGCTGCATGCGCATAATCCATTTCTTGAAGCCTTTCTCTTAAATGATGGTTTTCGACTTCAAGACGATGGTTTTCTTCAAGCAATAGCGCCAGCTGTTCTTTCAATTCTCCAAGCTGCTCATATAAATCACCGATCATTTCTTCCATTGAATGGATTAACGTAAAAAGCTCTTTTTTTTCCATCGGTTTTCACCTCTTTTATTACCAATATGACGTGCCTAAAAAGGCACGTCATACGTTTCATGTTTCTGTTCGAAATGTATTTGAATAGGACACGAGCTCTTCTAACGTGTATTCCGTCACGCGTTCGGGATCAAACAGTTCAACTTGAATGAGCCTTTCAAGCATATTCAATCCGACAACTTTTCCTTCTCCATTCGGCGTCTGAATGATGTTCCCAATATCGGGAAGTTCTCGTTTCGCTTCTTCGTACAACTCATTTTCATATTTCAAACAGCACATGAGCCGGCCGCATAAACCGGAAATTTTCGTCGGGTTTAACGACAAATTTTGATCTTTCGCCATTTTAATCGAAACCGGTTCAAAATCGCCTAAAAAAGTCGAGCAACAAAGCATTCGTCCGCATGGACCGATGCCTCCAAGCATTTTTGCTTCGTCGCGCACGCCAATCTGGCGAAGTTCGATTCGCGTGCGGAAAATTGCCGCCAAATCTTTTACGAGTTCGCGGAAATCGACTCTTCCTTCCGCCGTAAAATAAAAAATGACTTTATTCCGATCAAATGTATACTCTACGTTGATCAATTTCATCGGCAAGCCGTGTTCGGCAATTTTTTCTTCGCATATATAAAATGCTTCTTGAGCATCTTTTTCATTTTTTTCAACGATCTTTAAATCCTCAGGTGTCGCTACCCGAATCACGGGTTTCAGCGGCAGCACGACATCTTCTTCGTGAACCTGGCGCCTTCCGATGACGACTTTTCCAATTTCAATCCCGCGCGCCGTTTCAACAATAACGTGATCATCCAATTGTATATCTAAATCAGCCGGATCAAAATAATAAATTTTCCCGGCTGTTTTGAAGCGAACGCCGACAATTTCATACATGACCATTTACCGTCCCTCCTGCAAACTAAGAACTGCCTGTTCAATCACGAGCTGAGGGCTTACATTGGCATCCAACCGTTTTTTTGCTTCCAATATCTTTTCCATTTGTTCTGCGGCTTTTTCAATCGTATAGTGCAGCATAAATTTCTCTAGTTTCTTTTTTTCGTGTACAAACACCAGCTGCTCATCTTTTTGCAAATGTAAAAATATGACATCACGAAACCATAATAAAAACAAATCCAAAAACACGCTGATTTGTTCCTTATCTTTCAGGCGCGAAATCACTTTATCCTGGATAGCAAGCAAAATATCCGAACGTCTTTCTAAAATGTCTTCGCTTAATTGTATCACTAAGCTTTGAGCTTGCGCAATCATCTCGTCACTTGCAAGTTTGAAGGCCGCATTGTAATCGTTGGTCAGCGTTGAAACGATCCGGGCGAGCGTTTTTTGAATTCCTTGTTCTTCCAGTTTTTCTTCCAATTCATTTTTTTGAAGGGGTTTAAACGAAATTGTTTGACAGCGGGATACAATCGTAGGAAGCATTTGCTGCAGTTGCTCGGCAATTAAAATGACCGTTTCTTTTTCCGACGGTTCTTCGATAAACTTCAGCAGCCGATTTGCAGCAACTTGCGTCATGCGTTCAGCGTGTTCAATAATAAAGAAACGTCGCTCAGATTCTGAGCCACGATACGCGATTTCTTTCAACAAAAAATCGATCTGATCGATCGTAATCTGTTTTCCCTCTTCAGGAGAAAATATGCGCACATCCGGATGATTGTTTGATTCAATACGCTTGCAATTCCGGCACTCATGGCACGGTTCTATGCCATCCTTTTCCAAACAAAAAAGCGTTTTGGCAAGCTGCACGGCAACCGCCATTTTTCCCGTACCCCGATTTCCTTCAAACAAATAAGCATGCGAAAGCCTCTGTTTTTGGATGCTTTTCAGCAGTAACGTCACCGCATACGGTTGTTTTGCTTTTAGCCGAGACCAGCTTATCGACACTTGAATCACATACTTTCCATCACGTGTACAAATTGATTAATAATCCTTCGATTTCACCGACTTTGCTAAGAATGTCGATCGCAGTTTTTCCTTCTTCTAAAACCATGTCAGTCAATTCAAGCAATTCTTCATTGATTTTTTCAACGAGCGTATACGATTCCATTCTTCCGGAAAAACTCCAGCTGTTCGAATGTTTCAATTCCATGCCAAAATCAACCGCTTCTTTAATGAACCGTTCGATCAACCGTCTATATTGATAGAGTTCTTTTACCGTTCGAGTTTGGGCAAGCTTTTCGCCTTGGCTGCGAATTTCAGAAAGCAGGGCATGAAGTCGTTCCTGTTGCAACTGTGTTTTTTCTTGTGCAAGCAGCGTACGAAATTCATGCCTATTTTGAGCTACTTGTCTTTTTTCAATCTTACGTTTATCCAAAACAGGCCGCAAATCTTGGCTGATTTTCATTGAAAGTTCCCCCGTTCCCAACGGAAAATCTAACGTGAGTCCTTTTATTCTATCATATCATAAGGCTAAAACTGATAAAATGCTTCAACCGGCAATACGAAAACCGTCGCTCCGCCCACTTCAACTTCCATAGGATAGGGCGAATACGCATCCGCGCTTCCTCCAAGCGGAGACATTGGGGCAAATAGCTGCTGGCGCGCTTTGCAATTTTGTTTAATGATTTCCAGCACTTGATCGACTTCACCGTCGTCCGTTCCAATTAAAAACGTCGTGTTGCCTTCGCGCAAAAAACCGCCTGTTGACGCAAGCTTCGTCGCCCGGAAATTCGCTTTGACCAACGCTTGCGACAACCGATTGCTGTCTTTGTCCTGAACGACAGCTAAAACGAGTTTCAAACTCACGTCCTCCTTTCAAGCAGCAAACGTTCAAAATCTTCTTTAATCATCTGAAAGATCGCGTCGATTGCTTGATGGCCGTCAAGCAGATAAATCCGTTCACGATTGTTTTCGTAAATCCTTAAAAAACCGTTGCGAACTTTTTCATGATACTCGATATCTTTTTGTTCAATCCGGTCAAATGGTCTGTTACCGTTTCTTTGCATGAGACGTTTTCGCGCAAACGAAGGAGCGACATCGATAAAATAGCTTCGATCCGGAACTAAACCGCCCGTTGCAAATTCATTGATCGCAGCGATTTTCTCAATTTCGATCCCGAGTCCATAACCTTGGTAAGCGATCGAGGCATCGACGAACCGATCGCATAATACAATTTTTCCTTCTTCCAAAGCAGGAATGATTTTTTCTCTCACATGCTGGGCGCGTGATGCTGCATAAAGCAGCACTTCCGTTTCATTCATCATTTCTTTATACTCAGGGCGCAAAATAAGCGAACGAATTTCATTGCCGATTCGCGTTCCTCCCGGTTCTTTTGTCAATACATAAGGAAGTTTTTGTTCTTCTAAATATTGCGCCAATTTTTCGATTTGTGTCGTTTTCCCAGCCCCGTCCGGTCCTTCGAAAGTAATGAAAATTCCACGTTTTGTATTCACGAAACATTCTCCTCTTTATTTCAAAATCACTAGATGATGTTCGCTTAATCTGGATCCGCCTTGAAAACGTGTCCCTGACTCCAGCAGGCGGCGTATCATTTCAACGTGTTTGTAAGTAATCATTTCGCCTTTCATCAACAACGGAATCCCCGGCGGATAAGGAATAACCGCTTCAGCCGATACTTCTCCGACAGCACGATGAAAAGGCACGCCCGTTTTAGGCAAGTTCATCATTTCCTGATAGGAACATGCGAGCGTACTGAACGGTTTTGAATCATGAAAATCGATGCCGTAATCGAATTGTCGCCGATTTTCATATTTTTGTTTTTGAAAAACGTTTTTCAGCGTTTCAATGAGCATTTCGCTATTTTTTACCGGTGCAAGCGGGAGCATAAACAGAACGTTTAATTCATCCGCCAGTTCCGGATAAACCGCGCTTTGTTCCAACGCATGCTGAAGCTGAAATCCGCTTGCGCCATATGTACTCTGGACAACAACTTTCAGCGGATCTTGCTGATATCGATGAGATTCGCTTTTGATTAAGCGAAGTCCTTTAATTTTTTTTAGTTTTGTTTCAAAATCGAGAAACGATTCGATGATGGCGTTTTTGAAATCGCTGTCGATTTGAGCAAGGTAATATCGAGCCAAATCCAACGAAGCCATAATCGGGTAAGAAGGACTGCTCGATTGAAGCAGCGTTAAATAATATTTCAAGCGAGCATGAAACGGGTATTGTTTGTTCACATGCAAAAAAGACCCCATCGTCATCGCCGGCAGCGTTTTATGCGCCGACTGAACGATGACGTCCGCTCCAAGCGAAATCGCTGATTCAGGAAAAGGTTTGCCAATCCCGAAATGCGCGCCATGCGCCTCATCAATCAAAACCGTCATGCCATTTTTTTTTGCAAATTCGATAATCGGCCGTAAATCGAGCGTCATTCCGTAGTAATTCGGATTTGTAAGCACGAGCGTTTTCGCTTCAGGATACCTGGCGTATGCCGCTTTTATCGTTTNAAGCGCCACCCCTTTGGCAACTTTTGTTTGTTCATCGACTTCCGGCGTTAAAAAAACAGGTTTGGCGTTTGCCAACTCCAACCCGTTCATCACCGATTTGTGGCTGTTTCGCTGTACGAGCACAACTTCGTCTTCTTGCAACGTCGCTAAAATCA
>JGI1652J44930_10000513_pt1 | contig 15112 bp, 14 predicted proteins | sample NewIslsDNAsample_FD_44930 | JGI IMG/M metagenome (IMG submission 44930)
TCCCATCCCGAACACGGAAGTTAAGCTCTCCAGCGCCGATGGTAGTTGGGGCCAGCGCCCCTGCAAGAGTAGGTCGTCGCTAGGCAGGATGAAGAAGCATGTCTTTCTTATGAAGGGCATGCTTCTTTTTTTGCCTCATTTGTTTATTTTTCTTTCCTTGACCATATGCAAAACCGATATTGGTGTTTCATTTTTGGCAAAAAAGGATATCCTATGACTAGTCATTTTTGTCGGTAACTCTTGCATTTTTTTGTAATACACTATATAGTAGAGGTAAGGTCAAATATAGTCAAAGTCAACTTTGATTGTTAAGGAGGAGGGTAGAGTGCCAAATATTTCCGATATCATTGAGCAATATTTAAAACAGGTATTAAATATGAGCGACGAAGACATTGTCGAGATTAAACGCAGTGAAATTGCTAATAAATTTCAGTGCGTTCCATCACAAATTAATTATGTGATCAATACAAGGTTTACGCTCGAGAGAGGGTATATTGTCGAAAGCAAACGTGGAGGCGGCGGCTATATCCGCATTATGAAAGTGAAAACGAAAAGCGAGGCGCAATTAATCGATCAATTGTTGGAATTAGTCGGACACCGCATCAGCCAATCCAATGCAGAAGATATCATTGAACGCCTTGTCGAGGAAAAAGTCATTTCTGAGCGGGAAGCAAAGATTATGTTAAGCGTGATGGATCGCTCTGTTTTATATATCGATTTGCCGCAGCGGGATGAGCTGCGGGCGCGCATGCTCAAAGCGATGTTAACATCGCTGAAATACAAATAGGGGAGGGGACCGCGTTGATATGTCAAGAGTGTAAACAAAGACCAGCGACGATGCATTTTACGAAAATTATCAACGGNGAAAAAACNGAATTTCATCTTTGTGAACAATGCGCGAAAGAGCATGGCGATATGTTTATGTTTTACGAAAACGATGATTTTTCTTTAAACAATCTATTAGCCGGATTGCTTAATTTCCAAACGCCGATGAAAGAAATGACCACCAATACGTTCTCAGGCCCGNATATTTTACAATGTGAAACATGTAAAATGACCTATCATCAATTCACCCAAATCGGGCGTTTTGGCTGCTCCGACTGTTATCGGACATTTGCGCGATATTTGCCCCCAATATTAAAAAGACTTCATAGCGGAAATACGACCCATTCCGGGAAAATACCGAAACGAAAAGGCGGAGTGCTTCATCTGCGCAAACAAATCTTCGTCCTAAAACAAAAGCTGCAGGAACTTGTAGCGAGAGAGGAATTTGAAAAGGCGGCAGAAGTCCGCGACCAAATTCGTTCTTTGGAATATCAGCTGCGTCAGCGTGGAGAGGGGGAAATGTAGCGGTATGTCATTTGAAAAGTTTTTTAATACGGCCGTTAGTTCTTGGATGAGCCAGGAAGGTCCTGATTCCGATATCGTGTTAAGCAGCCGTATCCGTTTGGCACGAAACATCGTTGACTTCCGTTTCCCAACCGTGTTTAGCAGCGAGGAGGCACAACAAATTGTTTCCCTATTCGAACAGACATTTGCCCATCGCTCTTATCATTCGGTCGGACGTTTTGAATTGTTAAAAATGTCAGAGCTTCAGCCGATTGAAAAAAGGGTATTAGTAGAAAAACATCTAATTAGCCCACATTTGGCAGAAGATTCGCCATTCGGTGCTTGCCTGCTATCGGAAAATGAAGAAGTGAGTATTATGATTAACGAAGAAGACCATATTCGCATTCAATGCTTATTTCCAGGGCTGCAATTAACCGAAGCATTGGAAGCAGCGAATGAGCTGGATGATTGGATTGAAGAGCATGTGAATTATGCCTTCGATGAAAAACTCGGCTATTTAACAAGCTGCCCAACCAACGTTGGGACAGGGATGCGCGCCTCTGTGATGATGCACCTTCCTGCCCTCGTTTTAACACAGCAAATCAACCGCATTATTCCAGCTATTAATCAATTGGGGTTGGTAGTACGCGGAACATACGGAGAAGGAAGTGAGGCTTTAGGTAATATATTTCAAATATCAAACCAAATTACATTAGGAAAATCAGAGGAAGATATTGTCGAAGATTTACAAAGCATCGTTAAGCAATTAATCGCCCAAGAGCGAATGGCAAGGGAGGCATTAGTCAAAACTTTAAACATAAAATTAGAAGACAGAGTATTCCGCTCGTATGGAATATTGGCCAACTGTCGGATGATTGAATCGAAAGAAGCGGCGCAGTGTTTGTCCGACGTGCGTTTAGGAATTGATTTAGGATACATTAAAAATATTTCGCGCAATATTTTAAATGAGCTAATGATTTTGACGCAGCCTGGGTTTTTGCAACAATACGCCGGCGGTGCGCTGAGACCAGAGGAGAGGGATGTTCGTCGAGCGGCATTAATACGGGAACGTCTAAAAATGGAAGAGAGAAAAAATATGGAGGGTGATGAATAATGATGTTTGGCAGATTTACGGAACGGGCGCAAAAAGTATTAGCGCTAGCCCAAGAAGAAGCGATACGCCTGGGCCATAACAATATTGGCACGGAACATATTTTGTTAGCGCTGATCCGCGAAGGGGAAGGAATCGCAGCGAAAGCATTAATGGCGTTGGGACTTGGGCCGGAAAAAATTCAAAAAGAAGTGGAGTCGCTGATTGGTCGCGGACAAGAAGTTTCCCATACGATTCACTATACACCGCGGGCGAAAAGGGTTATTGAATTATCCTTGGACGAAGCGAGAAAACTTGGCCATTCCTATGTGGGCACCGAACATATTTTGCTTGGTCTTATTCGCGAAGGCGAAGGGGTGGCGGCCCGTGTACTTAACAACTTGGGAGTCAGCTTGAATAAAGCGCGCCAGCAAGTATTNCAGCTGCTCGGAAGCAACGAATCGGTTTCGGGNCATTCAGGAAGCGGTGCTTCCCATGTCAGCACGCCGACATTAGACAGCTTGGCCCGCGATTTAACGGCGATTGCCCGCGAAGGTCGATTGGACCCTGTTATTGGCCGAAGCAAAGAAATTCAGCGCGTAATTGAAGTGTTAAGCCGGCGCACGAAAAATAACCCGGTGTTGATCGGGGAGCCTGGTGTAGGGAAAACGGCAATTGCTGAAGGGCTTGCGCAGCAAATTGTCAACAATGAAGTGCCGGAAACGCTCCGCGATAAGCGGGTGATGACGCTGGATATGGGAACGGTCGTAGCCGGTACGAAATATCGCGGCGAGTTTGAAGATCGTTTGAAAAAAGTGATGGATGAAATTCGTCAGGCGGGGAATATCATTCTGTTCATTGACGAGCTTCATACTTTGATTGGCGCCGGCGGAGCAGAAGGCGCGATCGACGCATCGAACATTTTAAAACCGGCTCTTGCTCGCGGGGAGCTGCAATGTATCGGTGCGACGACATTGGATGAATACCGCAAATATATTGAAAAGGATGCAGCACTAGAACGCCGCTTCCAGCCGATTTATGTTGACGAGCCAACGGTGGAAGAATCGATTCAAATTTTAAAAGGGCTGCGTGACCGTTATGANGCGCATCACCGTGTTTCTATTTCCGATGAAGCGATNATTCAAGCGGTCAAATTATCCGACCGGTATATTACAGATCGTTTTCTCCCGGATAAAGCGATTGACTTAATTGATGAAGCTTGCTCAAAAGTCCGTCTTCGTTCCTTTACCGCTCCGCCGAAATTAAAAGAACTGGAACAAAAACTGGAGGAAATCCGGAAAGAAAAAGATGCTGCAGTACAAAGCCAAGANTTTGAAAAAGCGGCTTCCTTGCGTGATATGGAGCAACGGCTGCGTGAAGAACTAGAAGAAACAAAACGGGCATGGAAGGAAAAGCAAGGCCAAGAAAATTCGGAAGTAACGGTCGAGGACATTGCCATGGTCGTATCGAGCTGGACAGGAATCCCAGTTTCAAAATTGGCGCAAACAGAAACCGAGCGCTTGCTGAAACTAGAAGAAATTTTACATTCGCGTGTCGTTGGGCAAGACGAGGCCGTCAAAGCCGTAGCAAAAGCAGTGCGCCGCGCCCGTGCTGGATTAAAAGATCCAAAACGTCCAATCGGCTCATTTATTTTCCTTGGACCGACTGGGGTTGGAAAAACGGAGCTGGCCCGAGCGCTTGCTGAAGCGATGTTCGGCGATGAAGACGCTCTTATCCGCATCGATATGTCGGAATACATGGAGAAACACTCGACGTCCCGTTTAATCGGATCGCCTCCTGGTTATGTCGGATATGAAGAAGGCGGCCAGCTGACCGAAAAAGTGCGCCGCAAGCCGTATTCGGTCGTATTGCTGGATGAAATGGAAAAAGCCCATCCGGACGTATTTAACATTTTGCTGCAAGTGCTAGAAGACGGTCGTTTAACCGATTCGAAAGGAAGAACGGTAGATTTCCGTAATACGATTATCATCATGACGTCGAACGTCGGCGCGGACGCGTTGAAACGGAATAAATACGTCGGCTTTAGCGTCCAAGATGAAGATCAGAAGTACAAAGACATGAAAGGAAAAGTCATGGATGAGTTAAAGAAAGCGTTCCGTCCGAGTTTTTAAACCGAATTGATGAAATTATCGTCTTCCATTCGCTCGAAAAACAACATTTAAAACAAATTGTCAGACTGATGGCAGACACATTAATCAAACGCTTAAAAGAGCAAGATATTGATTTAGAGCTGACGGATGCGGCGATTGAAAAAATTGCCTCGGAAGGATATGACCCAGAGTATGGTGCTCGCCCACTGCGCCGCGCTCTACAAAAACATATCGAAGACCGTTTGTCGGAAGAGCTGTTAAAAGGAACGATTGCAAAAGGACAAAAAGTCATTGTCGATGTTAAAGACGGAGAATTCGTTGTATTATCAGAACAAGCGGTAATGTAATCAAAGTTTTTGCGAAAGGTATGCGGCAGCTCCATTGCCCATACCTTTTTGTTTCAATGTAAAAAAAGAGAGGGTTTTTTCGATGGGGAAAAAGAAAACGAAATTTGTTTGTCAAGAATGCGGCTATGAATCAGCGAAATGGCTTGGAAGATGTCCGGGATGCAACACTTGGAATTCGCTGGTCGAAGAAATAGAGCGAGTAAAGCCGGCAACAAGAGGAGTGTTTGTCCATTCTGCATCTGATGCCTTGGCTAAACCGGTGCCNATTACTNCCGTAACGACCACGCNGGAGCCGCGCATGCAAACGAATATGTCCGAATTTAACCGCGTATTAGGCGGAGGAATTGTAAAAGGTTCGCTCGTGTTAATCGGCGGGGATCCTGGTATTGGAAAGTCAACGCTTTTGTTGCAAGTTTCTGCGCAGCTTGCTGCGATGCAGCATAAAGTATTGTATATATCAGGCGAAGAATCGATTAAGCAAATGAAGCTNCGCGCTGACCGCCTCCATGTGGTCTCCGATCAATTGTATGTGTTAGCGGAGGCAGATTTGGAATATATTGTAGAAGCAATAGAAAATATTCNCCCTGCTTGTGTGGTCATTGACTCTATTCAAACCGTGTATCGCGCTGATATTACATCTGCTCCGGGAAGTGTGGCGCAAGTGCGCGAATGCACGGCNGAATTAATGAAAATCGCGAAAACGAAAGGAATCGCNGTTTTTATCGTCGGGCATGTGACGAAAGAGGGTGCCATTGCCGGTCCGCGAATTTTAGAGCATATGGTTGATACTGTTCTTTATTTCGAAGGGGAGCGGCATCATACGTATCGCATTTTGCGGGCGGTAAAAAACCGGTTTGGTTCTACCAATGAAATTGGCATTTTCGAAATGAGGGATGTAGGGCTTGCCGAAGTCGAAAATCCTTCAGAGGTGTTTTTGGAAGAACGCTCCCGCGGTGCGGCGGGTTCAACGGTTGTCGCGGCGATGGAAGGAACTCGTCCTGTATTAGTCGAAATTCAAGCGTTAGTATCGCCAACGAGCTTTGGCAATCCGCGGCGGATGGCAACCGGTATTGACCATAACCGTGTTTCTTTGTTGATGGCGGTATTAGAGAAGCGGGTAGGTCTGCTTTTGCAAAATCAAGATGCCTATTTGAAAGTGGCAGGAGGAGTCAAATTGGATGAACCAGCGATTGATTTGGCGATCGCCGTCAGCATTGCCTCCAGCTTTCGCGACCAGCCGACGAATCCGTCTGATGTGATTATCGGCGAGGTCGGTTTAACCGGGGAAGTGCGCCGCGTGTCCCGCATCGAACAGCGCGTGCAAGAGGCCGTCAAATTAGGCTTTTCTCGTATTATTATTCCAAAAAACAACTTAACGGGCTGGAATCCTCCTAAGCATATAACGGTCATTGGTGTATCCCACGTTTCCGAGGCGCTCGAGCATACGTTGCAGTAAAATCGTTACAAACCTATGCCAAATGTTTAAAAAACATTAAAAACTATGCTATTATTGGTTTCAAACATTGGAAACTGTTTATAATGTTAAATAGGGAGGTGAAGATCCAGACATGGTAAAGCGGATCGTGCAGCTATTTTTTCTTGTTGTCGGAGGAACATTAGGTGCTGTTTTTTTGCCTGATTTATTGCGGATCATGCATATAAGCGCTGTCCCGCTCTTAAATAATTCCTATACATTGGCAATATTAGGGGCAATTATTTTCTTTATGTTGACATTTTGGCTAGTCGATTATGTAGTTGATATGATTCGTTGGATGGAAGAATCGCTCGTTAAAGTGCCTGTTGCCGATTTATTGTTTGGCAGTTTAGGGCTTATTTTTGGCCTTATTATCGCATTTTTAGTTGTCATGCCGCTGCAATCGTTTCACATTCAAGTTGTCAATACGGTTCTGCCAATCTTTTTGACGATTTTGCTCGGTTATTTAGGATTNCGCGTTGGTTTTAGCAAACGGCATGAATTAATGAACTTATTTTCNCTTTCTAACCGAATGGCGAAGAGAAAAAGTGGAGAAGGAGAGGCAGAGCAGCCAAAGGGCGGTTCAGTGAAAATTTTAGATACAAGCGTCATTATTGACGGTCGGATTGCAGACATTTGTCAAACTGGTTTTTTAGAAGGACCCATTGTCATTCCGCGCTTTGTGCTGGAAGAATTGCAACATATTGCCGATTCTTCCGATGTGTTGAAACGCAACCGCGGCCGCCGCGGGCTGGACATTTTAAATCGCATCCAAAAAGAATTGGATATAAAAGTAGAAATTTATGAAGGCGATTTTGATGATATTCAGGAAGTCGACAGCAAGCTGGTGAAGTTAGCAAAATTGTTATCAGGAGTTGTCGTTACGAACGATTTTAATTTAAATAAAGTATGTGAGCTGCAAAATGTGCGTGTTCTTAATATTAACGATTTAGCCAATGCGGTGAAACCGGTTGTTCTGCCTGGGGAAGAATTAAACGTCCATGTCATCAAAGATGGCAAAGAGCATAATCAAGGAGTAGCGTATTTAGATGATGGCACGATGATCGTCGTCGAGGATGGAAAAGAGTACATTGGCAAACGGGTTGACGTNTTGGTGACGAGCGTGTTACAAACATCTGCAGGGAGAATGATTTTNGCCAAGCTAAAACTGTTGCAAAAAGCACTTTAAACAAATGAATAGGGGAAACGGCAATGAAGTATGAGGTAGTCATTCCAGCAGCTGGGCAAGGAAAGCGAATGAGAGCGGGAGTGAATAAACAGTTCATTGAGCTTCGTCATGAACCGTTGATCGTGCGCACATTGAAAGTGTTTGACAGCGATGAATGGTGCGACGGCATTATTGTGGTGATTAACGAAGCGGAAAGAACCCAATTTGAACAATTATTTTCCCGCTTTCATCTCAACAAAATTATCGCAGTGGTCAACGGCGGCAAAGAGCGGCAGCATAGCGTGTACAATGGGCTGAAAGCGCTCAAAAACAGCAATATTGTCCTTATTCACGATGGCGCCCGTCCATTCGTTACCGTGGAGCACATTCATGAATTAGTAACAGCAGCAAATGAGTATGGCGCAGCGGTTCCGGCGGTTCGCGTCAAAGATACGATCAAGAAAGTCCACGGACAGTTTGTGAAAGAGACGATGGAACGTTCTAGCTTGTGGGCTGTACAAACTCCACAAGCTTTTCATGTTTCTCTCATTTTACAGGCACATGAGCAAGCAAAAAAGGAAGGTTATATCGGCACGGACGATGCCAGCCTCGTCGAGCGAATCGGCGGAAAAGTAAAGATTGTGGAAGGCGATTACCGCAATATTAAATTAACGACACCGGATGACCTATTGTTTGCGGAAGCGATTTTATCGAGCCGCGCCAGTTTATAACGGGAGGGGGAACGACATGTTTCGCATTGGTCAAGGATTTGATGTGCANCAGCTTGTTCATGGTCGTCCTTTAATTATAGGTGGCGTTCGCATTCCCTACGAAAAAGGGCTGCTTGGCCATTCCGACGCCGACGTATTGCTGCATGCGGTTGCAGACGCTTGTCTAGGGGCGATCGGCGCCGGCGACATCGGGAAGCATTTCCCGGACACGGACAACCGTTTTAAAGACGCGGATTCCGCGTTATTATTAAAACATGTATGGGAGCTAGTNAAACAGCAAGGATANGTGCTTGTGAACGTCGATTGCACGATTATTGCNCAAAAGCCGAAAATGGCGCCATATATTGAACAAATGAAAGAGAAAATTGCCGAATTGTTAGAAGGAGAACCATCACAAGTCAATGTAAAAGCCACAACGACGGAAAAGCTGGGCTTTACCGGCCGGGAAGAAGGAATTGCTGCGCAGGCAGTCGTATTATTGCAAAAACGGTAAGCTTCTGCGATGGACTGTATCGCGGAAAACAATCTATTTTGAACTNTGCCGCGATAAAATGTACAATAGTGGTACAAGCTTGATTATATTGGAGGTTATCAACAATGGCACAAGAAGTACGAGTGCGCTATGCACCAAGTCCAACCGGCCATTTGCATATTGGCGGGGCGCGGACAGCTTTGTTTAACTATTTATTTGCCCGTCATCATAACGGAAAATTTATTGTACGCATTGAGGATACGGATATTGAACGCAACGTAGAAGGCGGCGAACAATCGCAGCTGGAAAATTTAAAATGGCTCGGTATTGATTATGATGAATCCGTCGATAAAGACGGAGGATATGGTCCGTATCGCCAAACAGAACGTCTTGATATATACCGTAAATATGTTGATGAACTTTTAGAAAAAGGATACGCCTATAAATGTTTCTGTACGCCGGAAGAGCTCGAAAAAGAGCGGGAAGCACAAAGAGCAGCAGGCATCGCGGCGCCGCAATATAGCGGAAAATGCCGCCATTTAACGAAAGAACAAGTTGCCNAATTGGAAGCGGAAGGAAAGCCATATACGATCCGCATCAAAGTTCCTGAAGGAAAGACATATGAATTTGAAGATATGGTGCGCGGAAAAGTGACGTTTGAATCGAAAGATATCGGCGATTGGGTNATTATGAAAGCGAACGGCATCCCGACATACAATTTCGCCGTTGTCATCGATGATCATTTAATGAAAATCACACATGTGTTCCGCGGCGAAGAGCACTTATCGAACACGCCGAAACAGCTGATGGTGTACGACTATTTCGGCTGGGAGCCGCCGCAATTTGCCCATCTNACCTTGATCGTAAATGAGCAGCGCAAAAAGCTTTCGAAACGCGACGAGTCGATTATTCAATTTGTCTCGCAGTATAAGGAGCTTGGCTATCTTCCGGAAGCGATGTTCAACTTTTTTGCGCTGTTAGGCTGGTCGCCAGAAGGAGAAGAAGAAATTTTCTCGAAAGAAGAACTAATCCGTATTTTTGATGTTTCCCGACTGTCCAAATCGCCGTCGATGTTCGATACGAAAAAGCTGACATGGATGAATAACCAATATATTAAAAAGCTAGACTTAGACCGGCTGGTGGAAATTTCTTTGCCGCATTTAATTAAAGCAGGGCGCCTGCCGGAGCAAATGAGCGAAGAACAGCGGCAATGGGCGCGCGATTTAATTGCCCTATATCAAGAGCAAATGAGTTACGGAGCAGAAATTGTAGAGCTATCGGAGCTGTTCTTTAAAGAAGAGATTGAGTATAATGAAGAGGCGAAACAGGTGTTGGCGGAAGAACAAGTTCCGGATGTATTAAAAGCATTTTTAGAAGAAGCGAAGCAACTCGAGCCATTTACGGCGGACAATATTAAAGCGGCGATTAAATCCGTGCAAAAGGCGACAGGACAAAAAGGGAAAAAATTGTTTATGCCAATCCGCGCCGCCGTAACCGGGCAAACTCACGGTCCGGAATTGCCGTTTGCGCTCCAATTACTAGGAAAAGAAAAAGTGATCAGCCGATTAGAAAAAGTTATTCATTAACCATTTTTGTACGCTTTTCATATAGTTAAGTAAAAATGAAAATATGGAAAAAGCGTTGATGAGGAGAAGTAGGAAACATTGGCATTCCAGAGAGAATCACCTTGGCTGGAAGTGATTCATGACCGATGTTTTCCGAAATGCCCCTCGGAGCCTCCTTTCGAACCGGAACAGGGACGTTCTGTAGTAGATGGGAGCGGTGTTTCTCCGTTATCAGACTAGAGCGGGCTAAACGATCGTTTAGCTAAACAGAGTGGAACCGCGCGCAGAGCGTCTCTGTGTCTTTGGCACAGAGGCGCTTTTTTCTAATGAAAAAACAAAACCGTTATCGATATAATGCAAATTATTGAATAATGGTGGAGGGAGGACTATATGTTTAAAACACTAAAAGAAGATATTGAAGTGATTTTTGAGCAAGACCCGGCGGCAAGAAGCTATTTAGAGGTGATTTTAACGTATTCCGGTTTGCATGCGATTTGGGCGCATCGCATTGCTCATGCGTTGTACAAACGTAAATTTTATTTTCTCGCCCGTTTGATTTCNCAAATCAGCCGCTTTTTTACCGGNATTGAAATTCATCCGGGAGCGAAAATCGGCCGTCGCTTTTTCATCGACCATGGCATGGGAGTGGTTATTGGCGAAACGTGTGAAATTGGCGATAATGTAACTGTATACCAAGGCGTAACATTAGGCGGGACCGGGAAAGAGAAAGGGAAGCGCCATCCGACGATCAAAGATAACTGCTTAATTGCGGCAGGAGCAAAAGTGCTTGGATCGATTACGATCGGGGAAAACTCGAAAATAGGCGCTGGTTCGGTCGTCTTAAAAGACGTGCCGCCAAACTCGACCGTTGTCGGGATTCCGGGACGGGTGGTTGTCCGTGACGGGGTGAGAGTGAAAAAAGACTTAAACCATACAGACTTGCCAGATCCAGTGGCTGATCGCATTAAAGAGCTGGAAGCGGAAATTGCCAAATTGCGCAGCGAAATCGAGAGCTTAAAACAGGAAAGGAAGAGCGAACATGAGCAGCATTCGGCTTTATAATACGCTAACAAGAAAAAAAGAAACGTTTGAACCGCTCGAACCAAATAAGGTGAAAATGTANGTATGCGGTCCGACGGTATATAACTATATTCATATCGGCAACGCCCGCGCCGCGATCGTATTTGATACCATTCGACGCTACTTAGAGTTCCGCGGCTATGAAGTGACATATGTATCCAATTTTACCGATGTCGATGACAAATTAATTAAAGCAGCGCGGGAGCTAGGGGAAGATGTNCCGACGATTGCCGAGCGGTTTATTCAAGCATATTTTGAAGATATTACNGCACTCGGCTGCAAAAAAGCGGATGTGCATCCGCGCGTCACCGAAAATATCGATGTCATTATTGCGTTTATTCAAGCGCTAATCGATAAAGGGTATGCATATGAAGTCGACGGCGATGTGTATTATCGCACNAGAAAATTTGCGGAGTACGGAAAACTTTCTCACCAGTCCATTGACGAACTAAGAGCGGGAGCGCGCATCGAAATCGGGGAAAAGAAAGACGACCCGCTTGACTTTGCTTTATGGAAAGCGGCAAAAGAAGGGGAAATTTGCTGGGACAGCCCGTGGGGAAAAGGCCGTCCGGGATGGCATATCGAATGCTCAGCCATGGCGCGCAAATATTTAGGAGATACGATTGATATTCATGCTGGCGGCCAGGATTTGACATTTCCTCATCATGAAAATGAGATCGCCCAATCGGAAGCATTAACGGGAAAACCGTTTGCAAAATATTGGCTGCATAACGGATATTTAAATATTAACAATGAAAAAATGTCAAAATCGCTTGGCAACTTCGTGCTCGTTCATGATATTATCCAGCAAATCGATCCNCAAGTGCTACGGTTCTTTATGCTTTCGGTTCATTACCGCCATCCGATCAACTATAGCGACGANCTGTTAGAAAGCGCGAAAAAAGGATTAGAACGGTTAAAAACATCCTATTTTAACTTAAAACATCGATTGCAAAGCAGCACCAATTTAACTGATGACGACGAGCAATGGCTTGAGCGGATTTACGAGCAGCATGAGGCGTTTATCCGCGAAATGGACGACGATTTTAATACAGCTAATGGAATCGCCGTGTTATTTGAGCTGGCGAAACAAGCGAATTTATATTTGCATGAGAAAAATACATCGGAACGCGTCATTCATGCGTTTTTACGCGAGTTCGAACAGCTGCTCGNTGTGCTTGGCATTACGCTGCAAGAGGAAGAATTATTAGATGAGGAAATTGAAGAGCTTATCAAAAAGCGGAATGAAGCAAGAAAAAACCGCAATTTTGCCTTAGCCGATCAAATTCGTGATCAATTAAAAGCGAAAAACATTATTTTAGAAGATACGCCGCAAGGAACAAGATGGAAAAGAGGATAAAAGGGATGAGCTTGCTACAGCCGATCAAAGATGTAAAACAGCTAAATGGATTAGCGCTTGCCTACATCGGTGATGCCGTCTACGAAGTATATGTACGGCATCACCTTCTTGCCAATGGCAGCGTGAAACCGCACCAGCTTCATCGCCAAGCCATTCAATATGTATCAGCCAAAGCGCAGGCTAAAGTGTTACTAGCTTTATTGGAAAAAGAATTATTAACGGAAGAGGAACGGGCTATTGTACGCCGGGGGAGAAACGCCAAATCCGGCACGATTCCGAAAAATACGGACGTGCAGACGTACCGGTATAGCACGGCGTTTGAAGCATTGATTGGCTATCATTTTTTAGGGAAAAATGAAAAGCGGGTAGAAGAGCTAATTCGTTGTTCATTTGCGATTATTGAAAGTAAGGAAAGGACGTTGTAACGATGGATTTTATTATTGGGAGAAACCCAGTGATGGAAGCGTTGAAGTCGCAGCGGGAAATCAATAAAATTTGGATCGCAGAAGGGGTGCAGCGCCACTCTGTGCAGCCGATTATTCAGCTTGCAAAACAAAATGGTGTGCTTGTGCAATACGTTCCGAAAAAAAAGCTCGATCAAATGGTAGAAGGGACACACCAAGGAGTGGTGGCTCAAGTTGCAGCATACCGTTACTACGAAATCGACGATTTATTCGCCCGGGCATCGGAAAAAAGCGAACCGCCGTTTTTTCTTATTCTCGATGAACTAGANGATCCGCATAATTTAGGATCCATTATGCGAACGGCTGATGCGGTAGGGGCGCANGGCATTATTATTCCGAAGCGGCGTTCTGTCGGCTTGACGGCGACGGTAGCGAAAGCTTCCACAGGCGCTATCGAGCATATTCCCGTTGCTAGAGTGACAAATTTAGCGAGAACGATCGACGAATTAAAAGAGCGTGGGGTGTGGATTGTCGGGACTGATGCGAAAGCAAAAGACGACTACCGCTCCTTTGACGGAACAATGCCATTGGCTCTGGTAATTGGCAGTGAAGGAAAAGGAATCAGCAGACTTGTTTTAGAAAAATGCGATTTTCTCCTTCGTCTGCCGATGAGAGGGCATGTGACATCATTGAATGCTTCCGTCGCTGCAAGCATTCTCATGTATGAGGTGTACCGCAAGCGATATCCGTTAGGAGAATAAATGATGAATATTTTAATTGTTGATGGCTATAACATTATCGGTGCTTGGCCGGAACTCCGCGAACTAAAAGAGGAAGATGACCTTGCCNCGGCAAGGGATTTGCTGATTGACAAAATGGCGGAGTATCAAGCATTTACAGGAGACCGAGTCATTATNGTTTTTGATGCACACCTCGTACAAGGGAATGAGAAAAAATATAAAAACCATCAAGTCGAAGTAATATTTACGAAAGAACATGAAACGGCGGACGAGCGCATTGAACGGTTGGCTAAAAGCTTAATCAATGTACGAACGAAGGTGTATGTTGCTACGTCGGATTATACGGAGCAATGGACGATTTTTAGTCAAGGAGCNCTGCGAAAGTCAGCCCGTGAGCTTTTAGCAGAAATGGAGACGATCGAAAAAGATATTTCCAAAAAACTGCAACACATGCAGCAACAAACCCCGATGTCCAAAGTCCCGTTAACCGAAGAAGTTGCTAAAATTTTCGAAAAATGGCGAAGAGGTCAAAAGTGAGTGGTTGACGCTGTAAAAATTTGTACTGTATAATAAATTCTAGCGATTTATGCGGTCGGGGGGATCAGCGTGGGTCAATGCTTCAAGGAAAAAATGTACAGTGATTACAAAAACATGGAAGATGAACGGTTAGTAGAGTTGGTACATCAAGGGGATGGGGATGCGCTAGATTTTTTAATTCATAAATACCAAAATTTCGTACGTGCTAAAGCCCGCTCTTATTTTTTAGTCGGCGCTGATCGGGAAGATATTGTTCAAGAAGGGATGATCGGCCTGTACAAGGCGGTTCGCGATTTTAAGGGGGACAAGCTCTCCTCTTTTAAAGCGTTTGCAGAACTTTGCATCACAAGGCAGATGATTACGGCTATTAAAACGGCAACAAGGCAAAAACATATTCCGTTGAATTCATACGTTTCCTTAGATAAGCCTATCTATGATGATGAATCAGACCGAACGTTGATGGATGTCATTTCCGGCACAAGAGCGACGGATCCGGAAGAGCTTATTGTCAATCGCGAAAAAGTAGACGATATTGAGGTCAAAATGGCAGAACTTCTTAGCGATTTAGAGAGAAAAGTGCTTGCTTTGTATTTAGATGGACGTTCGTACCAAGAAATTTCTGAAGAATTGAACCGCCATGTCAAATCGATTGATAACGCTCTTCAGCGTGTAAAAAGAAAGCTGGAAAAATATTTGGAGTACCG
>JGI1652J44930_10000516_pt1 | contig 15076 bp, 14 predicted proteins | sample NewIslsDNAsample_FD_44930 | JGI IMG/M metagenome (IMG submission 44930)
CGGTCGCTCCCTTCACCGCCTCCACCCTGTCCGCCAGGTCCGGATCGTGGAAAAGGGCCCGGCTGCCCGATTGGTTCAGGATGTAGGAGAGTTCATCCCCGGCCAGGGTGAAGTTGATCGGCACGTGCACCAGCCCCGCCTTGGCGGTGGCCAGCCACAGCAGCATATAGGCGTCGGAGTTTCGGCCGAAGGCCGCGACCCGATCCCCTTTTTTCAGTCCCGCCTCGATCAGATGGCGAGCCAGTCGGTTGCTGGCTTCCTCCAGATGGCGGTATGTCCACTGGCGGTCGCCGAAGAGGAGGGCGACCTTGTCCGGATGACGGCGGGCGGCGCGGCGGATCAGATCGGCCACGGTGTTCCGATGGATGATATCCACGCTTCTTTCACTCCTNTCCGGAGGCGGCAGTGTTTTTTCGCCATTGTGAAAAGAGGAAAAAGGGATTAAGGGACATTTCGACCTGTCCGGCCGAAAATCCTTTGGAAATATTTGAATTTTCTTTCCNAANAGGCGGAGATTCCGGTTCTTTTTCATTTTTTCCGCACATAAGATGGTTCCGGGGTGATAGGGGATGGCCGTGGTTCGGACAAACAGCGAGGAGATCAAGCTGTTGGCCCGGCTGATGCGGGCCGAGGCCGAAGGGGACGGCCCGCTGGGCATGTTGATGGTGGGAAACGTCGGGGTGAACCGGGTGATCGCCGATTGTCTCGATTTCAAGCCGATTCGCACGATCCGCCAGATGGTGTTCCAGTCGCCGGGAGGGTTTGAGGCGGTGCAAAAATCGTACTTTTATCAGCGGGCCCGAGAGCAGGACATTCGTTTGGCGCAGAGGGCGGTGAACGGGGAACGCCATCATCCCGCCTCCAACGCCCTTTGGTTTTTCCGGCCGGCGGGCGAGTGCCCCCCCACCTGGTTCAACCAGACCCACAGCGGGCGGTATAAAAGCCATTGCTTTTACATTCCCGATTATGCCGCCTGTCCGAGAGTCTACTCGTTAGGAGGGTGAAGGATGTATTGGTCTTATCCCTACTACGGGTCTGCCGGAATTTATGGCATGACGGGCGCGGGAATCTCCCAACGCGACACGGAACGGAGGTTCAGCGAAGAGTTTCTGCAGGCCAACGTGGGCAAGGTGGTCACCGTCTATCTCACCTTTGAAAACAACCCCCGGTGGCCTGCGAAGTCGGTGACCGGGACCCTGAGGAACGTGGGCAGGGACTATTTCGTGATCCGGGACCGCCAGACCGGCAAGGACAACATGTTTTTGAACATCAACGTGGATTATTTCGTCTTTGAAAACCAGCCCGCCACCCTTCTGGGGGATGAGCGGTAAGAAGAGGCGTGGGCGTCGTTTATGGCCTTCCCGCAGGCTCGGGAGAGGCCTTTTTTGTGCCCGTTTTCTCCAGGCGAAGGACGATCCAAAGGATCATCGCCCCGACTGCCGTCAAGATTCCGAAAAACAGATAGGTGGTGAAGATGTCGAAGGTTTCGAGGATCCATCCGCCCAACAGAGTGCAAAACCAGTTTCCCAGGCCGGTTCCCGCCGCCGTGTAGAGGGAGACGGCGGTGGTTTTTGCCTCTTCCGGCGCCAGGTTCCGCACATATATCAGGGCGGCGGGGATGAACAATCCCGTGGACAATCCCTGGACCACGCTGGTGAGGTAGAGCCACAGGATGTCCGGTTCAAAGAAATAGAACAGCCAACGCAGGGCCGAGATGCCCGCGGCGAACAGGGTGACCGCGAGGGCTCCCCGTCTGCGGATCCAGTTCCCCGCGATTTTCATGAAGGGGACTTCACTGCCTGCGGCCAGCAGGAACCCCAGTCCGACCCCGGCCACCGTCGCTCCGGAGGATTGGAAGAGCAGCCCCATATAGGTGTTGTTGGCGAAAATCGGCCCGAACACCAGGAAGGTGGCCAAAAGAAACAGCGCAAAACGGGGCAGCCGGATCAAGCGGGACAGTCCGGACCGCAGATCCATCCGCATCGAGATCCGGTCATCGGGCATCCGCCGCGCCGAGGCGGCTCCCAGCCACAGGGTGAGGGCAAAGCCGTAGAAGATGACCGAAAGGCCGAATCGTTCGGCGAGCCATCCCATGGCGAAGCCGGCGGCGGCGAATCCGATCGCTCCCCACAGCCGGAAACTGCCGTAGTCGAGGCGGTGTCGCATCGCGTAATTGACGGTGAGGGTGTCCGAGATGGGAATGATGGCGCCTTGGAAGAGGGCGAGGGAGGAGGCGGCGGCCAGCAGGGGGAGGTATTCGTCAAAGAACAGGAAGCCCAGGCCGATTCCTCCCGTGGCCAAAAGGGCGGTGACCAGCACCGTGCGGGCGCGGCCGGTCCAGTCGCAGATCAGTCCCCATACGGGCTGGGCGATCACCATGACGATGGGGCCGATGGACACCAAGGTGCCGATCTGACTGCCGCTCAGGCGGATCTCTTCCTTCAGGTAAATGCTCAACAGGGGGTAAAGCCCCCCGAGGGCCCAGAAGGCCAGAAAATAAAACAGACGGAAGTTGGCTTGGATGGTTCGGTCGCTTGCGGACATGGCTTCTCCTCCACTCCGGTTTATCTTCCGTGTGCCGAGATTTGTCTTTCGCGCCCCGCTTCCCCCGGCGGGCGAAGGGCGCTCTCCCGGAAAACCGCGGGTCTTCTTCGGGCTCGTTGCTCCTTTGGACATGGAATGAAAGGGAGGGATGCGGAGGCGACGCCCCCCGCCGGTCGAAGACAGGTTTGGCGCAGTCGCCTCCTTCCTGGGACGGGCGAAAGCGTCAAATCCGGCCGGACTTTGCCGGGGCCTGCCGGGCCGAATTCCTCGAGGGATGGTGCAGGTTCTCCAGGCGGACGAGCATCAAGGGTTTTCACGACCGGATGGCGGGGGACGCAACCATCGCCGTGTGCTGCTGCCGGGATTTTTCGCCGAAGAGGGCGATGACCCCATCCGCCTTTCGCATCCGGTTCCCGGTGCCGCAGGCCGTTGAACTCCGAGACCGCCTGGTCGCGGCAGACTTGCCGGGGAAAGAGAACCCCTCTTTAATTAGTTAGCCTAACTAATTGAAAGGGTAAAAGCGGAACCGGATTTTGTCAACGGGTGAAGAGAATGCGCACAGGTTCCGGGGGCCGGTGTGCGAGGGGAAGTTTCCGCTCCCTGGGCCATCCGGCGCAACCGCCCGCCGGTTGTCGCAAATCTGCCCCGGCGGTGGACGCACGGCCCATTCCCCCTTTTATTGGGGGATTAATTTTGCGGGCGCCTTTAACCGGAAGAGCCGCCCTTCCGGTTCATTTCCCACAGGATGCGCAGACCGTCCAGGGTGAGCCGTGGATGGACATGATGGATGGACCGGGCGTGGGGGGCGATCAGAGGGGCGAACCCTCCCGTCGCCACCACCCGGAAAGGGTGGGGGGATTCCCGGCGGATATGCCGGACGAGTCCGTCGATCTGCCCCGCCGCTCCGTAGATTGCNCCCGCCCGCAGTCCCGCGACGGTGCTTTTTCCGATGATGCCTTCCGGGCGTTCGATGGTGAAGCGGGGCAGGGCGGTGCGGCGGATGAGGGCCTCCGCGGCCGTTTGGATGCCGGGCAAAATCACTCCCCCCGCGAATCGCCCCTCTCCGTCGACCACGTCGAGGGTTGTCGCGGTTCCCAGATCGACGACAATCAGGGGGAAGCCGTACAGTTTGACCCCTGCCGCCACATTGACGATCCGGTCGGATCCCAATTTCACGGGATGAAAGCGGAAAGAGACCCCCGTTTCGATGTCGGAGCCNGCAACCAGCGGATCGCAATCGAGGGATCTCCGGCACAGGTCGATCAATAGCGGAGTTACTGCCGGGACCACGGAGCTGATCACCGCCCCCTCCAGTTGGTGGTGAAGCGGATGATGCTCGAGGAGACGGCGGAGAGCCGCCTTCAGTTCGGAGTNNGTCCTGGAGGTGGGAATGCGCCAGTGGAATCGCAGTGTGGGACCTTCGTAAATTCCCCATTTGATGTGGGTGTTTCCCGCATCGATGACCAAAAGCGTATTCATGGGACCACTCCCCGAATCCCCGGAACCCGTCTTTTCCGGTTGCTTTCGTCACCGGCCTTCCCGAATCCTGCAGTCCCGTACATAGAGGATCCTCCGACGGGACAAAATATTCCCGACGAATATCGGGAGGTGGAACCATGAGCCTCGTGCCTTACGATCCCTTTCGCCACATGGAGAACTGGCGGCAGGAGGTGGAGCGGTGGCTGAGCGAACAACCCTTCACGGGCGCGTTTCCCGCCCTGCGCATGCCCCGGATGGATGTGTATGAAACGGAAAACGAAGTGATTGTTTCCGCCGAATTGCCGGGGCTGGAGAAGAAGGATGACGTGCAGATCGATGTGGATGAGGATCGCCTGACGATCAGCGGCAGCGTTCAGCGGACTCAGGAAGTGCAAGGGGAACGGATGCACCGGCGGGAACGCTACACAGGCCAGTTTCAGCGGACGGTCACCCTGCCGTCCCGGGTCAAGTCGGATCAGGCGCGGGCGACCTACCGCAACGGAATCCTGGAGGTGCGCATCCCCAAGGATGTGACTCCCAACCGGCGGAGGGTGGACGTCGAGTTCCATTGAAAAGGCAACAGCCGTTTTGGCGGAATCCCTCNCTGCGCCTGGACAGGGAGAATCGATGCCGCCCTTTCGGAAAGGGGGTTTTCTCCACCCCCGAAGGGGCTTCGGGACGGATGTGCATCGCGCGAATGCCTGTGGCCCGCCTCCTCCGCCTCCCCGAAAGGGGAGGTTTTATTCAACCCACTCGTTCACCAGGTCCCGGTGTTTTTCCAACCACTGCCGGACGGCCTGTTCGGGGTTGTCCGTATCCTCCATGTTTTTCATCAGCTCGCCGAGGGTGTTATCGTCCATTTCCCACCGATCCATCCACTGGATCACTTCCGGATGCTCCTGTTTAAAGCCTTTTCGGGTCACGTAGTAGATCGTGTCGGGTTCGCCGTACACCTTCTCCGGATCCTTCAGGTATTTCAGTTTGTACTTGTTGAACACCCAGTGGGGGTTCCACAGGGTGACCACCACCNGTTCCTTTTTCTTGTAGGCTTTGTCCAATTCGCTCAGCATGACCGGCTCGGAACTCTCGATCAGCTCATAGTCCAGCGAATAGGTTTGGATCGCCTTCTCCGTCAGCATCATCAGGCTGGCCCCCGAATCGATGCCGACGATGGCCGGCTGATCCCCGCGCCGGAACAGCTCCTTGTGCTTGTTCAGGTCGGCGATCGTCTCCACTTCCTCCACATATTCCGGCACCACCAACCCGAGGGCCGTTCCTTCATACCAGGGTTGATGGAGCTCCACCCGGTCTTTGTATTTTTCGTAATAGGCCTTGTCGGTATGGGGCAACCACACTTCGACCGCCATGTCGGCGCTTCCCCCGGCCAGACCCGCCCAGAGGGGTGCTTTCTCCGTCTGCACCAGTTCCACGCGGTACCCTTTTTCCTCCAGGATCTGTTTCCAAAGATGGGAGACGGCGATGTTTTCCACATAGTTGTTGTGGACGATTTTGATCTGCCCTTTTTCTTCCGCCTGCTCGCCTTCCATTCCGCCCCACAGATCAAATCCCAACACGAGGGCGGCGATGACCGCAAAGATGGCAAACTGTTTTGCTTCACTCATGAAGGTTTGAGGACACTCCTTTATTTAGAATATTCGGAAATAAACGCGCACTTCTGTATCCCCTTCCCATCCCGGTTGCATGGCATCGGATCCGCTGGCGGCTGCGGGGTTTCCGTAAGGCGATCCTGAGGAACGGCGCTGAAAGCCCTCACCCAAATTGTATCATTTGCGGGCGTTTCTCTTCAAAAAGGGGATGTTGCCCTGAACCGGTGGATGACCAAGGAGCGTGGAATCGACAGGACCAGACGACCGATATTCCCGGGTCAAGCGGCTATTCCAAGCCGATGGGGCGGAGAGGGCATTCGAAGGCAATCGGCGGCGGGTTGCGGCGGGCAATGACGAAGAGACTTCCTCCCCGGAAAATGGTTCTTTGAATCGAACGGGGCCGGCTTCTGTTTGGGTGAAAGGTCCGGGGGAGAGGGCGGTCGGAGCTCACCGCACAGGGATTCGCCCTGAAGGAGGAAAAGGGACGTTCCTTTCCCCCGTCCCCGGAAGTTCCGGATATGCGTAAAGCGAAGATATGACAAATCCCGCAAAAACCGGGAAAAGCGACTCCGGATCACCTCCGATTTTCCGCAATTTGCGTCCGCCAGTCTCATCGGCACTGCTTCCCCGGAGGTCGCAGCATTTGGCAGTGGGGATGTATGGCGACTTTCGGGGAACAGCCCGTTCCGGGCGCGAAAATCTCCTTTGCCCCTTCTGCAAGCGCCCTGCACTCCGGTCCGCTTTCGCATGCAAACCATCCTCCACCTTTTCCAGGCGGGCACGTTCCACATCCGCTTCAGGTCGGTGAGCACTTCAAACCTTGGCGGCTTCATCCCGCCGGGGCGATGAGCTGCTGCCATGTCCAGGGCTGGAGCCAGGCCGGAAGTTCTTCGAACTGGATGGTTTCGATTTCCCATGGATACCAAGAGACGGCGGAGATTTCCCGATTCATTCGGTAATCCGGACAAAGAAAGCCTCCGTCGCATGCGGCAGACGGGAACACAGCGCGGGAAAGCCGCCGCAGCCATCTCCGGAACCTGTTCAAGGCATTCCAAGATCCGAATCGTTTCATCCCCTGTCCGGAAGCTTCAAAACGCCTCGACGGGACCGCCCCCACCCATATCCGGAAGCCGGACTTCCCGATTTTCTTCCAAATCTTCCACCCGTGCCAAGAGGATGCTTTCAATCTCTTCTCCGAGCAGCCTGTCCGTCACGGATAGGGCGGAACCTATGGGAAGAGCGATCACCCGCTCTTCACCCGTGGTCTATCCATTCCGGAATCCGTTCCGGCAAATGACGCAGCGGGAAAACAGGGGTCCCCTGTATTTTCCTCTTGCGGAAACGCATGCGGCATCACTTTCAAAAACAGCCGGTCCCCGCATTTTGCTCGGCTGGAAACCGCCGGGTCGATGTGGAAACTTCGGCCCAAAGCCGATCCTCCCGACACGACAGCATCCCCCGTCCTTCACTTCAACTTGTTCCTGATTCTATGCCGTTTTCAGCAACCTCCTCATGGCCTGCGCTTTTTTGATTTCGCTGACCGCATCCGCACCCGCCGCCGGGAGGCGTACGGATTTTTCTTATTCTGACGGTTTCATAAACGCCGTCTCATCCGGCCGTTCACCGCACCACCCCTGTTTTCGCGGGCCGGGCAGGCTCACGCCCCTTCATCCCTGGAAACCGTCCAGGGTTGAGAGGTGGTTTTTGCATTTTTCTGTTGACATGTTAGAGAACTCGGGATATCCTGTGATTAAAACATAGTTAATTAACCTTATTTATTGGATTTTATAACTCATTAAGAAGGTTAGATTTTAAACATTCCTATGCATATTCCGTCCTATTCCTCATCCAGAGAGGCGGAGGGACCGGCCCGATGAAGCCTCGGCAACCCGTTTCGCCTCTCGCTTCGGAGGCGGGACACGGTGCCAATTCCGGTGGGGCACTAGGGTCCCTGAAGATGAGGAGGGAAAACCATTCCCTTTCCTCTTTTCAGGGAAAGGGATTTTTCATTTCAAAGGGGGAGTGAGCCATGGCCGAGCGGCGGAAGTGGAAATGGGAGGAGCATGCGGCGGAACTGAATGAGGTGGAGCGGCTGAAGCTGAAAAAGGACGGCCTGGACGTGATCCAGGATATTTACCGGTGGGCGAAGTCGGGCTATGAGTCGATTCCTGAGGAGGATTTCGTCCGCCTGAAATGGGCGGGCATCTATCAGCAGCGTCCCAAGGACGGACATTTCATGATGCGGGTCCGCATTCCGTCCGGACTGTTGAATTCCCGGCAGGTGCGGGTGCTGGCGGAACTGGCCCGGGACTACGGGCGGGGGCTGATCGATGTCACGACCCGCCAGTCGGTCCAGTACCACTGGCTGCGCATCGAGCACATTCCGGACATGTTCCGCCGGCTGGAGGAAGTGGGGCTTCATCCCTACGAGGCCTGCGGGGACTGCCCCCGAAATATCGTGGGCAATCCGTTGGCCGGCATCGACCCCCACGAGCTGATCGACACCCGTCCGATCGTCGAGGAATTGGAGAGAACTTTCCTTCTCAACCGGGAGTTTTCCAATTTGCCCCGGAAGTACAAAATTTCCGTCTCGTCCAACGTCTACAACGCGACGAACGCCCAGATCCACGACCTCGCCTTCACGCCGGCGGTCAAGGAGATCGACGGAAAAGAGGCGGTCGGCTTCCACGTCTGGGTGGGGGGAGGCCTCTCCTCCCGTCCGCACATGGCGAAGCAACTGGACATGTTTGTTCTGCCGGAGCAGGTGGTGGAGGTGGCCGTGGGCGTGACCCGGCTGTTCCGGGATTACGGATACCGGAAAAAGCGGCACCGGTCGCGACTCAAATTCCTCGTGGCGGACTGGGGGGCGGAGAAGTTCCTGGAGGTGCTCGAAACCTACATCGGTCCCTATCCGTCCCGGGGGAAGGACCGGCTTATCGGGTGGAATGCGGGGTATTTCACCGGAGTGCATCCCCAGAAACAGAAAGGTTACTTCTACGTGGGACTCAATGTGCCGATGGGCCGGACCTCCGCGGAGGAGTTTTTCCGGCTGGCCGATCTGGTGGATGAATACGGTTCCGGTTCGCTGCGGACCGTCAACACCCAGAACCTGATCATCCCCGACGTGCCGGAGGAGAGGCTGGATGATCTGCTGGCGGAACCCCTTCTCCAGCGGCTTTCGCCTTATCCCAAGCCCTTCGTCGGCCATGCGGTCTCCTGCACCGGAATCCAGTTCTGCAACCTGGCCCTGACGGAGACGAAGGCACTGATGCGCCGGGTGGTTGAATACCTGGACGAACAGGTGGAGCTGGACATCCCCATCCGCCTGCACATCAACGGGTGCCCCAATTCCTGCGGACAGCAGCAGATCGCCGACATCGGCCTGATGGGAGGGAAGATGAAGACGTCCGACGGGATGATCGAGGCGTACACCGTCTCCGTCGGCGGCCATCTGGGGAAAGGGGCGACCTTCAACACCCCCCTCAAGGGAAGGGTTCCGGCGGACCGGGTGGCCCCGGTGTTGAAGGAACTGATTCTCTTCTACAAGGAGCACCGCGAGCCGGAGGAGCCCTTTTGGCGCTTTGTGAGGCGGGTGGGAATCGACGCCCTGCAGAGGCGCTTCGACGAAATCCTGAGCCGGACTGCGGCGTCTTGAGGGGTGGCGCCGATGAGCCGGGAAGGGATCTATCTCTATAAGGTGTCCGCGGAAATACGGGGGAAAGGGACCGTTTATGTCATCCTGCTCGCCGCCAGCGATGAAGGGGCGTTCGCGGCGGCGGAGAGGGAGCTGGAGCGCCACTTTATCGCCGCGCCTCCGGTGACCGAAATGGTTATCGAGGAGAAGCGCTCCGCCGGAAAAGGAAAGGGCTTCGTCGTGGAGACCGCCGCGTTGTGAACGAGCGAACCAAAGGGGAGGGTGACGAATATGGAATGAATGGGAGGGATCAAAGAATGAATGAATCATCCGAAAAAATCCAGGTGGAGCGGAAGGAGATTCAAAGGGCGGCGAAGGATTTGAGGGATGCCCATCCCTCGGAGATCCTCGCCTGGGGGGTAAAAAAGTTCGGCTCCCGGAAGATCACCCTGGCGTGCAGTTTCGGGGCGGAGGATGTGGCCCTCGTCGATATGCTGCAGAGAATCGATCCGGAGGTGGACATTTTCTACCTGGACACGGACCTCCATTTTCCGGAGACGTACCAGACCCGGGACCGGCTGACCCGGCGGTACGGAAAGAAGTTTATCCGCGTTACTCCGGATTTGACGCTGGAGCAGCAGGCGGAAAAGTGGGGGGACCGGCTGTGGGAGCGGGATCCCAACCTCTGCTGCCGGCTGCGCAAGGTGGAACCCCTCAAGAAGATGCTGGTCGGTTACCAGGCTTGGATTACCGGCATCCGCCGGGAACAATCCCCCACCCGCGCCCATGCGGAAGTGGTGGAGTGGGATGAGGCCTTCGGCCTGGTCAAATTGAATCCCTTGGCCTATTGGACCCACGAGCAGGTATGGTCCTATATCCGGGAGCGGAACGTGCCCTACAATCCGCTGCACGACCGCCAGTATCCCAGCATCGGGTGCCAGCCTTGCACCATCCCCGTCAAACCCGGCCAGGATTTTCGGGCGGGCCGTTGGGCGGGGTTTGATAAAACCGAGTGCGGCCTGCACCCGAACCGGAAAGGGGAATCGCAATGACGGGAACCATCACTCCTCACGGCGGCACCCTGGTCAGCCGGATTGCCGCCGAAGGGGAACGGGAGGAATGGCTGAGGCGGGCGAAGGAACTCCCCGGCTGGCAGATTTCGACGGTCACCCTTTCCGATTTGGAGTGCATCGCTACCGGGGTGTTTTCCCCCCTCACCGGATTTTTGGGGGAGGAGGATTATCTTTCGGTCCGGGACCGGATGCGCCTGGCGGACGGAACGGTCTGGCCGCTGCCCATCACTCTTCCGGTGCCGGAGGATCGGGCGGACCAGATCCGGGAGGGAAAACCGGTGGCGCTTTGGGGGGAGGACGGGCGGATCTGCGCGGTGATGGAAGTGGAGAGCCTTTACCGGATCGATCGGCGCAAAGAGGCGCGGGAAGTGTTCCGCACCGAAGATGAGAAGCATCCCGGCGTGGCCCGCCTGTACCGTTCTTCCCCGATTAGGGCCGGGGGACCGATCCACCTGCTGCGCCGGCCGGATCACGGCGCCTTCAACCGATTCATCCTGGATCCCTCGGAGACCCGGCGCCGGTTCCGGGAACGGGGCTGGCGCCGGATCGTCGGTTTCCAGACCCGGAATCCGATCCATCGGGCCCACGAGTACATCCAAAAGGCAGCCCTGGAAACGGTGGACGGACTGTTTCTCAATCCCTTGATCGGCGAGACCAAATCGGACGACATCCCGGCGGACCTTCGGATGAAAAGCTACCAGGTGATCCTGGATCATTACTACCGGCGCGACCGGGTGCTGCTCGCCGCCTTTCCGGCGGCGATGCGCTACGCGGGGCCGCGGGAGGCCGTGTTCCACGCCCTGGCCCGCAAAAATTACGGTTGCACCCATTTTATCGTCGGACGGGATCATGCCGGGGTGGGAGACTATTACGGCACCTACGACGCCCAACGGATTTTCGACGAATTCCAGCCGGAGGAGCTGGGGATCATCCCCCTCTTCTTCGAGCACAGTTTTTACTGCCGGCGCTGCAACGGGATGGCCTCCTACAAGACCTGTCCCCACGGCGAGGAGCACCACGTGATGCTGTCCGGAACCAAGGTGCGGGCCATGTTGAGGGAGGGGATCATGCCGCCGCCGGAATTTTCCCGTCCGGAGGTGGTTCGGGTCTTGATCGAGGGGCTCAAGGGAACCCGGTGACGGGAGGAGGATGTTTTCCGGGCCGCAAGATGCCGGATTTCCGCCGGAGGGTCGCCCTCCGGCCTTTTTGGTGCCGGACCGCCGAACCCGGACAGGGGGAGCCGGGGGTGATATAATGAAATTGTGCAAACCTTTTCTCCATATAAGGCAAGGCCCCGGGAGGGGGCTTGCGGGAATCGGGGGAAATGTATGCGCTTGGGCATCTTTGCAACCTGTCTGGTCGATGTGTTTTTTCCGGACGTGGGCAAAAGCATNGTGCGAGTGCTGCGCCGGCTCGGTTTCGACGCGGACTTTCCCGAAGGGCAGACCTGCTGCGGTCAGCCCGCCTTCAACACCGGGTATTGGAAGGAAGCGAGGCGGGCGGCCAAGGGATTGATCCGCGCCCTGGAACCCTATGANGCCGTGGTGGCCCCTTCGGGTTCCTGCGCGGCGATGGTCCGCCGCATGTATCCGCGCCTCATGGAAGAGGAGCCGGAATGGCTGGAGCGGGCGCAGGGGCTTGCAGCCAAGTGCTTCGAGTTTTCCGAGTTTCTGGTTCACAGGCAGGGATTGGCCGATTTGGGCGCCCGCCTGGAAGGGGTGGCCACCTACCACCACTCCTGCCACATGCGCAGGGAGCTGGGGGTGACGGAGGCGCCCCTGAAGCTGCTGGCCCATGTTCGGGGATTGACCTTGAAGGAGCTGCCCCGCGGGGAGGACTGCTGCGGTTTCGGCGGCACCTTCGCCGTCAAGATGGGGGGAATTTCCACGGCCATGGCCGACGAAAAGGTGGATCACATCCTGTCCACCGGGGCCGATTTTCTCGTGGGTTCGGACATGGGGTGCCTGATGCATCTGGGCGGAAGGTTGAGCCGCCGGGGGAAGCCGGTGCGGGTTCTCCACGTGGCCCAGGTTCTGGATCGGGGGTTGAGCTGAGATGAGGGGCAAATCGGCGTTTCACGAGCGGGTCGGAGAGGCTCTGGAGGATGACTTCCTGCGGCGTTCCGTCCGGGAGACCCAGGACCGGTTGAGAGAAGGAAGGCTTCGGGCGGCGGAGGATTGGGGGGACTGGGAAGCCCTGCGGTCCCGCGGGGAGGCGATCCGCCGCCACACCGTGGAAAATCTGGACGTGTACCTGGACCGGTTCGCCGAGCGGGTGGAGGAGGCGGGGGGCCGCATTTTTTTCGCCGACACGGCGGAGGAAGCCCGCCGGTACATCCTCCGGCTGGCCGCCGGGAAGGGCGTTTCTTCCGTCGTCAAGTCCAAATCGATGGTTACCGAGGAGATCGGTCTGAATCGGGCCCTGGAGGAGCAGGGGGTGGAAGTGACGGAGACCGACCTCGGGGAGTACATCATCCAGCTGGCGGGAGAGGCGCCCTCCCACATCATCGCGCCCGCCATCCACAAGAACCGGAAACAGGTGGCCGAGCTCTTCTCCCGGGAAGCGGGCGAGCCGCTGCCCGAGGAGACGGAGGCTTTGACGGCCTACGCCCGTCGGCGGCTGCGGGAGAAATTCCTGCGCGCCGAGATGGGGGGNATNACCGGNTGCAANTTCGGCGTGGCCGAATCGGGNTCGGTGGTCCTGGTGAGCAATGAGGGGAATGCCCGGCTGACGTCCACCCTGCCCCGGATCCATGTGGTGGTGATGGGGATGGAGCGCCTCGTTCCCCGGTGGGAGGACCTGGACGTCCTGTTGACGCTGCTGACCCGGAGCGCCACGGGTCAGAAAATCACCAGCTATGTGACGGCGATCACGGGGCCGCGCCGACCAGGGGATGCCGACGGGCCGGAGGAACTGCACATTGTGGTGGTGGACAACGGCCGCTCCAAGCTGCTCGGCACCAAATATCAACCGGTTCTCCACTGCATCCGCTGCGGAGCGTGTCTCAACGTATGCCCCGTCTATCGTCACATCGGCGGCCATGCCTACGGAAGCGTCTATCCCGGACCGATCGGCGCCGTGTTGTCGCCGCTGCTGGGAGGGTTTGAAAAACACGGGGAGCTGCCCTACGCCTCCAGTCTGTGCGGCGCCTGCTCGGAAGCGTGTCCCGTCCGCATTCCCCTTCACGACATGCTGCTGGAACTCCGGCGGGATCAGGTGGAAGAGGGGCGCAGCCGGCGGATTGAGCAGATGGTTTTTCGCGGATTCGCCTGGTTCGCCGAAGATCCGGGACGGTTTNCCGCGGCGGCACGCCTGGGGCATTGGCTGACGCGTCCTTTGGCCGATGAATCCGGCCGACTGAAGAAGGGGCCGGGTCCCTTGTCGGCTTGGACGGAGAGCCGGGACTTTCCCCGGCCGGCTCCGGAATCCTTTCGAAGCTGGTGGCGCCGGGAAGGGGGAAACGATGATGGATCATCCTGACGCCCGTCGCCGCTTCCTGTCCCGGCTGTCGGAGCGCCTCGGAAAAAGCCGCGGGGAGTCCGCGCCGCCGGAGGGAGAAGCAAGGGAGGAGAAGCTGACGGAAGAGGAGCGGATCAGCCGGTTTCTCCGCAATCTTTCCCTCCTCGGGGGGCGGGGGATCCGGGTTCAGGGGCGGGAAGCCCTCAGGAGGCAATTGATGGAGGACATCGACCGGGAAGGGGGATCACCCCTCGTCCTGTGGAAGGATCCCCTGTTGGAGGAAGTGACGGCCGACCTTCCGGGAGTGGAACGCATCCTGTGGGATTCCGGCAGGGATTCCGCGGCACAAGTCCGGGATGCGGCCCGGGCGGCGGCCGGACTGGTGAGGGCGGAGTGGGGAGTTGCCTCGACCGGATCGCTCGTGCTGCGAAGCGGAAACGACCGGGGGCGAAGCGTCAGCCTGTTGCCCCCCGTCCTGTTCGCGGTTCTCCGGAGGCAGGACGTCGTGTCCGAAACCCGCGGCGTCTGGGCCCGGCTCGGGGAAAAGGTTCCGGCTTGCATCAATTGGATCACCGGGCCGAGCCGGAGCGCCGATATCGAAGGGGATTTGTCCATCGGCGTTCACGGGCCGTACCGTGTGGTGGTTTATCTGTTGGAGTGAGAGAAGGGGCGGGAATCGGAAACGGCCCCGNGCGGCTTTTCGGCCGCTTTTTTCTTTTGCCCAGGTTCCGTTTCGGCGGATCTTCTGTTTGTTCACCGTTTCTTTAAAATGGATTATTTATGCGCCTTTGGCGGACTTGCCCGGCGGACGGCATCGCCAACCATATGGAAAAACTTCATTTTTAAGGGTTTGGTGAGCCGCGGCCTGGAAAGCCGCAAGCAAAGCGCATATTCATTCGAGTTAAAGGAATAAATATTATTTTAATGTGAACGATTTCACGTTTTTGATGAGCGATGCTTCACAACTCGGCGATATTCAATCTTTTACACTGAAATTGAAGGATGTGATAAACAAATAAATCTCGCTATGAAGCGAATAAGACGATCTGTTAACCAATCCGTCAACAGACTGTATTATTTCCACACTGAAAAACAATATGTGAAAAATATCACTTATGTAAGCGATGCCATTTCGCAATCATCCATTTGTTTGGAAAAGAAAAACGCGTCTTTCGGAAAGGGGGCTTTCATCGGAGGAAAACGGGAGGAACCGGCTCTTTCGAATCTGTCGTCCGTACGTGCATGAAAAGGGAAGATTCCGGGAAGGAGGAAATTCTCGT
>JGI1652J44930_10000517_pt1 | contig 15049 bp, 14 predicted proteins | sample NewIslsDNAsample_FD_44930 | JGI IMG/M metagenome (IMG submission 44930)
CAGAAGCGACGACACCTTGATGGTTTGCCGTCGCTGCAAGCGCATCGAGCCGCTTTTTTGGAACAAACTGGACCAATGCACCGCTTCGTTTCGCTAAGTCTATTAGCTCTTTCATCTGCGAACCGTGAGCGTTTTCACTAATCCAAATTTTATTCATTTCCCGTTTGGCACGAAGTGCTTCAAGCACTGCATTTCTTCCAATAATCAATTCATTTTCCACGTTCATTCATCCTTTTTTCGACAACTTCAATCAATGCATCGATAATCAGATTTGTTCTTTCGTAATCTTTTAACAGATAGTGATAGCCGATAAGGGCTTCCAGTGCCGTGCTATGCCGGTACGTATTGATATCGGTGTTTTTCGGAATCGTTCCAGGTTTGGCATTCCGTCCTCTTCTAAGCACAGCTTGTTCTTCATCGGTGAAAAAACCCATCTCCATTAATTCATATAACGCAGCCGCTTGCGCTTTTGCGGAAACATAAGCCGTAGAATGCATATGCAATTGGTGCGGCCGCACCGCTTTCTTCTTTAACAAATATTCCCGAATGCGAAGTTCCAATACGGCATCGCCAATATACGCCAGCGTTAATGAATGAAGTTGTTTGACGTCGTTTTCTTTCATATCGTTATTCTTTCCTCTTCCAGCGAACCCCTTGAGGAGTATCTTCGACAATGATGTTTCTGCGGAACAATTCGTCGCGAATCGCATCCGCTTTTTCAAAGTTTCTCGCTTTTCGCGCTTCTTCCCGTTCCTGAATCAACCGTTCGATTTCTTCATCAAGCATCTGTTTTTCCGGTTTAAGATTGATTCCAAGCACGCCGCCTATATCTTGAAACACATCTAAAAACGCCGCAAGCACTTTTTTGGAAGATTGTTCTTTCCGCAAATACCGATTCGCTTCTTTTGCCAAATCAAATAAAACACTAATCGCATTCGCTGTATTAAAATCATCGTCCATCGCTTCGATAAAACGTTCTTTCATCTGTTGAACGATCGGTAAAAATGCATTTTCGTCATTGCCTAAGTCAACGGAATGCTGCAGACGATGATCAAGATTCTGCACCGTTTCTTTCAGGCGTTCCAAACCGTTTTTCGCGTTTGCAAGCTGCTCGTCGCTGAAGTTAATCGGATTGCGATAGTGTACAGATAGCATAAAAAAGCGAATCACTTCTGGATCATGTTTTTGAATCAAATCATGAACGAGCACGACATTTCCAAGTGATTTCGACATTTTTTCATCATTAATTTTAATATAACCATTATGCATCCAATAATTAGCAAACGGTTTTCCCGTCAATGCTTCCGTTTGCGCGATTTCGTTTTCATGGTGAGGAAACGTTAAATCTTGCCCGCCAGCGTGAATATCGATCGTATCGCCTAAATATTTGCGCGCCATCGCTGAACATTCAATATGCCAGCCCGGACGGCCTTTTCCCCATGGACTATCCCAGGAAATTTCGCCTTCTTTTGCTGCTTTCCAAAGCGTGAAATCGAGCGGATCCTGTTTTTTCTCGCCGACTTCGATGCGTGCACCGAGCAGTAAATCGTCGATCGATTGATGAGACAGTTTTCCGTAATCTTTAAACTTCCGCGTTTTGAAATAAACGTCTCCGTCCGCTTCATAGGCGTAGCCTTTTTCAATTAATGCCGCAACAAAATCAATGATTTCCTGNATGTTTTCCATGACGCGCGGATGAACATCTGCACGCTTTACGCCTAACGCTTCAATATCGTTAAAATATGCATGAATAAATTTTTCGCTCAGCTTGGGTACTTCTACATTCGCTTCTTTCGCAGCTTTGATAATTTTATCATCGACGTCCGTAAAATTGGATACGTAGCGAACTTCGTAACCGCGGTATTCAAAATAACGGCGAACGGTGTCGAAAACGATCGCTGGCCGAGCGTTGCCAATGTGAATGTAGTTGTAAACCGTTGGGCCACAAACGTACATTTTCACTTTGTTTTCTTCAATTGGCCGGAACGTCTCTTTTTTCCTCGTCAGCGTATTGTAAATTTTGATTGCCACTGTCACCGCTCCTTTGCTCTAATTGATTTAATTTCGCTTCAAGCAAGCGAATTTGTTCTTCTAACGCCTTCACTTTGTGTTCGAGTTCTTTTTGCCTGTCACTTGAATTCACACGCTTGCCGTCTTGGACTACGACTCTTCCGGGTATACCGACTACCGTTGAGTTTGGCGGTACATCTTTCAACACGACCGAGCCAGCACCGATTTTAGAATTTTTTCCAAGGGTAACGGCTCCGAGCACTTTCACGCCTGCTGAAATGAAGACATTGTCTTCGACGGTAGGATGACGTTTGCCTTTTTCTTTACCCGTTCCTCCTAGCGTCACTCCTTGAAACATGACGACATCGTCGCCAATTTCGCACGTTTCTCCAATGACGACGCCCATTCCGTGATCGATAAATAAACGGCGGCCGATTTTCGCTCCCGGATGGATTTCAATTCCTGTTAAAAACCGGCTGATTTGCGAGATGAGTCTCGCTAAAAAATACAGCTTTTTCTTCCATAGCCAATGCGAAATGCGATGCGCCCAAATCGCGTGAAGACCGGAATACGTAAATATCACTTCAAGCACACTGCGTGCGGCCGGGTCATTTTTGAATACAACTTCAATGTCTTCTCGAAGGCGTTTGAACATTTCAAAACCCTCCATTTTCGATTTATTCTATGCGGCTTACGTTCCATTAAAAAAGCGTCTCTATGTCACAAGACACAGAGACGCCTTTCGCAAGCGTGGTTCCACTCTGTTTCACAACACTTTTTCTAAACCAGCTCATTAAAAGTGCTGCACTCTACGTCCGTTAACGGAGACACCCGCTTTTGTCTACTCCGCAGTGTTTCGACAAAAGACTCCGAGGTGCATTTCAAGATGGTGTTTCATAAACCACTTGCAGCCTAAGGTGGTTCTCTCTGGATGAAACATGCCATCTTTACTTCTCCTCGTCATCGCTTTCGCTTTTTTATTTTTTATTTATACTCATGTCCGATTATATTTGTTCATTTAAAAAAGCCCGAAGTCTTGAGACGACTTTTTCTTTCCCCAGCAACGAAATCGTCACAGGCAGCTCTGGACCTTTCGTTTGCCCCGTTGTCACGACACGAATCGGCATAAACAGGCGTTTCCCTTTTTGCCCCGTTTTTTTCTGAACAGCTTTTATCGCTTGTTTCACCGTTTCAGGCGCGAAATCTTCAAGCGCTTCAATTTCATTTAAAAATGCAGACACAACGTCCGGCACTTGTTCTTCGCGAAGCACTTCCTTTGCTTCTTCATTATACGTGAGAGTGGTTTGAAAAAACAAGTCTGTTAACTCCACAATTTCAGCGCCATGCGTTAACTGCTCTTGATATAAGACGATCAAATCTTCCGCCCAGCGTCTTTGTTCTTCAGACATATTTTCTGGAAGCCGTCCCGCTTTGATTAAATGCGGTAACGCTAAATTTACGATTTCTTCGCGTGAACATTTTTTAATGTACTGGTTGTTCATCCATGCCAGCTTTTTCGTATCGAAAACGGCAGGAGATTTTGACAGCCGCTTCGGATCAAACATTTCGATAAACTCTTCTTTTGAAAAGATTTCTTCTTCGCCGCCTGGCGACCATCCAAGGAGCGCGATGAAATTAAACAACGCTTCCGGCAGGTAGCCAAGTTCTTCGTACTGCTCAATAAATTGAATAATCGTCTCATCCCGTTTGCTTAATTTTTTCCGGTTTTCGTTCACGATTAATGTCATATGTCCAAACGTTGGCGGTTCCCAGCCAAACGCTTCGTAAATCATCAATTGTCTCGGCGTATTCGAAATGTGGTCGTCACCGCGAAGCACGTGGGAAATTTTCATGTAATGATCATCGATCACAACAGCAAAGTTATATGTCGCAACGCCATCTTTTTTGATGATGATAAAATCGCCAATATCGTCAGATTCAAACGCGACGTCGCCTTTTACGATGTCGTTGAAGCGATACACTTTTCCTTCTGGAACTCTGAAACGAATGCTCGGTTTTCGACCTTCTGCCTCCAGTTTTTGCCGTTCTTCGTCCGTCAGATTCCGGCATTTTCCGGAATAACGCGGCATTTCACCGCGAGCCCGCTGCGCTTCGCGTTCTTTTTCCAATTCTTCTTCCGTACAGTAGCACTTATACGCCAATCCCCGTTCCAATAACTGCTCGGCATGTTCCCGGTAAATATGCAGCCGTTCCGATTGACGATACGGACCATAACCGCCATCTTTATCGATACTTTCATCCCAATCGATGCCTAGCCATTTCAGATAATGAAGCTGGCTTTGCTCGCCGCCTTCAATATTCCGGCTAGAATCCGTATCTTCAATCCGAATGATAAATTTTCCGTTCTGCGAACGTGCAAACAAATAGTTAAACAATGCCGTTCGTGCATTTCCGATATGCAAATGCCCAGTCGGGCTCGGCGCGTAGCGCACGCGAATTTCATTGCTCATAGTCTTATTCATCCTTTCCACCTTTCGTTGCATCAACGTTTGTGCAAAAGCACAACAGCCTGTGCTGCAATTCCTTCTTCTCTTCCGACAAAACCTAATTTTTCAGCCGTCGTCGCTTTCACGCTGACCTGAGAAACATCCGCTTCCAACAGCGAAGCGATCACGTTCCTCATATCGTTGATGTAAGGCGCCATTTTTGGACGCTGCGCCATAATCGTGCAGTCGACATTTCCGAGCTTGTAATTTTCTTTTTTAATAAGTTTCCATACGTGTTTTAACAATTGTTTCGAATCCGCATCTTTGTACGCGTCGTCCGTATCCGGAAAATGTTTGCCGATATCACCGAATGCGAGTGCACCCAAACATGCATCGGCAATCGCATGCAATAAAACGTCCGCGTCCGAATGGCCATCGAGTCCTTTTTCGTACGGAATTTCAATTCCGCCGATAATGAGCTTGCGGCCTTCAACCAATCTGTGAATGTCAAACCCTTGTCCAATCCGTATCAAAGCATTCCCTTCTTCCATTTCAAAATCAGATCTGCAAACATCAAATCTTCCGGTGTTGTCAGTTTTATATTTGTTGCATCGCTTTCGACAATCGAAACGGCATGCCCGAACATTTCAACAAGAGAAGCATCGTCGGTTACCGCAAGATGGTGTTTTTCAGCATAAAGATTTGCATCAAACAACAGCTGGTAGTGAAAAGCCTGCGGCGTCTGGGCGGCCCAAAGCCCCGTGCGGTCCACCGTTTCTATAATAACGGACCCATCCGCTTTTTTAAGCGTATCTTTAATCGGAACAGCTAAAACGGCTGCACCAGTTGCAGCCGCTTTTTCCGCTACACGTCTGATCATATCATGCGTCACAAACGGTCGCGCGCCGTCATGAACGAGAATGACATCATGAGGTCTTGCATCCGTTACCGCTTTTAACCCGTTAAATACGCTATCTTGCCTTTCGGCTCCCCCATATACGAGCTGAGCGACTTTCGTAAACGAAAAACCTTCAATAAGCGCTTGAAAGTCCTGTTTTTCCTTTTCATTGATAACGAGAATAATTGCTTCACAATTTGCATCTTGTTGAAATACGGTCAACGTATGTGCAATCAAAGGTTTATCGTCCAACATAATCCATTGTTTGTTTATTCCTGCTTTCATCCGCTTGCCTTGTCCCGCTGCAGGGATGATTACCCGGTATTTCACGTTTGCGAAAACTCCTTGTCAACTATAGCGCTTTTTCCATCAATTTCGGCTTTGCAAAAATCATTCGCCCTGCTGATGTTTGTAGCACACTTGTTACGACGACGTCAAGTGATTTACCAATATAATTCCGTCCGTCTTCCACGACGATCATCGTGCCATCATCGAGATAGCCGATGCCTTGGTTATGTTCTTTTCCGTCTTTGATGACCTGAATGCTTAATTCCTCACCTGGCAAAACCACCGGTTTGACTGCATTCGCTAAATCGTTAATATTTAACACAGGAACGTTTTGCAGTTCGCACACTTTGTTTAAATTAAAATCGTTCGTAACAACGACGCCATCAAGCATTTTTGCCAACTTTACAAGTTTGCTGTCAACTTCATGAACGTCTTCAAAGTCGCCTTCATAAATTTCGACATTGACATCAAGCTCTTTTTGGATTTTATTTAATATATCGAGTCCACGTCGACCACGATTGCGTTTTAATGAATCAGACGAATCTGCAATATGCTGCAACTCTTCCAGTACAAACTGCGGGATAACAAGCGTGCCTTCTAAAAATCCGGTTTGACAAATATCCGCAATTCTACCATCGATAATTACGCTCGTATCTAGTATTTTTATCGGATGGGCACTCGCTTGTTTTCCTTCTTCATTTTCTTTTCTTTTGCCTTTGCTTATTGAAAACAATGAAATCAGTTCATCCCGTTTTTTAAAGCCGACTTGAAAGCCCCAATACCCGGCTAAAATCGTAATAAAAATCGGCAATACGTCGCTGACAATTAAAATATCGATTCCACTTAGAGAAACGGTGATTAAAAAAGCCACCATCAATCCAAGCACAAGACCGATCGTCCCAAACATCAAATCAGCAATCGGCACTTTCATTAACGCTTCTTCTACCCGTTTAATCAAACCTGCGATGTAATCCGCTAGCCAAAATGTTGCTAAAAAAGCTATAAGTCCACCAAAAAGCGCGCCAAGATAAGGGACGATGACAAACGGGATCGTCTTTATGTTAAAATACGAAAATAAATCAGGAACGTACAGCCAACCGAGTATTGCCCCTGAAAAAATGAAAAATAACTGCACGAACTTTTTCAGTACGCTCTCCTTCAATCAGTTCACCTCCCTTCTATCATTATAAACCGTTTCACAGTTTTGAAACCTCATTTTCAAATAATTTACACACTATTAACAAAAATGACACGAATTATGAAAACATTTTGTTAAATCTTGTCTAAATATGTCGATCCAAAAGCACTTGTTCTTGAATCCGTCCCAATCCCGTCTGGATAGCGCGAGCCCGCACTTCTCCAATGCCTTCGACTTCATCCAGTTCCGATATCGAGGCTTTTGTAATCGCATTTAAATTTTTAAAGACATCAACTAAATTTTCGATGACGAGTGACGGCAAACGCGGAATTTTGTGCAATAAACGATAACCTCTCGGACTGATCGCCTGATCGTTGCGGATATCTGAAGTTGAAAAACCTAACAGTTTGATAATCTCACTTTCTTCCAACAGCTCTTCATTGGAAAGCATGCTTAATTGTTCCAATACCGAATAAGGATCAATCGATTTGTCCTTGACATAATCGCGAATCAATAAAACGGCGTCAAACTCCAGATTGCCAACCAGCTCTTCGAGCTGCATCCGGATCAAGCGCCCTTCGGTTCCAAGCTCATGGATATAATTGATAATTTCCCGCTGGATGCGCAACACTAATTCAATCCGGTGCAGCACTTGAGCGACATCTTGAACGGTGACAAGTTCTTCGAATTCCAGCGCACCTAAATTTGTTAAATCCTGATCAACAACCGCTTTATATTTTTCTAACGTCTGGATTGCCTGATTGGCTTTTGTTAAAATAACGCCAATTTCCTTTAAAGAATAGCGAACGTTGCCTTTGTACAGAGTAATGACATTGCGGCGTTGAGAAATGGAAATTACAAGTTTTCCTGTTTGTTTTGCGACTCTCTCCGCTGTCCGGTGGCGAATCCCTGTTTCAGTTGATGTAATCGACGTATCCGGTATAAGCTGGGCATTGGCAAATAAAATACGAGTCGCATCTTCGTTTAGAATAATTGCTCCATCCATTTTGGCCAGTTCGTATAAATGAGCCGGAGTTAACTTGCAATCGATTGAAAAACCGCCATCAACAATCGATTTTACTTTCTCATCATAACCGACGACGATAAGCCCCCCGGTTTCAGCCCGCAATATGTTATCGATCCCTTCTCTGAGTGCGGTGCCAGGAGCAACAATTTGCAAGATTTCATTTATGGTCAATGTTTTTGCTTTCACTTTCTCATCCACCGTTTATCCCCCTAACGCATGCTCCAACGCTTCTGCTACCGTATTTACACCGATTACTTCAATATCTTTCGGAACCGTCCAACCTCCTAAATTTTTCGCTGGCAAAATCACACGTGAAAAACCGAGCTTCACCGCTTCATGAACGCGTTGTTCAATTCTTGAAACGCGCCGCACTTCACCTGTTAGTCCGACTTCTCCGATGATGACATCACCTGGATTTGTGGGCCGATCGCGAAAACTCGAAGCGATGCTGACTGCGACGGCTAAATCGATGGCAGGTTCATCCAAACGGACTCCGCCCGCGACGTTTAAATAAGCATCTTGCGTTTGCAAAAGCAATCCGACGCGTTTTTCCAACACTGCCATCAGCAAAGACACCCNGTTATGATCAATTCCGGTTGCCGTTCGCCTCGGATTTCCGAAACTTGTCGGCGTAATCAGCGCTTGAATTTCGACCATCAGCGTTCTTGTGCCTTCCACCGATGCAACAACTGTTGACCCTGATGCTCCTTTTGCCCGTTCTTCCAAAAAAATCTCCGAAGGATTCAACACTTCCACGAGACCCGTTTCTTTCATTTCAAACACACCGAGTTCGTTCGTGGAACCGAAACGGTTTTTGACCGCTCTCAGCAAACGATACGAATGATGGCGTTCCCCTTCAAAATAAAGAACCGCATCAACCATATGTTCAAGNAATCTCGGCCCCGCGATCGCACCTTCTTTGGTCACATGGCCAACGATAAACACTGCGATCCCTTTCGTTTTTGCAATCCGCATGAGTTGTCCCGTGCATTCTCTCACTTGCGAAACGCTGCCAGGTGCACTCGTCACCGTCGGATAATACATCGTCTGAATCGAATCGATAACGATAAATGCTGGTTCTAATTCACGAATCGTTTCTTCAATGTAATCGATATTTGTTTCTGCGAGCACGTAAAGCCGGCTATCATCGATGTTTAACCGTTCCGCCCGCAGTTTGATTTGTTTCAACGATTCCTCTCCTGACACATACAACACTTTATAGCCTTTTTGCGCAAGCTGATAAGACGTTTGCAAAAGCAGCGTCGATTTTCCGATTCCTGGATCTCCGCCGACTAAAACGAGTGAACCCGGGACTATGCCTCCGCCCAGCACGCGGTTTAACTCCTGCATGGCCGTTTCAATGCGCAGTTCTTGCTCGAAAGGAACATCTTGAATGGGCAACGGTTTTTGCTTTTTGTCGGCACCGACAGCACCTAAGAACCTTCTGTTATCACTGTAGCCGCTGTCAATGATTTCTTCGACCATCGAATTCCACTGATTACAGCCAGGGCATTTCCCCATCCATTTTGCGGATTCATAACCGCATTCCTGACATATAAATTTCGTTTTTTTCTTTGCCATTCCTTTTCCCCATCAAATTTTTTTCAATCTATTCTATTTATAAATGTAAAGGATAAATGACCGAAAGTGAAATTACTTTCGGTCATTTTTTTACTGCTTGGCCTTCTCTAGCTGTCGAACAACATACTTTCCATCTTCCACATCGATTTGCACGTAATTGCCTTTCTGAATGTTTCCTTTTAACAGCTCTTCAGAAAGCAAATCTTCAATGTTGCGCTGAATTGCACGGCGAAGCGGTCTAGCACCGTAGTCCGGATCGTATCCGTCTTCCGCCAGCTTTTCTTTCGCCGCTTCCGTCACTTCAAAATCTATGCCTTGCTCCTTCAGACGTTTTTTCAATTTGCTGCACATAAGCGTTACGATTTCTTTTAGATGTTTTTTCTCCAGCGAGTGGAATACGATCGTTTCGTCAATGCGGTTTAAAAATTCCGGCCGAAAGACTTTTTTCAATTCATCAAGCACTTTATCTTTCATGTCTTTGTAGTTGCGATCCGGATCCTGCACGGAAAATCCGACGTATTTGTTTCGTTTCAATGCGCTCGCACCGACATTTGATGTCATGATTAAAATCGTGTTGCGAAAATCAACCGTTCTTCCTTTTGAATCGGTCAACCGGCCATCTTCAAGCACTTGCAGCAATATGTTAAATACGTCCGGGTGAGCTTTTTCAATTTCGTCCAACAAAATGACAGAATACGGTTTAGTGCGAACCTTTTCCGTTAATTGGCCGCCTTCATCGTAGCCGACATAACCTGGAGGGGCGCCAACAAGTCTTGATGTCGCATGTTTTTCCATGTATTCAGACATATCAATGCGGATGATTGCATCTTCATCTCCGAACATCGCTTCTGCGAGCGCGCGTGCAAGTTCCGTTTTTCCGACTCCAGTTGGCCCGAGGAAAATGAATGAACCGATCGGACGTTTCGGATCTTTTAATCCTGCGCGGGCGCGTCTAACTGCTTGAGCGACCGCTTTTACCGCTTCGTCTTGCCCAATCACGCGTTCATGCAAAATTTCTTCGAGTTTCAGCAAACGTTCTGATTCTTCTTCCTTGATTTTCGAAACCGGGATACCTGTCCAACTGGAAACAACGTTCGCAATATCTTCTGGTGTCACTTCTTGATTTTCTTGCCCTTGTTTTTCTTTCCACTGTTTTTTCGTTTTTTCCAATTCTTCACGGATGCGCTGTTCTTGGTCGCGTAAAGCGGCCGCTTTTTCAAATTCCTGGCTTTGAACGGCAGCATCTTTTTCTTTTCTTACTTCTTCCAGTTTCTGTTCGAGCTCTTTTAAATTCGGTGGCGTCGTAAACGACCGGAGTCTTACTTTTGAACCGGCTTCATCGATGAGGTCGATCGCTTTATCCGGAAGGAAACGGTCAGTAATGTAACGGTCGGAAAGACGCACTGCCGCTTCGATCGATTCATCTGGAATCGTTACACGGTGATGCGCTTCATAACGATCGCGAAGCCCTTTTAAGATTTGAATCGATTCTTCGATTGTTGGCTCGTTGACGTAAATTGGCTGAAAACGGCGTTCAAGCGCTGCATCTTTTTCAATGTATTTTCTGTATTCATCCAGCGTTGTCGCTCCAATACATTGCAATTCACCGCGTGAAAGAGCCGGTTTTAAAATGTTCGACGCATCGATCGCGCCTTCAGCGCCGCCTGCACCGATCAATGTATGCAATTCGTCGATAAACAGAATAATGTTTCCGGCTTGGCGAATTTCATCCATCACTTTTTTCAAACGGTCTTCAAATTCCCCGCGATATTTCGTGCCAGCGACAACGGTCCCCATATCTAATGTCATCACGCGTTTATCGCGCAAAATTTCCGGCACTTCGTTATTGACGATCTGTTGAGCCAATCCTTCCGCGATCGCTGTTTTTCCAACACCTGGCTCACCGATGATAACCGGATTGTTTTTCGTGCGCCGGCTTAGCACTTCAATCACGCGTTGAATTTCTTTGCTGCGTCCAATTACCGGATCGAGTCCGCCTTCGCGAGCTACTTGCGTCAAATCGCGGGCCAAACTATCCAGTGTAGGCGTGTTGGCATTTGGCATAACGCCTTGGCTGCTTGAACTCGTTTCATTGCTGCCCAACAATTGAAGGACTTGCTGTCTCGCTTTATTTAAACTAATGCCTAAATTGTTCAGCACTCGTGCAGCAACTCCTTCGCCTTCGCGAATCAACCCGAGCAAAATATGCTCCGTTCCCACATAGGAATGACCTAATTTTCGGGCTTCATCCATGGAAAGCTCGATTACTTTTTTCGCTCTTGGCGTGTAATGAATCGAATGCACTTTTTCCGTTCCGCTGCCGATTAACGACTCCACTTCTTTTTGAATTTTTTCCGGATCAAGATTTAATGCAATTAACGCTTTCGCAGCAATTCCTTCGCCTTCCCGTATGAGCCCTAGCAAAATATGTTCCGTGCCTACGTTATGATGGCCTAATCGAACCGCTTCTTCCTGCGCTAACGCTAACACTTTTTGAGCTCTTTCTGTAAAACGCCCAAACATCATACCCCATCATCCTCCTTTTACGGCTGATTTAAACTTAACACTTCACGTATGAGCGTAGCTCTTCGTACGTCTCTTTCATCTGGCGTCAATCGTTCTCCTGCAAACTGCTGCAAAAAGCCTGGCTGTGTCAAAATCGTCAATTCATTGATGATCGTGCGAGAAACGTTATCTATCAATCCGATGTCGATGCCCAACCGCACGTCAGACAGGCAATTGGCAGCTTCTTTCGAATCGATAATGCGGCTATTCTGGAGCACGCCTAACGAACGGTAAACGCGGTCTTCCAATTGAATTCTTGAATTTTGAAGCAGCATTTCCCGCGCATAGCGTTCCTGTTCAATCAGTTGTAAAACGACGCCTTGCAAATCCTCGACGATATCTGATTCCGATTTACCAAGCGTGATTTGATTGGAAATTTGGAACAAGTTTCCGAGCGCTTCGCTACCTTCACCATAAATTCCGCGTACAACAAGTCCGAGTTGGTTAATCGCTGGCACGATGCGGTTTAATTGCTGAGAAATTACTAGCGCAGGCAAATGCATCATCACCGATGCGCGCATTCCTGTTCCGACATTGGTTGGACAGCTTGTAAGATACCCGCGTTTTTCATCGAAAGCATAATCGAGCGTTTCTTCGAGCAAGTCATCGATATGATTGGCTTTTTCCAACACTTCTTTTAACCGCAAACCGGACCCCAAATGCTGAATACGCAAATGGTCTTCTTCGTTAATCATGATGCTAATCGATTCATCGGGGCTCAATAAAACCGCGCCATTTTCCGACTCATTCGCTAGATGTGGACTGATAAGATGCTTTTCAACGAGTACCTGTTTTTGAATCGGTTCCAAATCGCGCATTAACAAAAGTTCCAAATTTGCCAATTCGTCATCGGTATGCTTGGCCACATGCGCTTGAACGGTGTTTAAAACCGCTTCGCTGTCGCGCAGAGAAGATAACACCGGAAAAACGAAATCTTCAAGATTTCTGGCTAATCTTATGCGGCTGCTTAAAACAATATCATCGTTTGGACCCGATTCTTTCATCCAAGGGCTGACCGCTTTGCTAATAAATCGTTCTAACGACATTTGCTACTCCCCCTTGATGTCCCCGTATTTTTTTTCAAGGGAACGCAATTCATCGCGAATGAGTGCGGCTTTTTCAAACTCTTCTCTTTCAATATAGTCTTGCATTGTCTCTTTTAATAATGCGATTTTCTTGCGAATGTGAAGATCAGATGCTCCCCGTTTTGGGATTTTTCCGGAATGCGCAACATTTCCACTGTGCACCCGTTTCAAAAGCGGATCGAGCTTTGCGTCAAACGTCTCATAACATTTCGCGCATCCGAAACGCCCGATTTTTGCAAACTGTTCTTCTGTCATTCCACATTTTTCACATTTTAAACGTACAAATGGATTGATTGTATGTGTTTTTACAGGATTATCAAAATTTAAAAAGCCTGAAAGCAAGTTGTGGATCGAAAAAGTTTTCGGGCCGTAAATGAAATCACCTTTATTTTTTGCACATTCTTCACATAAATGCATTTCCGTCTTTTCGCCGTTAATGATTTTTGTAAAATGAAGCGTAGCCGGTTTTAAATGGCAATTTTGACATTGCACCTGTCACCCCTCCATTACTTTTTATATTTCAACGTCGAAAACATCGCCTTCAGCAGGCTCGCCCTCAGTTCATCCCGTTTTGGCAAATCGATTGCAATCGTTTCACGGTCAATAACACTTAACATAATCCGGGCTTCCCGTTCCGTGATCACTTTTTCTTCCAGCAAGCGAAAAATTAAATCTTCCGCTGCGGATTGAGGCAATTTATATCCAATCAAATCGATGAGATGATCGATTAAATCTGCTTTTTCACTCGGCTTGATTTTAATGATGCGAATATAACCGCCGCCACCGCGTTTACTTTCCACGATATAACCTTTTTCCATTGTAAATCTTGTATTAATCACATAATTGATTTGTGAGGGGACGCATTGAAATTTTTCTGCAATTTCGTGACGTTTGATTTCAACGAAATTGTTTGCGCTTAATATTTCTTTCAAATAGGCTTCGATAATATCAGAAATATTTTTCAACGACCTCCCCACCTTTCTGACTTTGACTATATTTGACTTTACTTTAAGTATACTCCATTTAAAAAAAAGGTTGCAACCTTTAATTATTTTTTCCATAACAAACAAAATTACTCGATGCCATTTTCCACTTTGTGGACATGCTGAAAAGCCATCAAATTATCCATCGCTTGAATCATATGTTTATTTCGGTTATATCTGCATTGCAAAACAAACTTCTTCTGAGTTTCGCTGTCATTTTGCAGCTTTTCGACCGATTTTTTTTCAATTTCAATTTTTGAGGCTTGCAGCGTGCTGACAATATCAGACAATTGTAACAGTTCATGTCCATATACAATCAACGTTTTCCGGTTATCTTTATGAAGATTGATTGGCTCGATTTTATTCAGCAAAAACAAACTTAAAACGACAATCAATGTAACTAACACTGCTTCAAAGTACATGCCTGCACCTACGACCAACCCAATGCCTGCTACAACCCAAATTGACGCAGCCGTCGTAAGCCCCCGCACTTTCCGGCCGTGTACAATAATCGTGCCTGCACCTAAAAATCCAATGCCGCTGATGACATATGATGGAATTCTCGCTGGATCGAATCGAACATTTTCATGCATTTCCACATATGTTTCCAATCCGTATATCGACAAAGTCATCATTAAGCAAGAGCCGACACCGACTAAAAGATGTGTTCTCAAACCGGCAGGATGCTGTTTAAATTCACGTTCCAACCCAACAAAACCGGCTAAAATCGCAGCGAGAAACAAACGGACAACAAATACAAGCATGTCATGGTTTAAATAAGCCAACACATTCACGCCGCTATCACTCCTTTCTTACAATCAACTATATTAATAAACAGCCTTTCCAATTGACAAGAAGGAATAAAACAACAAAAAAAGCAGCGAATACTCGCTGCTTTTCACCATTTAATGACTATATTTATCATCACATAAAATAAAAAAACTGTCCAGCAACGACCTACTCTCGCAGGCAAGAAGCCCACTACCATCGGCGCTGAAGAGCTTAACTTCCGTGTTCGGCATGGGAA
>JGI1652J44930_10000520_pt1 | contig 14983 bp, 13 predicted proteins | sample NewIslsDNAsample_FD_44930 | JGI IMG/M metagenome (IMG submission 44930)
CCGTTAAATTGCTGGGATGTGTGCGGATTAAAAGTGACCATTCAGAATGGAAAAGTGGAAAAAGTGGACGGGGATGAAACACATCCGATTACGCAAGGAAAAATTTGCTCCCGCGGCCGTATGCTCAAAGAGCGGACNAATTCAAGCGAGCGCCTTTTGTATCCGTTAAAAAAGGTTAATGGCCAGTTTATCCGTATTTCATGGGAGCAAGCGCTCGATGAAGTGGCGGAAAAAATGCGGGAAATCAAGGAATGTTACGGGACGACCGCGGTCCTCCATAGCCATGATTACGCTAATAATGGATTGTTGAAAAATTTGGATCAGCGCTTTTTTAACTGCTACGGCGGCGTAACCGAACTGACGGGCAGCTTATGCTGGGGCTCCGGCATTGAAGCGCAAACGTGGGATTTCGGCAATTCGTATAGCCACGCTCCGGAAGATATTCAAAACAGCCGCCACGTTGTTATTTGGGGGCGGAATGTGGCGCGGACAAATATGCATTTATTTCAGCATCTTCTCGCCGCAAAAAAACGAGGGACAAAAATCATCGTCATTGATCCGCTGTTCCAGCAAACGGCGCAAATCGCCGATATGTATATATCGGTCAAACCGGGGATGGACGCATTTTTAGCGATGGGAATTATTAAGGAAATGCTGCGCCTAGGTTTGGAAGACCGCACATTTATTGAACAGCATACCGTTGGGTTTGCCGATGTCGAAGCGGTGCTGGAAAGCATAACGATGGAAAAAATTGAGCGGCTTACTGAAGTAGATCGCGGCGTGATGACGCAATTAGCCGTTATTTACGGAAATCGTCCAACTGCGACCTATTTAGGGCTTGGCATGCAGCGATATGCCAATGGCGGCAACACGATTCGTTGGATTGACGCGCTGGTAGCGATAAGCGGCAATATCGGCATTCCGGGGGGCGGGGCGAACTTTGGCAATCTGCAAGTCGGTCAATGTTTTGACATTGCCGCGCTCGCGCTTCCAGAACGAAAAACAGTTTCCCGCACGTTTACGATGATGAAGCAGGCGGAAGGAATTTTACAGGCGACAAACCCGGATATTAAGATGATTATTGTGACATGCGGCAATCCGCTTACACAAGTGCCGAACACGAACTTAGTGAAAAAGGCGTTCCAGTCCGTGGACACGGTCGTTGTATTCGAACAATTCATGACCGATACGGCAGAGCTGGCCGATTATGTATTTCCGGTAACAACGGTATTTGAAGAAGAAGATATTTATTATTCGTCCATGTACCACGCTTATGTCAACTATGGGCCAAAGCTCGTCGAACCGCCGGGTGAGGCAAAATCCGATCTTTGGATTTGGACGGAGCTGGCGAAACGGCTTGGTTTTGGCGCTGATTTTGCTTACACAAGGGAAGAGTTTTTAAAAATGGGGTTAAAGTCGTTGGAACGATACGGAATCACGCTCGAACGGCTGAAAGCGGAAAAGCATCTGCTTCTCCCAGTTCAGCCTGTCCCATGGAGCGATTACCGTTTCCAAACGCCAAGCGGCAAATATGAGTTTACTTCCGCATTAGCGAAGCAAAAGGGAATGAATGGCAAGCTGCAAATCATGTATCCAGCCGAATCGGAAATAGAGAATCCGTTATTAGCGAAAAAATATCCGTACCGTTTGTTGACCATTCANCCGCTTCGTTCCAATCACTCGCAGCATTATCATCTTGTCGGGGCGATTCAAACGGTGAAAATTGAAGTGGCAAAAGATGTTGCGGAAGAAAAAGGACTGTCAGAAGGGGACAAGGCAAGGGTGTTCAACGACCGCGGCGAATTAATAGGAACGGTAAAAATCCTTGCCAAAGCGCATCCAAAAACGATCAATATTGATGAAGGACAATGGGCGAAGTTTGGCGGTGCGGTCAATGTGTTAACATCGGACCGCGAATCGGACAACGGACGCGGCAGCACGTTATACGACTGTTTAGTCGATATTGAAAAGGTGGAAAATGACTAGCGCACGAAGGCGCTTGTCATTTTCTTTTGGACTCACTATAATGAGGAAAGATGTGAACGGAAAAGAGGAGTGGAAATTATGGGGTTAACAGCAGGAATTGTTGGGTTGCCAAACGTCGGGAAATCGACGCTGTTTAATGCGATTACGAAGGCAGGAGCAGAGTCTGCCAATTATCCTTTCTGTACAATCGAGCCAAACGTCGGCATTGTCGAAGTGCCGGATGAACGGCTAAAAGTGTTGACGGAAATGTTCAAGCCGAAGCGTACGGTACCGACAGTGTTCGAATTTACCGATATTGCTGGCATCGTGAAAGGGGCAAGCAAAGGAGAAGGGCTTGGCAATAAATTTTTATCGCACATTCGCCAAGTTGATGCGATCTGCCAAGTTGTCCGCTGTTTTACGGATGAAAATATCACCCATGTAGCGGGAAAAGTCGATCCGCTTGCGGATATTGAAACGATCAATTTAGAGCTAATTTTCGCCGACTTGGAAACGGTGGATAAACGGATCGACCGCGTCGGCAAAATCGCCAAACAAAAAGATAAGGATGCCGCTTTTGAATATGATATTTTATTGCGCTTAAAAGAAACGTTTGANGCTGGAAAACCGGCGCGTACGCTTTCCTTTACAGAAGAAGAAATGAAAGTGGTAAAGCAGCTTCATTTATTAACGATTAAACCAATGTTATATGTAGCTAACGTCGGTGAAGAAGACGTGGCGGACCCAAACAGCAATCCGTTTGTGCAGCAAGTCCGCGAATTTGCGAAAAGCGACAATGCGGAAGTCATTGTCGTATGTGCAAAAATTGAAGAGGAAATCGCGCAATTGGACGATGAGGAAAAAGAGCTGTTTTTACAAGAGCTTGGCATTGAACAATCAGGACTCGACCAATTAATTCGCGCATCGTACAGCTTACTTGGCCTGGCGACATTTTTCACCGCAGGGGAACAAGAAGTGCGGGCCTGGACGTTCCGGAAAGGCATGAAAGCACCGGAGTGCGCAGGAATTATTCACTCCGATTTTGAACGCGGGTTTATTCGCGCCGAAACGGTTTCCTATGAAGATTTAGTGGCGGCGGGATCGATGGCAGCGGCACGCGAAGCCGGAAAAATCCGCCTCGAAGGAAAAGATTACGAAGTGCAGGATGGCGATATTATTTATTTCCGCTTTAATGTTTAATATTGCTTATCCTTCCACGCCATGATATAATCAAAAAACGTGAGTAATGTTTTATTGCTCCTTGCCCTTTATCGAAAGGGCCGTTTAGACCAAAAGGAGGTGACGAACGTGAGAAAATACGAAATCATGTACATCATCCGCCCAAATATGGACGAAGAAGCAAGACAAGCTCTAGTAGAACGTTTCAATACTATTTTAAAAGAAAATGGTGCGGAAATTACAAATGTGACGGATTGGGGCAAACGCCGCTTAGCATATGAAATTAAAAAATACCGTGACGGCCATTACATGATTATTAATGTCGTGTCTGAGCCAAAAGCGGTGCAAGAGTTTGACCGTTTAGCGCGCATCAACGAAGATATTATCCGTCATATCGTCGTGAAAGAAGAAGAATAATTTTTTTCCATGTTAAAGAGGTGGTTCTGATGATTAACCGCGTAATTCTCGTTGGGAGATTAACGAGAGATCCGGAATTACGCTATACTCCAAGTGGGGTGGCTGTTGCTACGTTTACGCTTGCTGTCAATCGCCCGTTTACCAATCAGCAAGGCGAACGGGAAGCAGATTTTATNAACTGTGTCGTTTGGCGACGTCAAGCGGAGAATGTTGCGAATTTCTTAAAAAAAGGAAGTTTAGCCGGAGTCGATGGCCGTTTACAGACCCGCAGCTATGAAGGTCAAGACGGAAGACGTGTATATGTAACGGAAGTGGTTGCTGATAGCGTCCAATTTCTTGAACCGAAAAGTAGCACTGAACAGCGTGGGACGGCAACAGGCGGCTACTTTGGGGAGCCATTCCCATTTGGACCAGATCAGAACCATCGCAATCCGAATGAAAGAGATTTTAGTCGCATAGATGAAGATCCTTTTGCCAACGACGGTCAACCGATCGATATTTCGGATGATGATTTGCCGTTTTAGTTGCAAGCAAAAGGTGTTTTGATCGGATAAAGGAGAAAAGGAAAGGAGGATATGAAATGGCAGGACGCAAAGGCGGACGTGCAAAACGTCGGAAAGTATGCTATTTCACGGCGAACGGAATTACGCATATTGACTATAAAGATGTCGATTTGCTGAAAAAATTCATTTCCGAACGCGGCAAAATTTTACCTCGCCGTGTGACAGGAACAAGCGCAAAATATCAACGCAAATTGACTGTTGCGATTAAACGCGCTCGGCAAATGGCGTTATTACCATATGTAGCAGACGAATAAGAAAAAAAGCAGTAAGGGGGATTGTCCTTACTGCTTTTTCTATATTTATAGTTGCATTACAGAAAGGGGGAATGATTGGTGCGCAAGACATATATGATCACGGAGGCGGCCATTCAGTTAGCCTTGTTTGCAGTGTTATTTTTGATTGCTTTATACGTGCCGCTTATCGGGNTAATTGCGACATTGTTTTTGGCGCTGCCGTTTATTATTTTTACGATAAGGCATGGTTATGCTTATGCGCTGTTGTTGCTTGNTGCTTCGCTGATTATTTCTATGTTGATTGGCTCGCTGTTTTCCTTGCCGGTGGCGTTAATGTTTGGAACAGCAGGGATTGCGATTGGGGGAATGCTTGCCAAAAATAAAAGCCGTCATATGATTTTACTGATCAGCNCGCTTATATTTCTTATTAACATAGTCGTTGATTATGCCATCTCCGTAAAATTTTTGCAGATGGATATCATTCAGGAAACGATCTCCACATTTCGCCAATCATTTGACACTGCGATGAAAATGATGAAAGGGATGGGGCAGGAGCCGTCGCCGCAGTTGCAGGAACAATTTAAACAAGGATTGGAACTGGTAAAATATATCGTTCCTACATTGTTTGTCCTTGCCTCTTTTTTGTTTGCTTACATAACGATCATCGTTTCTGTTCCAGTTTTAAAACGATTGAAACTGCCGGTCGGCACATGGCCGCCGTTTCGGGATGTAACGCTGCCAAAAGGCTTGTTATGGATTTATGTATTGGTGCTAGCCCTATCTTTTATTCCATTCGAAAAAGGAACGTTTGCCTATATCGCTATTTTAAACGTATATTATGTATTGCAGCTGCTTTTGATGGTGCAAGGATTTTCCTTTTTGTATCATGTGGCGAATAAAAAGAATATTCCAAAAGGGATGGTCATTGGTGGAACGGTCTTNTGCTTATTCCTGCCTTTTCTACTTTATCTTATCGCAATATTAGGTATAATTGATTTAGGATTTGATTTGCGAAAACGCATATAATTATTAGATAAGGTAGATTATTTTTTTGGTGTAGGAGCTGACTTGAATGTCTCATTTTTATGAAAGGAAGGCNTATCGCTATCCCTTATATATCTTTATTTTGTTATCGGCTGCATTTGCCATCTGCTTGCTTTATTTTCAATGGATTTTAGGGATAGTCAGCTTGTTGCTCCTTGGATTTGTACTTTATTATGTGATTCATTCACAGCGATCATTATATGNGGAGNTGGAACAATATATTTCTAATTTGTCGTATCGAATTAAAAAAGTCGGCGAAGAAGCGTTAATGGAAATGCCGATTGGCATTATGCTGATTAATGATGACTATAAGGTAGAATGGGCGAATCAATTTTTAGCCTCCTGTTTTAAAGAGCAGACATTAGTCGGTTATTCATTATATGATCTTGCGGATTCATTGGTCGCTTTTGTGAAACAGGGGCAGGCCAATGAAGAAATTATCAATATCCATGGAAAACAATTTAAAGTCGTCATTCGTCGGGAAGAGAAGCTTCTTTACTTCTTCGATGTCACAGAGCAAGTGGAGTTGCAAAAACGATATGAAGCGGAACGATTAGTATTGGCAATTATTTTCCTTGACAATTACGACGAAATTACACAAGGAATGGACGATCAAGCAAAAAGCCAGATGAACAGCCATGTGACATCGATATTGAANCAATGGGCCAATGATTATGGCATATTTTTGAAACGCACCTCTTCGGACCGGTTTATCGCCGTCCTTAATGAGCATATTCTCGAGCAATTGGAAAAAAGCAAGTTTTCGATTTTGGATGAAGTTCGCGAACAGACGATGAAATATAACGTCCAGTTGACGTTAAGTATTGGAGTTGGTACCGGTGTATCGTCGCTCCCAGAATTAGGAGCGTTAGCCCAATCCAGTTTAGATTTAGCATTGGGCCGCGGCGGCGACCAAGTGGCCATTAAACAAGGGAACGGAAAAGTAAAATTTTACGGCGGCAAGACGAATCCAATGGAAAAACGTACAAGGGTCCGCGCCCGCGTCATTTCCCATGCGCTTAGAGAGTTAATTGCGGGAAGCGACAAAGTGCTGATTATGGGGCATAAATATCCGGATATGGATGCGCTTGGCGCCGCGATCGGAATTTTAAAAGTCGTCCAGTCTAATCAAAAAGAAGGATATATCGTGATTGATACAGCGAAAACGGATGCTGGAGCCCAACGCTTAATAGAAGAATTAAAAACACATTCGGAGCTATGGTCAAGATGTATTAAAGCCGGAGCAAGGGCTGGAGTTAGTGACGGAAGATACGCTGCTAATTGTTGTCGATACGCACCGTCCTTCGTTAGTGGTCGAAGAGAGATTATTGTATCGCACCGACCATATCGTCGTCATTGACCATCATCGCCGGGGTGAAGAGTTTATTGATGCGCCGATTCTCGTCTATATGGAACCGTATGCGTCTTCTACTTCTGAGCTGGTGACAGAGTTATTGGAATATCAGCCAAAACGGTTGAAATTGACAATGCTCGAGGCGACAGCGCTTCTAGCGGGAATTGTCGTCGATACAAAAAGCTTTACGTTTCGCACCGGTTCGCGGACGTTTGACGCCGCTTCTTATTTACGCGCGCAAGGCGCGGATACCGTGTTAGTGCAAAAATTGTTAAAAGAAAGCATCACCAATTACGTTAAACGGGCGAAAATGATTGAAAATGCATCCATTGATTCAAGGGGCATCGCTATCGCCAAAGGAGATCCAAACGAAACATATGATCAGGTGTTGATTGCGCAGACGGCCGATACGCTGCTTACTTTAAGCGGAGTTATCGCTTCGTTTGTGATCTCGAAGCGGGCGGATCAGACGATTGGCATTAGCGCCCGTTCGTTAGGAGACATCAATGTGCAATTGATTATGGAACGCTTAGGAGGCGGTGGGCATTTAACGAATGCTGCTGCCCAGCTTTCCGATATCACCATCGAAGAGGCGGAACAGCAATTGCGCGCCGCGATTGATGACTATTTAGAAGGAGGTAAACCGTCATGAAAGTGATTTTTCTAAAAGATGTCAAAGGAAAAGGGAAAAAAGGAGAAATTAAAAACGTTGCGGACGGATATGCAAACAATTTCCTTTTTAAACAAGGGCTTGCCATTGAGGCAACGCCGGCAAACATCAAGGCTCTAGAAGCGCAAAAACGGAAAGAACAGCGCCAGGCGGAAGAGGAGTTGGCAAAGGCAAAGCAGTTGAAAGAACAGCTAGAACAAATTACGGTGCAATTAGCGGCGAAAGCCGGAGAAGGCGGCCGTTTATTCGGATCGATTACAAGCAAGCAGATTGCCGAAGCGCTGCAATCTCAGCACAATATCAAAATCGATAAGCGCAAAATCGAACTCGAGGATGCCATTCGTTCCCTGGGGTATACGAATGTGCCTGTCAAACTGCACCCGGAAGTTACAGCGACATTAAAGGTGCATGTGACAGAACAGAAATAACGGTGTAGTCGTTGACCAATTCTGTTTCGTTTTCAGCGGAAAAAGGAAGCAGTATATTAGGATACATGAGAATAAATGTGATTTTATGGGGAGTTTTTCCTCATATAATCACATTTTTCTTATGACAGGAAAAACGGGGGAAAAGGTGGTGAAAGGCATGAGCGAACTATTTTCGGAACGGATTCCTCCGCAAAGCATTGAAGCGGAACAAGCTGTGCTCGGCGCCGTATTTCTTGATCCTTCCGCTTTAACGCTGGCCTCGGAAATTTTAATTCCGGAAGATTTTTATCGCGCTGCCCATCAAAAAATTTTCCATGCGATGCTTCGTGTCGCCGATAAAGGAGAACCAGTCGATTTAGTTACAGTGACGGCCGAGCTCGCTGATACACAGCAATTGGAAGAAGTCGGCGGCGTCTCGTATTTAAGTGAGCTTGCTGATTCGGTGCCGACGGCAGCCAACGTTGAATATTATGCGCGCATCGTGGAAGAAAAATCGGTGCTGCGCCGCTTGATTCGCACCGCTTCATCGATTGCGCAAGACGGCTACACAAGAGAAGATGAAGTGGACGTTTTGCTTGATGAAGCAGAGCGGAAAATCATGGAGATTTCGCAGCGGAAACATTCGGGAACATTTAAAAATATTAAGGATGTTCTTGTGCAGACGTATGATAATATTGAAATGCTTCATAACCGAAAAGGCGAAGTAACGGGGATCCCGACCGGATTTACCGAGCTCGACCGCATGACGTCGGGATTTCAGCGCAGCGATTTTATTATTGTCGCGGCTCGCCCTTCCGTAGGAAAAACGGCATTTGCCTTAAATATTGCGCAAAACGTAGCGACAAAAACGAATGAAAACGTCGCGATTTTTAGTTTGGAAATGAGCGCCCAGCAATTAGTGATGCGGATGTTATGCGCAGAAGGAAATATTAACGCGCAAAATTTGCGGACAGGAAAACTGACCCCGGAAGACTGGGGAAAGCTTACGATGGCAATGGGCAGTTTATCGAACGCCGGCATTTATATTGATGATACGCCAAGCATCCGCGTCAGCGATATTCGCGCCAAATGCCGCCGCCTAAAGCAAGAAAGCGGACTCGGCATGATAGTNATCGACTACTTGCAGCTTATTCAAGGAAGCGGCAGAAACAGGGAAAACCGTCAGCAGGAAGTTTCCGAAATCTCCCGCTCTTTAAAGGCGTTAGCCCGTGAATTAGAAGTGCCGGTTATCGCGTTATCACAGCTGTCGCGAAGTGTCGAGCAGCGCCAAGATAAGCGGCCGATGATGTCCGATATCCGCGAATCGGGAAGCATTGAGCAAGATGCAGACATTGTCGCCTTTTTATACCGCGATGACTATTACAATAAAGATTCGGAGAACAAGAATATTATTGAAATTATCATTGCTAAACAGCGCAATGGTCCGGTCGGGACAGTGCAGCTTGCCTTTATTAAGGAATACAATAAGTTCGTAAACCTAGAACGCCGTTTTGATGATGCGCAAATTCCGCCAGGGGCGTAACGAAAAGAAGGTGTCATTTTTCACTGACACCTTCTTCATTATTTTATCGGACAATGCTTTTAAAATACGAATAAATTAAATGTTGGAAAACAAAAATGTTCGTGTTTTATTGACTTTTCTAGCAAAAACTGCTACACTTACAATGTTTATATCGAGTTAAGTGGAGGTGCTCGCCATGTCGTCAGTCGTCGTTGTCGGGACACAATGGGGCGATGAAGGGAAAGGAAAAATTACCGACTTTTTATCAGAAAATGCGGAAGTCATTGCAAGATATCAAGGTGGAAACAATGCNGGACATACGATTGTCTTTAACGGAGAGAAGTATAAATTGCATTTGATTCCGTCTGGGATTTTCTATAAAGATAAAATTTGCGTGATNGGCAACGGAATGGTCGTTGACCCAAAAGCGTTAGTGGCGGAGTTGAAATATTTGCACGATCATGGCATTTCAACCGATAATTTACGCATTAGCAATCGTGCGCACGTTATTTTGCCTTATCATTTAAAATTAGATGAATTAGAAGAAGAGCGTAAAGGGGCTAACAAAATCGGCACAACGAAAAAAGGAATCGGGCCAGCCTATATGGATAAGGCGGCGCGCATCGGCATCCGCGTTGTTGATTTGTTAGATCGCGAAGTATTTGAAGAAAAATTGACGCGCAATTTGCAAGAGAAAAATGTCCTTTTTGAAAAAGTGTACGGCGTGGAAGGATTCAAATTAGAAGATATTTTCGAAGAGTATTATGAGTATGGGCAGCAAATTGCCAAATATGTTTGCGATACGTCTGTAGTGTTAAATAATGCGCTCGATGAAGGACGCCGCGTTCTTTTTGAAGGGGCGCAAGGTGTCATGCTTGATATTGACCAGGGAACGTACCCGTTTGTCACTTCCTCGAATCCGGTTGCTGGCGGTGTAACGATCGGCGCCGGAGTTGGTCCAACGAAAATCAAACATGTCGTCGGTGTGGCGAAAGCATATACGACTCGTGTCGGCGACGGTCCATTCCCGACCGAATTGCATGACGAAATCGGCGACCGCATCCGCGAGGTCGGGCGCGAATATGGAACAACGACGGGCCGCCCGCGCCGCGTCGGCTGGTTTGACAGCGTGGTTGTCCGCCATGCGCGTCGCGTCAGCGGTATTACTGATTTATCGCTCAATTCGATTGACGTATTGACAGGTATTGAAACACTGAAAATATGCGTTGCCTACCGTTATAAGGGAAAAGTATTGGAAGAGTTCCCAGCCAGCTTAAAGGTATTAGCGGAATGCGAGCCGATTTATGAAGAGCTGCCAGGCTGGTCTGAAGATATTACCGGGGTAAAAAGTTTGAACGAGCTTCCGGCGAACGCCCGCCATTATGTCGAACGCATTTCGCAGTTGACAGGGATTCCGCTGTCGATTTTCTCCGTCGGTCCGGACCGTTCGCAAACAAACGTGGTTCGTAGCGTATATGCGTAAAATATGTATAATAATTATAGAAAAAGCGTAGATGCAGCGATGTATCTATGCTTTTCTTTTTGTTTCTCCTTTAAATGGTAAACGGTTATGAGTGATTTCATTTTGATAACATGATAAATTAATAATGATAAATCTAATTTCTGATTCCATCGCTAAAGAAAGGATGTGAAGAAGATGGAAAAGCGGATTTTGGTTGTTGACGATGAGAAGCCGATTGCGGATATTTTGCAATTTAACTTACAAAAAGAAGGATATGAAGTGATTTGCGCATACGATGGCGAAGAAGCGTTGCAAAAAGTCGAGGAAGTCATGCCCGACCTTATTTTGCTAGATATTATGCTTCCGCAAAGAGATGGAATGGAAGTATGCCGGGAAGTGCGAAAAAAATACGATATGCCGATTATTATGNTAACCGCGAAAGATTCCGAGATTGATAAAGTGCTTGGTTTGGAATTAGGAGCAGATGACTATGTCACGAAGCCGTTCAGNACAAGAGAATTGCTAGCGCGGGTCAAGGCGAATTTACGCCGTCATTCACAAACAGCGGCGCAGGAGGAAGAGAGTGATACGAACGAGATCATTATTGGCTCGCTCGTCATTCGTCCCGATGCCTATATCGTGTTAAAACGAGGAGAAACGATTGAATTAACGCATCGGGAGTTTGAATTGCTTCATTATTTGGCTAAACATATTGGACAAGTGATGACAAGGGAGCACCTGTTGCAAACGGTATGGGGATATGATTATTACGGCGACGTTCGTACGGTCGATGTCACGGTGCGCCGTCTTCGTGAAAAAATTGAAGATAATCCATCACATCCGTCATGGATTGTGACGCGTCGGGGAGTCGGCTATTATTTACGCAACCCAGAACAGGAGTAGCGAAAGCAGATGAAAAAAGTAGGTCCATTTCGTTCGATCCACTTTAAATTTGTTGTTATATATGTTTTATTGATTCTGATCGCGATGCAAATCATCGGTGTGTATTTTGTCAGAAAGCTAGAAACAGAGCTAGTGCAAAACTTTAAAAACTCTTTGAACGAACGGGTTACGCTGCTGGCATATAATGTGGAGCAGGCGATCAATAGAGAAAGAGACGCGAAAAGTCCGACGTTGGAAGAAGATATTCGCTCCCTTCTTCACGATTTTGTTTCCCAGGATATTTCAGAAGTGCGTGTCATTGATGACAAAGGCAAAGTATTGGCAACATCCAACCCTTATATGCAAAATATTGTAGGAAAGCGAACGACAGAAATTTATGTAAAGCGCTCGCTTGTAACGGGAGAAATAGTTGACCGCATGCTTCTTGACCCGAAGACGGGGCACCGCATGTATATTTCTTCTACACCGATTAAGTCGGGCGGTGAAGTAAAGGGAGTTATTTACATCATCGCTTCGATGGAAAACGTATTTTCGCAAATGAAGCAAATTAATACAATTTTAGCAACGGGAACCGGCATTGCTCTNGTCATCACNGCTGTGCTCGGTATTTTTTTGTCGCGCACGATTACCCGCCCGATTTCCGACATGCGCAGGCAGGCGCTGGCAATGACAAAAGGCGATTTCTCGCGCAAAGTAAAAATTTACGGNTACGATGAAATCGGGCAATTGGCGATGACATTCAACAACTTAACGAAAAAGCTGCAGGAAGCGCAGGCAACAACGGAAGGGGAGCGTCGCAAGCTGGAGTCGGTATTGACGCATATGACCGACGGGGTGATTGCGACGGATCGCCGCGGAAAGGTGATCCTCATTAATGACGCNGCCTTGAACATTTTGAATGTTTCACGTGAAACAGTGCTGTCGAGCTCCATTATTGACGTGCTTGGAATCGGTGATCAATACACGTTTGAAACGTTGCTTGAGGAGCACGACTCGCTCATTTTAGACTTCAGCACCGATGAGGAATTATATATTTTGCGAGCTTCATTATCGGTTATTCAAAAAGGGACTGGGTTTGTGAACGGGTTGATTGTCGTTTTGCATGATATTACTGAACAGGAAAAAATCGACCGGGAACGGAGGCAATTTGTTGCGAATGTTTCCCATGAGCTCCGCACGCCGCTAACCACGATGAAAAGCTATTTGGAGGCATTGGCGGAAGGGGCTTGGCAGGATAAGGAGATCGCTCCGCGATTTATTCAAGTGGTGCAAAACGAAACGGAACGGATGATCCGTTTAGTCAACGATTTATTGCAGCTTTCTAAACTCGACAGTAAAGATTATAAGCTGAATAAATCATGGATCAATTTTTCCGCGTACTTTCATAAAGTGATTGATCGCTTTGAATTAACGAAAAGCGAAAATATTAAATTTGTGCGCAAAATTCCACAGGAAGCCATTTTTATTGAAGTAGATGAAGATAAAATTACACAAGTGTTAGACAATATTATTTCCAATGCGATCAAATATTCTCCACAGGGCGGAACAATTACGTTTCGTGTCAGAGAGCTTGCCGATGAAATTATTGTCAGCGTCAGCGATGAAGGGGTCGGCATTCCGAAGGCGGACTTGGCGAAAGTGTTTGAACGGTTTTACCGTGTCGATAAAGCAAGATCCCGCAAACTTGGCGGTACTGGACTCGGTCTGGCGATTGCGAAAGAAGTCGTCGTTGCCCATGGGGGAACGATTTGGGCGGAAAGTAAAGAGCATAAAGGAACAACCATTTTCTTTACTTTACCGCTAGAACGTGATCAAAAGGATGACTGGTACGATGTATGAAACGGTGAAGACGATTGTGTTAACTTCTTTAGTGCTCGTAAGCATTATTTTAACGTTCGGATTATGGACATACCATCCAAAATACGATGTGTTGCAAAATGACGAATACATTCAGCATGTTTCCGTCAGTAACACTCAAGTAGATACAGCGATGATTGTTCAGCCTTCACAAATATTGATTCATAAAGATAACGCCTATTATGGAATCGATAAGGATGAGGAAAGAAATGAGATTTTAAAAGAAATAAAAAAATGGACGATCGATGATTTTGAAGACATTTCTTCGACGATTCCAACCGGAAAATTTTTATCGTTTTTATACGACAAACAGAGACTGGAGCTCGTTTATCCCGATAGCATTCCCATCGATGTGTACCGGTCCATTTTGCAAATTAAAGATAAAGGGATAAAAGATGTCTATTTTGACCGCATTGTGATTCCATTAGCGAATAAAAATAAGCTCCATGTTTATTTTATTTCTACGGAAAAACGGAAAGTGTACAAGGCGCTGGCAAGCGACGTTGTATTATCGGAAGTAAACAAACTAACCGCGGAAACCGATCGCCATCCGCGCTACTTTCCTTATGTCGTTAGTGAAACGAAGCAAATTTATTTGCCGGAAAAAGAAGTGGTAATGGATCGTCTGCAGTATTATACGGACGAGCTTGACCCTGATAAATTTAAAGAGGCGTTGTTTAGTGATCCAAGTTTTGTAAAAAAAGATTTAATTACATTTGGCGAAGAATATACAGATGGGTCGCGGCTAATGGACGTCGATTTTCTGCAGCGAATGCTGCTGTACGTCAATCCGGCGGCTCGGGTGGAGAACAAGGACGGGAATGAGCAAAATGAGAATTTAATCCAAAAAAGCATTGATTTTGTCAACGAGCATGGCGGCTGGACCGATATGTACCATTTTGCAAAATGGAATGAGGAGGAACGGAAAGTTATATTCCGCCTTACGGTTAACGGCCGCCCCGTGTTTAATGAATACGGCATGTCCGAAATTGTACAAACATGGGGAGATAGTGACCTTGTGAAATATCAACGGCCTCTGTTTCGTTTAGAAATTGCCGATCGCGTCAATGTGTCAAGAACGTTGTTATCCGGCCATGAAGTGATCGAAAAGCTGGAAAAGACAAAAGGATTCAGAAAGGGGCTAGCCAAAGATATTACAGTCGGCTATGAGCTTGTGAAAGATCCGGAACGTGAAAAAGTGATTATTTTAGAGCCAGCATGGTTTTACTTGTATGGCCAGACATGGAAAAAGGTACCTTTAGATAATCAGGATCGTGAAAAAAGAGGAGGGAACGTAAATGGATTGGAGTAAAACAAAGACGATTTTCATTATTACGTTCCTTATCCTCGATTGTTTTTTAGGTTATCAGTTTATGGAAAAGCGAAATAGCAGCCAGTTGGACGTTA
>JGI1652J44930_10000521_pt1 | contig 14960 bp, 11 predicted proteins | sample NewIslsDNAsample_FD_44930 | JGI IMG/M metagenome (IMG submission 44930)
GACCATAAAACAGAAGAAACAACGGTAAACGATTTACTGGCAATCCAATATACATCGGGTTCAACGGGAATGCCGAAAGCAATGTGGTCGCACAACTTGCTTATTAACATTTATCCTTATATGCGATATGCGATCGGTTTGCGGGATGACGATGTCTTTTTAGGAGGAGCTGACCCGGGNTGGGCTTATGGATTGATNTTTTGCACCTTTGCTCCAATGTGCTTTGGTGTGCCAATCGTCTTTTATGAAGGNCCATTTAAACCGGAAACNTATTACTCNNTGATGGAAAAATATCACGTAACCAACTTTACGTATGCCCCAACTGCTTATCGCGCGATGGCTGCGGCGGGNGCGGAATTAATCGGTAAATACCAGATCGGCGTACGNGCNATGAGCTCCGCAGGAGAACCGCTTAACCCGGAAGTCATTCGCTTTTTCCAACAGCATTTAGGGNTAACTGTCCATGACCACTACGGTCTGTCGGAAACATTAATGCTGATTGGCAATTTCAACGCGGTAAATATGGAAATACGACCAGGCTCCATGGGATGGGTATTGCCAGGATTTGAAGTCGCATTGCTGGACGATGAAGGAACTCCGGTAGCAGACGGAGAAGTTGGACAAATTGCTTTCAACACCAATTCCATTCCAAACGTATTTAAAGGTTATTGGAAAGAGCCTGAAAAAACGGCGGAAAGATTGACGGGAAGCTGGTTTCTCACTGGAGATCTGGCAACGAAAGACGCGGACGGATACTTTTGGTTCCAAGGCAGGGCCGATGATATTATCTCCAGCGCCGGATACCGCATTGGGCCTTTTGAAATTGAAAGCTGCCTCATTGAACATCCAGCCGTAGTGGAAGCAGCAGCCGTTGGAAAGCCTGATCCATTAAAAGGGGAAATCGTGAAAGCCTTCGTCGTGCTGGCGGATGGCTATACTCCATCAGAAGAACTGGCGCAAGAACTGTCTTTGTTTGTCAAAAACCATTTATCCAAACACGAATATCCTCGTGAAGTAGAATTCGTATCAGAACTTCCAAAAACGCCTAGTGGGAAAATTCAGCGCTTTATTCTTCGCAACCACGAAATCGAAAAGCAGAAAAATGCCTAATCAGAAAGAAAGTGTCCGATTCCTTGAACGGACACTTTTTGCTTTTATCGTAAATCTTTCCTTATTTCCCGCACGACATGGCCAAGCTCTGGCAAAATCAATTTTGTCATCGCAAGGCGCACTGCGCCCGACGACCCAGGTGTAGAAAAAATGGCTGTGTCGTTCGCCACCCCGGCAATCGCCCGCGACAATATCGCCGCTGAACCGATATCTTCCGTATAGCTTAACATCCGAAACAGCTCACCAAAGCCAACGATCTCTTTTTCGATGATTTCCTTGACCGTTTCAATCGTCACATCTCTTTTTGCGATACCGGTGCCGCCGTTTGTCAGCACAACGTCGACGTCCGGCCGCCGGCAGCCGTCAAGCACGGTCTGGCGGATCGCCTCTTTTTCATCTTTCACGATTTCATATGCAACAACGTCATGTCCGGCTTCTCTTAACAACTCGATCATCAGTTTCCCGCTTTTGTCCGTCTCCGCCGTTCTTGTGTCGCTTACGGTGACAACTTTGCAGCGAACGGCAAGCGGAGCTTCTTGTTTATGTTCGGCAACGCTCATGGGCATCATTCCATCCTCTCATTTGACGATATCCTCCTTTACAAGTATAAAGGACTCACTGTATCTTTTTCAAAGCAAAAGCGAGCCCATAGCTAATTAAAGCTGGGAAGATGGATACGTTTCCTTCTTCTTTAAATTGTACGTGAAATCCCTTGTCGCCTAAACCTCCTCATCTCCTTTGCCAGCTCCCGTGTATGATCATACATTCTGCTTGAATGATGTTTCTCTAATTCCCCAACAGCGAGCAATAATTGAACATTTTCGATTTCCTCCTCCATCGAAATACAAATTGTTTTTCTCCTCCATCAGCACTTTTTTGTTCCAATGAATGGACGGACTCCCTGCAATATATGTCTGAAAAGCTCTTACTGGGAAAGCAGGCCAATTGCGTCCATCACTTCCTTCCAAGCCTTTATCAATTTGGACGAAAAACAAGAGAGGTTTAAACGGGGTTGGATAAATTTCTATATGTAAGGTGAGCATTTGTTATTACTTTTCTATGACAGTGCGAATGGTTATCCCCCATTTTGCCAAACAGACAAATGCCAGATCTCCATCTTGTTATAAAATAGACAGAATTGTTATAATATTGTTACATTATTATAATCACTGCCAGCCAATCGAAAGGGTAAATCGCTAATACCTGAATCCGTAACAGCTTCATTTCTTCATCTTTCAAAATCCCAATAATATCACTGATTTCGTTCATTTTTGCCACTTCACCTAAATAAATAAAGAGGCAAAGAAAAAATTCGTTCAATCATAAGGCTATCTGAGTCGTTTATTCAAGTTTCTATCACGGATTCAGGCAATACTTCTTTTTTCCGTTGATCACCAAACGGCGGTACAGATTTNTCCAATAACGATTAGGTCATCAAAAGGAGGAANCGATGCGATGTGCCCGACGTTAAAAGAAAAAATGAACAACATCTTGCAAAACGGTATTGATATGATTCAAGAGCACCACGAACTGATTCTTGCCAAGTGGAAAGAGAAATTATCTGAATTACAGAAAAAGCAAAACATCGCGGCGCAGCCATTGGAAACCGCCATCGGCTTTTTTTCCGAAAGGCTATTCACAAAAAGAGGAGACATCGAAGAACTTTTGCAGGATATCGAAGAGGGATGGAAACACAATTCAAGTTTGTTCCCTTCTAACAAAATGACTTTTATCTTTACGTTATTGGAAAATGCCGCCCATGAGGCAATTCAATCCAACATCGGTGATTCATTTCAAGAACATCAAGCGGTTCAATATTTGTTTTCTAAAATCCATGAAGTCATTTTTAAAGAATGCAATGATGAAAAGCACAACATAGACCACTTCCTCGAACAACTCGCCTCCTCAAGGCAGCTTCCCATTCATTGGATTGCTGAATTGACAAAATCAGAGGAGGGGTTTTATGTAAAAAAAATGTACAGCCAAACAAACTTCTTGCCTTCAACGATCGACCGCCAATTGAAAGCGGATACATTATTTGCGTTATCGGAGTCTCTGCTTGAATTCATGCCGAAAACAGGGGAAAAAATGCGGGTTTTTCCGATCCCGTGGGAAGAAAAAATTTTATTGTTTTGTACAAACGAAACGGAACACCAAGCTCTTCCATTTATCATGCATTCCTTGCAAATGTTCAATACAGGGGAAAAGGCGCTAGAAAAGACGAAACAGGAGCAATTATGGAAGGATGCGGTCATTTTATTCGATCAATGGATTATGCGTGCTAAAACGTTACATCAAGCGTTTGAATATATTTCGTCTGGTTTTGTGAACTACTTGCCGTTTGAACGGTGTGCATTGTTTGCTTATTCTAGCGCGAATGAAAGCGGGTTTGGACTTTATGGGTACCANCTGAACAACGAAGAGATAAAAAACATTCACGAGAATATCAATGGCCTCCCGCTAATTAAAAATTATATGCAGCGATTACAGCTGCTTGGCGGACACATCACGAATTTGCCGCCCATTTATGTGTCAGAAGCAGCGGAAGGCCTGCCGATCAAATATGTCAAACAGTTTCAACTCGAATCTATTGTCATTGCCCCGATTTACGTTCCTTCGGAAAGCAAACTCATCGGAGCAGCCATTTTAGATCAAGGACCAGGAAAACCATTTAACATTTCGAGTGACATTTTTACCGCCGTTATGAAATTCGGCCAAAGCGCCGGGGAAATTTTAGCAAAATTCGGCGGCGATCGCCCGGAATTTCCACAAGCCGCTGCAACGCCCCATTTGTCTCCTCGCGAAATTGAAGTATTGAAATTAGTCGCAGAAGGAGCTTCCACCTATGAAGCGGCTAAGAGATTGCATTTAAGCGAATATACTGTTCGCGACTATGTGTCGACCATTTTACAAAAAATGAATGCGAAAAACCGTACGGAAGCCATTGTCAAAGCAATACGAGATGGAATCATTTAATTCATTTGCGGCGGCACTCGAAAAAATAGTGGAAATTGGAATGGAGCTCCTTTCGCCATTCCAATTTTTTCTTTCGCCTCACTCACTCCCATTGTCCGATTTTTTCTCCTGTTCGTGTTGTTGGTCAATATGTTTTAAAGCTTCAATAGATTTGTTCATCTGATTGATGCGATCGCTCCATATATGTATCTCGTTTTTCAGCTCGTTAATTTGCTCATCGGCTTGGCGGACTTTTTCTTCGATGGAGTGAAGCTTCTTCTTTGTCTCTGCGACCTCTTGGCCGATCTCCGACTTTTCGCCGAGTTTGAGTTTCTTTAAGGTTTCGGACACGTTTTGGACTGTTTTTTGTTTGGCTTCTAGCGATTCTTTTGCCTGTTGCAACAGCTCATCTATTTTCTGTAAAGTGAGTGTGAAACTTTTTAATTGAATGGTAAAATCGTTGTATTGCTTACTTAAATGTTGTACCGTTTCTTTCAACACATCTAGATTTCCAATCCGTTCGTTTCCTTGTTTTATTTCTTTTTCCAAACGGTCCGCTTCATTCTCTATTTGCTTCCTTCGTTGTTCCGCATCGTTGAGGAGTCGATCCATTTGATCGGCTTGTTCTTGAAACTTTGCCATATCTTTCTTCACTTCGTTGAAAGCCACGATTTCGTTGCTCGCCTTTCCACTTTCGTGCTCATGAATCGCTAATATTAGATGTTCCGCTTCCTTCTCCAAATCTTGCTTTAACAATGATTGTGCGATCGATTGCGCTTCAGATACTTCTTTTGGATCAAAACTTGTCTCGACTGACATATTTGGAGTTTGAATATGGTTCGTAGTTAATTTTGTAGCTACAAGGGTCACATCCCTCAAGCACTGCTCAACGACAGGGATTCCATCGAAACAGAGGCCGCCAATATGCAGCTTCGTTACTTTCATATTCATTAGCTTGGCATTGGCTATATCGTTAGATTGGATGGACAACACCATTGTCCCATAGTCTGTTCTCACTAATTTCCTTAAAGTCAGCCCATATATTTTCGCCTGTAGAAATGCAATCGGCAGTTCACCGATGATCACTCCAGGCGCTCCAATGATGATCCCTCCTAAATCGAGAGTGCCCACGACTTTATCGGCATGAATGATAAAGCCGGAATCCTCACCGGCCGCCGTTGCCGCTGCTCGGCTCGTACCTCCTAGCGGAAAGCAAAAACTAATGATAAGGACAAGCAAAAGACTAATGATTTTCGCTTTTTTCCATACGATCATAACGGATGTCCCCTTCAAATGATTTCAGCGATTGTTAACCGGTTATCGTATTTGAATTTACAGTTGGAATGTCTTTTGGACGTTTCGAAAGATCATGGTCATTGGAGCCTGTTTTTGAAAGAACGCCATTCCAAGCGGCAATGAATGTACCGCCAATTAAGCCAAGCAATCCGCCAACCACTAATCCTCCTGCCGCCCCGATAAATGACAAAATGGAACAAATAATGATCAAACAGCCTGTAAATAAATGAGTTTCGGGTTTGGCCATNCTCAAAATCGATAACATCATCATGACCATTCCGATGACGAGCCCAGCCCACATTAATCCGCTTCCGGGCAATAATAACATCGGAGCAACGCTAATTCCGACGAGTAAAATCATGCTNCCGCCAACGAGAGAAAAAACCGCGCCCATAACCGGGCGATGTTTATTGGACGCAAGCAAATATCCAAAAGAAAGCGGTAAAAACACCCCTACACCATAAGGCAGAACGAGTCCGGCCACGCGACGAACAACACCATCGAGCGAGACCATTCCTAGATGAGTGCATGTAAAGACTACCATTAATACGGCGATGATTGCCGCTAATATAAAAAGACATATTTCTGCTCGCTTGGACCGCTTGTGGCCACGTTTCTTGTTTTCGTTTCTTTATTAACANCCCAGTGGCATAAATTAACAGAGCAACAACCACAACGGCCAGATTCGTTAAATAAAACGGCAGCTCCATTGCNGCCTTATTAAAATTTACCAAATGATCAATAATACCTATTACATTAATCGCTACAAATGTCCCAATTGAACCGAGTAAAAAAAGGATCAAATAGTGGCCATGATATAATACGTATCGTTCTTTATTTACATGGTTTTCGACCATCTTATGAATGAGCGTTGAATAAATGATAGCATTGCAAAAGCCAAAGATGACCGCCCCCTTTGCACCGAAACCGAGCAACTGGCTTCCGCCAATTAGTGCGCCTGGCAAAAGGCTGGTACTCGCATATTTCATTTTCGCTTTATCCCACTTCATAAAGTGAAACAACATCGTCAGCAAAGCAAGAAGAGCCGCTCCCGTTCCTCCGCCAATCATCGCACCTCCCATCCCTTTTCCAAAAACAAGCCCGCCCGCAAAAGCTCCGGTAACCAAACCGATGACGATCATACTCAAAGTTTCAAAAAATAACTTGATCATCCGGCCCACCTCCTAACGATATAGCCAACACCTTTCGATCCATTCGTGACTACTTTCATTAAAACTTAAGGTGATAGAGGTTTCCCTCTACTCATTTTGGGGGAAATAGGCGATATATGAATGATGATGCACTTCGAATTANAAATCCCCGAGTTTGCTGCCATCCTTCATATTCGCNACGATTTTTAGTTTCATGCCNGGAATGGAAATGTCCCCTGCAGATAAGAAATGCGTATTTAATTTAGGATGATCAAGAGTTAAATTGGGCGCTTGCAAGTCAATGACATTGAGTGGATTATCTGTATAATATTCTTTTACTTGCAAGTTTTTAAATAATGTATTGTCAGATTCAATGCCAGATACCCTTAATTTNAAATTTTTNCCAACAACATCACCGCCCGTCACGATAACATCNACACTTTTGACGTTATAACTTCCGAGGGCACTCTCTGTGTTAATATTTTTCGAGAGCATCAACCCGTTAATAGTGGCTGATTCTAAGTCAATCGCCGCTTGTGCCCATACCGGTTTATTTTCTGTTTCGCCAAGTGATGGATATAATTTGAAATTTGTTCCTGTAATTTTGTCGGCACTGATGATAAAACCGCCTACTCCAGACAGTGGGAAAGCGGCAAAGACCGTGCCCGACATGAACAGAACCAAAAGTANCGCAATCAGCCCTAACATTCCTGCTCCGCCAATGATCNCAAGGCGCTTCTTGTTCACATTTAATGCGTTTTCCATCATAATTTAACCCCCCTTTTTTACAAAATCCCTATTTCCCCCAAAATAAATACCTTTTATTTTCAAGAATATATTTATTATTCAGAATATTGTCAAGCCGTTTTTCCATCTCCAACGCATGAATCGACTAAATGTTNGGAAAATTGGGCCATTCACGGAAACGTCCCTTCGAATCGCGAACTTTGGAAACGATGGAGTCGGGAGGTTGGGAAAAGCCGCCACCTCCCCCTTCCACCTGATTTGGCATGACTCTTCGAAATCTTGAATCAACGAAGTAATACTAGACGTCCGGAAATCGATATCATCGGTCCTCTTTCCATATATTTCTATATCATCCTAATCTTTGTTTTCCAAAACGTTCTAGCTCTCTACCTGTGTCAGCGCTTTTTCAAGCTCATCAATACTGTCATATTTCTTCGCCCGGTCGATTTGTTTTTTCCGGATATGGAACTGTTTCACCGCATAGTTCTTTAACATGTCGTAGTCTACTTCTANNATCCGTTTCGACGCTAACATCNTTTTTTGTTGTTCTCCTAACGACACTAAATATTCGACATAGCCGAANGCATGTTCCCACAGTTCATCCATATAATCAATGAACACCTTATAATGGNCATCATTGCCGGCAACAAGCCGCTGAATCGTGTAAATGCCAAATTGGATATGACGCCCTTCGTCCATATTCAAGTAATCAATCCCTTGCAAAATCCCTGGAAACAATCCCGCTTTTTTAAAAATTTGCCGGAACGCATAGTACCCTGATTCCGCAAGGGTCCCTTCGACAATCATGTTATACACGGTGGCCGCCCGAATGACCGCTTCTGGAGAATCATCTGTATTCAAGCGGTTCATCGACTCCGGCAGCGCTTCGTAAAAAATCCGTTTGTAACTGTCATTATGGAAAACCGAAAGGTCCATATCACCGACGCCGACCGCTTGCTGCCAGCGGGAAAACATTTCCGCATGTTTCGCCTCGTCATGCAAAAAGGTAGTCAAAAACATCGTGTCTTCTAAACGGCCTTGGCGTGCCATCGCGTTAATCATCGGCAAAATATCTAGCGTCACCGCTTCTTCGCCAGCTGAAAAACCGGCGACAAGCGGCAATGAAGCGATTTTTTCTCCATCACTTAAACGTTGAAAATCTTCTTGGTCTTGGCTGAAGTCAATATCAGCCGGATTCCACTTTCCTTGTTTTTTCGCCTTTTCATACAATTTATACATTGGATGATCCCATTGAATCGTTCCTTTCACCGTTTGAAAACTTTCGTGGTAAAACATTTTTCCCCCTCCTATCATTTTGAATAGAAACGATAAAGTACATTCCAATCGTTTGTCTGTCCAGTGTAAACTTCCCATTTAAACCTTAACCTTGTATATGTTTAGAAAAACGTCATCGGTCGATCGTTCAAGTCGCAAATGACCGATTTCGTTTCCAAGTAACTATCGAGTGCCTGAACGCCTAACTCGCGGCCAATGCCGCTCTGTTTATAGCCGCCAAATGGCAAGGTCGGAGAAAGCACTTGATAAGTATTAATCCATAATGTTCCACTTTTGATCCGCCGCGCCATGTTGAGTCCCCTTTTAATATCCCGTGTCCAAACCGCCGCCGCTAAGCCGTAAATCGTTTCATTGGCAATTTGTACGGCTTCATCATCGTCTTTAAACGGAATGACGCTCACAACGGGGCCGAAAATTTCTTCACAGGCAATCCGCATAGTCGGAGTAACGTCGGCAAAGACCGTCGGTTCGATAAAATAACCATCAGTGAGTCCTTCGGGCACACGGCCTCCTGTTAATAACGTCGCCCCTTCTTCTTGGCCGATTTCAATATATTGTAAGATTTTCTCATGTTGAGTTTTGCTGATGACGGGACCAAGGTCGTTTCGCATGTCAGTGCCAGGCCCGACTTTTAACTTTTTCGCCTTTTCTACCAACTTTTCAACGAATGAATCATAGACCGAATGATGAACCAAAATGCGGCTTCCCGCCTGACACACTTGCCCGGAATTATAAAAAACTCCAAACAGCGCACTTTTCGCTGCATCTTCGATATCGGCATCGTCGAATATAATGTTCGGTGACTTGCCGCCAAGTTCTAAAGATACGCGCTTAATATACGGAGCGGCCGCTTGTAAAATATGCCGGCCGGTCGCTGTTTCTCCGGTAAAGGCAATTTTCGGAATCCTCGGATGTTTGACGATCGCCTTTCCCGCCTCATCCTTCCCCGGGAGGACGTTCAGCACCCCTTCGGGAACGCCCGCTTTCTGACACAACTCGGCCAGTTTTAATGCCGTTAACGGGGTTTCCGGCGCCGGCTTCAAAATCATTGTACACCCTGCCGCAAGGGCTGGTGCCACCTTCCATGTTGGCATAAGCAGCGGGAAATTCCATGGGGTAATTAACCCGGCAACACCAATCGGTTCTTTCGTCGTCCATGCCATATAATTCGGTGGTGCTCCGTTTAACGAAAACGGCAGCACGTCTCCTTGGGGCTGAATGACAAGTGAAGCAAAAAAGTCGAAACAATCGGCGGCCATCGGAATTTCCACGAACAACGCCATATTTAGCGGCATTCCGTTTTCGCGTGTCATTATGTGCGCCAACTCCATGTGGTGCTTACGGATTAAGTCAGCCACGTTCCGTAAAATTCNTCCCCGTTCAAGCGGAGGCATGGACAGCCACCTTCTGTCATGAAACGCCGCNTCAGCGCTTTTCACCGCCTCATCGACATCTCTCTCCCCCGCATTGGCGACACGCGCCGTGACTTTTCCTGTCGCCGGATCGATGACATCAAACGTTTCATCGGTCGCGGCCGGCCTCCATTCTCCATTCAAAAACAACCCGGCTTCTGTCGTTTCCATCGAAATCATTGCAATGTTCCACCCCAATGATTAATTTCGTATGAACGAGCAACGCACTTTTCGCTTCCCATGGGATCAAATTTGTGCAGAGGACCTACCCTCATTTCGTTTTAGGCTAACAAGTCTTCCCGGCCTAATTTCTTTAAATACTCGCGGTATGCCGGATAAATCGCATCCAATTGCGGCAACACTCTCAACGCGTTGGCCAGCGGGCCTTGCACTTTAATTTGTTGGCGAGCTAGAGCCTGCTGCAAATCCAACTTTCCTAGCCAAAATTTATGGCCGACATCGGCGGTTTGTTCAAAAACAAGCTCCGGACGTAAATCATGATCCCCGCAAATCACTTTCAATCGGCCGTTTTCTTCCGCCCACGTAATCTTGCCTTCCGGCTGGTGAAACACGTATTGGACAAAGGCGTCGTACCCTTCGGATATTTCGGTGGAGGAAATCATTTCCTTTGATTCTTCCCTTTCAGCAACCTCTTCAAAAAATCCTCCGAGTATGGCATACAATTCTTGTTCATCTTTAAATAACGGCATATGTTCAACCCCCATTTCATAACCGATCATTCAGCAAACCGAATGACGCCGCGGATGTTTTTTCCCGNCTTCAACGCTTCAAATCCTTCATTAATTTGATCCAATGAATAAATTTNGCTCACTAANGGTTCCAGTTGTAATTTTCCGGCCGCATATAAATCGAGTAGTTTTGGATAATCGACCGGAGGATTCCCTTGCCCAAGCCAAGATCCGGTCAATGTTTTCGATTGAGAAGGCAAGGAAAACGCATTGACGGCAACGTTTTCGTTTGGCGCGGCAATGCCGACGATCACCGTTGTTCCGGTTTTTCTCGTGATGTTATACGCTTCAGCCATCGTCTCTGGCCGACCGATGGCTTCAAACGCATAATCCACACCATGGCCATCCGTTAAATCTAGTACGGCGCTGACAACATCTTCTTCACCGGCATTGATCGTATGCGTCGCTCCAAACTTTTTCGTCATGGCTAACTTTTCTGGCACAATGTCAATGGCAATAATTTGCTTAGCCCCGGACAAGGCGGCTCCTTGAATGACATTAAATCCAACGCCGCCGGCACCGATCACCGCCACCGTGCTTCCCGGCTCCACTTTCGCCGTCTTGATGACCGCGCCGACACCAGTCATGACGCTACAGCCGACAAGCGCCGCCAATTCAAACGGAACGTCGGCTCGAATCGGGATCGCTGCTCGTTCAGGAACGACCGTATACTCACTGAACGTTCCTATGGAAAGGAATTGGTAGACCGGCTTCCCACCAAGCGAAAAACGCGTCGTTCCATCAGGCATCGTTCCCATTGCTGTTAATTTAGCCGCTTCATCACACATGTCGGGCCGCCCGATTTGACAATAGTAGCACGTCCCGCACGATGGCACCCAGTTTAGCACAACGTGATCGCCAGCTTTCACACTCATAACTCCTTCACCAACAGCATCGACCACTCCGGCCCCTTCATGGCCGAGAACGATCGGCACCGGCAATGGCAAATGGGCATTAACAACATGCAAATCGCTATGGCAAATGCCGGCCGCTTTCATTTTCACCCGAACTTCGCCNTTGCGGGGCGGTTCAAGTTCGACATGTTCAATTCGCAGTTGTTCACCATAATGGTGTAGGACAGCTGCTTTCAATCCTTTCCCCCCTTTTTTCCGTCATGAAAAACAATCGATTGCTTTCTCGTTGTCATCACGGTTGTTTTACAGTTTTTCTAANTCCTCCACTTTTCGTCTGTCCTCATGGCGCAAGGCGTTCAAATACGCTTCCCACTGTTCTTTCAAAGCCGCTCTCATTCTTAAAAGCCCGATAACAAGCGGCCGTGTCGAATGATCATTCAAAAATACTTCTCTCAACACATCGTTAATGTCTTCTTTCTTTCCCGGAATGCCGTGATCTCTGCCGTATAACAAATGCTCTTCTAAAATCCGTTGAATTTGCGGATTTCCAGGGCCGCCGCTTTGCCGATAAAACGCTGAAATTCGTTGCGACATCGTGGCCATTTTCCGGTCTTCTTTCAATGTCACTCCACCTCCTTCTATGAAAAGATGGACGTTAAAACAACGATCGATGTTTTCTTGTACGGAACAAGCGCCAAATCAGGAAGATAACGAGAATGATTGAGACGGTCAATCCGACGTTGGCAATCGTTTCCTTACTCATCCATAGAAATGTCCCGTTCGGAATGCTCGAGATAATGAAACCGCTTGCAACAATAATGGCAAACGTGACAAGCGCCAATGCCAACCGATTCGCTATTTGGTTTAATATATTGCGGATCACCGGATCAGGTTGGATTTGCATATTGAGCCGCAATTTATTATCCGCCAAAATTTCCATCACTTTATTGAAGCGGCGTGGGAATGTCGCCACCATTTCAGACGACTCAGCTAACAAACTGGCGTTGGCTCGAAAATTAAATCGCTTGCTAAGTATACTTTTCAAAATAGGGATTTCATAAGCCTCGACNACTTGGCCGTAAGAGATTTCCGGGCAAATCCANCGCGCTGTTCCTTCTGTCGCGGAAAACCCTTTTGCCCATAGCGCCAAACCGTTCGGAATTTTGCAATAGTTTTTGATTCCGATGGATATCGCTTCGAGTACGAGACGGCCATAATTATAACGAGAGCTTCCTTGATGGGCGGAGACGTAATTCAAAACAAGTGTCCTTAATTCGTCTTTTACTTTGACNACATCGGTATAAATCGTCGGGGTCACGAGCTCCATAAACACTTCAGCGGCATCTTCGGCTTGGTTTAACTGGATATGCATAATCACCCGCATCAAAATTTGCGTCATAATGCTGTCTATGCGTCCGGTCATTCCCCAGTCAATGATGACCGCTTTTTTCGTATGTTTATTGATCATGATGTTCGATCCGTGGGCATCGGCATGGTAATGGCCGTCTAGCATCGTTTGAACGTAATGATGGACGAGGTCGATCATAATTTTTACCCGTTCTTCAAAGGTGAAAAAGTCAACCGGGAAATCTTTAATAAGCCATCCATCAATGTATTCCATGATTAGAACGTTTTTCGTCGCCTCATACACTTCAGGAACGTCAACATATTCTGATTTTTTCCCGTATTTTTTCTTCATCTCCCTCATTTTTCGGGCTTCTTCCATCATGTCCAACTCATCCATCGCACTGCTGTAATAGTCTTGAACCAATTCTCTGAAATCGAGCGCCGCTTGCAGTTCGGGCGGTAAACGTTTTTGCAGCCACGACGCCATCTTCTTAATGACAATAATGTCGGTTTGAAACAGTTTCTCTACAGTGGGGCGCACAACTTTCAACGCCACCATTGGCCCGCCTTTCAATTTGGCCTTATACACTTGGGCGAGCGAAGCCGAACCGAGAGGCTCTTCATCAATCCATTCAAACGTGTTCGCCCCGTCGGGAAGTTCCTTCTCGATGATATATTGAATCTTGGAAAACTCGATTGGCGGCACTTTATCTAATAATTTCTCCAATTCAAGGGTAATCGGTTCGGGCAATAAATCTTGGCGGGTCACTAACACTTGGCCGAGCTTGATAAACGTTGGTCCTAACTCTTCAAAAGCCAACCTCAATCGTTTCCCGATTTTCCGCAAGTATTCGTTTTCGTGTTGGCTGAGCTTTCGTTTCCCGGCCAATTTTTTGGCCATTACATCTTTGATGAGCATACCTAAGCCGTTTTTGGCAAAGACNGAAATAATTTTCCGACTCCGCTTTCCTATTGTAATCTCCGCAATTTCCTTCTCAATGGCTTCGCCGACTGCCGATAAGGCCGAGAGACACTCTGGACCTGTCTTTTCGACGGAAGCGTTCAAACCGTATCCCTCCCTTCCTGTCTATTCATGCGTCCTCGACCGTTACAATCTCTCAATGATCGTTGCCGTCGCCATGCCAAAACCGATGCACATCACTTGCAACCCGTATTTCCCGTCCATATCTTCCAATTGATGAAGTAATGTCGTCTGAATGCGCGCCCCACTCGCGCCGAGCGGATGCCCAAGCGCAATAGCTCCGCCCCGCGGATTGACCTTTCTCATGTCTGGCTCAAGTTCACGTTCCCACGCTTTGACGACNGAAGCGAACGCTTCGTTCACTTCGATGACGTCCATTTGCTCCAAAGTGAGCCCCGCTTTATGTAATACTTTCCGTGTAGCGGGAATAATCCCCGTTAACATCATCACTGGATCTTCGCCGACCACCGCCCGGGCGACGATGCGCGCCCGCGGCTTAAGACCGAGCGCTTTTGCTTTTTCTTCTGACATGAGCAGCAGCCCCGCTGCCCCGTCGCTTACTTGGCTGGAATTTCCTGCTGTCACNACACCGCNGTTCGGCTGGAACGACGGCGTCAGTCCGGCTAATTTCTCCATTGACGTATCTCTGCGAATNCCTTCATCTTTATCAAAAATGAACNGTCCGTCTTCCCCTTTCACCTCGATCGGGATAATTTCCCGTTGAAACCACCCTTTATCGGTCGCCTCTGCCGCTTTTTGATGGCTTTGAAGCGAAAATTCATCCAATTCCTCGCGGGAGAGGTTCCATTTTTTCGCGATCATTTCAGCGGATATCCCTTGTGGGACAATGTTGTACTTACTCGTTAAGTTTTTGCTAAATCTTCCCATATCGCTTCCCATCGGTACTCTTGTCATGCTTTCCACACCGCAAGCGATTGCAATATCGATATCGCCAGCGAGAATGGCTTGTGCCGCTGTATGAATGGCTTGCTGGCTCGAGCCGCACATGCGATTTAGCGAAAAAGACGGCACTTCCACTGGAAACCCGGCTGCAAGTACGG
>JGI1652J44930_10000525_pt1 | contig 14931 bp, 11 predicted proteins | sample NewIslsDNAsample_FD_44930 | JGI IMG/M metagenome (IMG submission 44930)
GCCTGGAAGAACATGGCGTACAGCGACCAGCCGGTGGCCGCCGTGACCCCGATCGACACCAGGGTGTCCATCGACGACGTGCCGTGCCGGGCGTTCACCAGCGCCGCCCGGTGCAGCGGCCAAGCCGCCCACCCCACCACGGGGGCCGCCAGGGCGAGCAGCAGCCACTGCCAGCCCGGGAACCGGGCTTGGGGGAAAGCCATGAACAGCAGCGACAGGTCGCAGATCGGCACGAACAGCGCCACCGCCACCACCATGCGCCGCCACAGCGCGTTGACCTGCTCACCGGTGTCCGCGGTGTCCTCCTGGCCGGTGAGCACCTCGGCCTGGTAGCCGGCCTTCTCCACCGCCTCCACCAGCTGCTCGTCGCTGACCTGCGGATCAGCGGTGATCGTGGCCCGCCCGGACGCCAGGTTCACCGTGGCCTCCACCCCGGCGAGCCTGTTCAACTTGCGCTCCACTCTGGACGAACACGCCGCGCACGTCATGCCGGTCACGGAAAGCTCGACCTGGCGCACCGCAGCACCGGGTGCCGGGGGCGACTTCACGGACACCTGCGAAAACCTCTCGAACCGGGGACCTGCCAATGCGCCGGCTTGCACCGGCCGTTCGGGTAGTCGGTGCCGCAGAGCGGGAAGTTCCCAGCGCACCACCGCGAATCGTGTGTCGGTGAGCACACTCGGCAACCTTGATCTCGGCGGTGGAGCACCCAGCGGCTAGCCTGCCGGGCTATGAGCGGCTCCGCGGCTGAGGACACTCGGCTTACCGAATTGGCCCTGGCAGCGGGTTCCGGTGACCGTCGCGCGCTGGAGGCGTTCGTCCGCGGCACGCAGCGCGACGTGTGGCGGTTCGTCGCCCACCTCGCCGGCATCCGGCACGCCGACGACCTGGCCCAGGAAACGTACTTGCGGGCGCTGAAGAGCATCCGCCGGTTCTCCGGTTTCTCCTCCGCCCGCACCTGGCTGCTGTCGATCGCCCGGCGGGTCGTGGTCGACCACATCCGCTACGAGTGCTCCCGCCCCCGCACCGACACCGCGGCGGACTGGTCCGCGGCTTGCGACCGGGAACAGGCGCGCAACCACGCGCCCCGCTACGAGAGCATCGTCGAATTGAACCTGCTGCTGGACAAGCTGGATCCGCAACGGCGAGAAGCCCTGCTGCTCACCCAGGTCTTCGGACTGTCCTATCAGGAAGCTGCGGAGGTGTGCGGCTGCGCGGTGGGCACCATCCGGTCCCGGGTGGCCCGGGCCCGGGAGCAGTTGCTCAGCCTCGAGTCGCAGAGCAGCGAAGGAACCGGTTGATTTTTCTGGTTCCGGTGGAACTCTTCTGCCGCTCGAACCGACATCATGGACGTGGAATGCTATGTGTGCCGCGAGGCGCTGTCAGCGAAGCTGGACGGTGAGGCCGCGCCCGTTTCCGACGAACAGCTGGCGGGCCATCTCGCGGAGTGCCCCGCCTGCCAGGCGTGGGAGAAACGCGCCGCGGAGCTCACCCGGAGCATGCGGGTGCGGCCGGTGGAGCCGGTACCGGATGTGACCGAGGAGGTGCTGGCCGCTGCCGCACCGCTGCGGGACCGGTTGCTGCGGCGCTGGCCGCGGATCCTACTCGCCTGCGTCGCGGTGCTGCAGATCGCGTTGGGGACCGCTCAGCTCCTCGGCCTGGGGTTGACCGTCCACGACGAGCACACCGCAGCTTCCTTCGCCGGGCACCTGTTCAACGAGAGCACCGCGTGGAACCTGGCGATGGGGCTGGGCATGTTGTGGACGGCGTGGCGGGTGAGCGCTTGTTCCGGGTTGTTGCCGGTGTTGAGCGCCTTCGTCGCGGTGTTGGCCGGTTTCAGCGTCCACGACCTCCTCCACGGGGGTGTGCCGCTCAGCCGGGTCCTCTCGCACAGTCCGCTGGTGGCCGGCCTGGTGGTGCTCCTGATCGTGCACCGGGACGTGTCCCGCTGGCGTTCCGGACCGGGCAGCGCCGAAGTTCCCGAGGAGTCCACTNCNGNCACCGAGGACGTCCAGTTCGACGGAACTCCGGACCGCTTGGCGGAAGGTAGGCATTTGGGCCCCACCGCGCTGCGCCGCACCGGATGAGCCCCGGGTGTGGAGCAAGGGAACTTTTCTGCTGCTGTCGGGAGAAAAGTTCCCTTGCCCAGCTCCACGGGTCTCGAGGACGGCTGCCCGGCGGTGGGCTCTGCGCAGCGAACCAGCCCCGAAGAAAATCCGAACGGCATTCGGAATGGAGTCGTTGCGACGCGGAGTTCTTCCGGTCGTGCGGAGTCGCCGTTCGCAGCTCTGACGCAACGCAGAGCGGTTTCCCAAACTCCCGATAAAGCGGGAAGAACGACAACCAACGCGCAAATCGATTCAAACTTTATTCATTCGCTCCTTGAAATGGCGCAGAATTCTATCTGCAAGTCTCCGCGAAGTGGAGATTTGCATTAACGCAACACACGTTCTTATGAATTTTGCATCCAGTCCGCGTATACAGAACGTGATCAGATTCTGCTCCAAATGATCTACGATCTCGTTGGAACCGCCCATACAAGGCCTTTCTTCGCTGATCACACCCTTGGGAACTCGACCAGCCGGCAATCCCCCTCTGCCCCTCACCGAAATCACCTTTATTCACAGCGAACCACCCTTTGGGCGACAAAAGCATCCCATTCAACCCGGACAATGAACACTTCCTGTATTCGCTAACCGATCCCAGCTGTGCAACACCCCTTAAAATGATCTTGTTTTCCACCGATTTCCCAGGTCAGAGCAACCTTTTTGATAAGGAATAATGCTCGTTAGAGTGCTATAGGCTGCTTTGACCAACGGCCGGAAAACCACTCAGCACGAGCCGGAGCATTCGAAAAAAGCAGAACTCCGCCGCCGCGCTGAGGTGCCGCGCACGCCAATTGACAGAACCGGACTGACCGCAACAAAAGCACTGTGCGGCCCAGACTGCCCGCACGGGAAAGGACTGCGTCGTGAGCAGCGGACCCGAGCACTCGCCCGCGACCACGCCCTGGGCGTCCAAGTGGTCGCGCGGCATGTCCCAGCTCGCCCAACGCGTAATCCACTGGCGGGATTGGAAACTACCGGTCAAACTCGCCGCGGTAGCCCTCGCCCCAGTGCTGTTCACCGTCATCATCGGCACCCTGCAGATAGTCGAGCACCTGCACCACGGCCGGGAGTACCGCGCGATGGAGCAGGTCGTGGAAGCCACCCGGTCCGTGCAGTCCGCGATCAGCCACTTGCAGACCGAACGCGGCCTCGCGGTGGAAAGCCTCCTCCCAGGCCAAAACGACCACCGGCAGCTCGAAGCCCAGCTCACCAAAACCGACCAGAGCATCGCCGTGGTCAAGAACCAGCTCACCGCCGCCACCGGCCGAGAACTCCAGTTCGCCCGCACCGAAGCCGAGCAGCAGCTCGCCGAACTCCCCAAAGCCCGCCAGGCAGTCCGCAGCGACCAGGCCGATCCCGATGCCGTCATCACCACCTACACCAGGGCGATCAGCTACCTGCTCGCCCTGGACCGAGCCATGATCAGCCAGATCTCCTCGTCCTCGGTGGTGTCCGCGGCCACCGCGGCCCACGAACTGTCCAAGATCAACGAAGAGATCCACCTGCAAGAAGCCCTCATCTCCGTCGGGCTGTCCCAGAACCAGTTCAGCAACGAGCACCTGGCCCTGCTCGCCGGCAGCGAAGCCCGGCGCACCACCGCGGTGCAGGAGTTCCGCGCCGCCGCCAGCCCCCAGCAGCGCCAGGAGTACGACCAGCTGTACGCCGACCCCGAGTTCCTCGCCCGAGAGACCACGGTCCAACTGGCCATGATGAGCGGAGGGCCCGGGCAGCCCGCCACCCCGCCGGTGTCGACGCAGACGTGGAAGAACCAGTCCCGCTCGACGCTGGACGAACTCGCCGGGATCAAGCAACAGCTCAACACCACCCTGGAGCAGGCGGCGACCTCGCTGAAAGCCGCATCCGTGCGCATGGCGGTGATCCACACCGTCCTCCTGCTCGCCGCCCTCCTCACAGCGGCGGCTCTCGTCGCCGTGGTCTGCCGGCAGCTGGTGCAATCGCTGGCCACTCTGCAGCGCAGCGCCCTGGACGCCGCGCAGCGCCAGCTCCCCAAAGCGGTCGAGCAGATCAGGAACGGGAACAGCCAGCGCATCTCCGTCGACCGCGTCCCGGTGGACACCCGCGACGAGATCGGGGACGTCGCCCGCGCCTTCGACGCGGTGAACACCCAGGCGCTCAACCTGGCGACCGAACAAGCCCAACTGCGGCGCACCTACCACGACTCCTTCATCAACATCTCCCGCCGCAGCCAAAGCCTGCTCGAACGCCAGCTGCAGCTGTTCGAGCAACTGGAGCGGGACGAAGAGGACCCCGAACAGCTGGCCACCCTCTTCCGGTTGGACCACCTGTCCACCCGGATGCGCCGCAACAACGAGAACTTGATGGTGATCTCCGGCGCGGAGATCAGCCGGCGGCTCACCCAATCCACTTCCCCAGCCGACCTGGTCCGCGCCGCGATCTCCGAGATCGAGCACTACCCGCGGGTGATCGTGCAGCCCCTGCCCAACACCAAAGTCGTCAGCTACGTGGCCAACGACATGGTTCGGCTGCTGGCCGAGCTGATCGACAACGCGGCCAACTTCTCCTCCCCGGACACCGAGGTCACCGTCACCGGACACCGCAACGACGACAACGACCTCGTCCTCACCATCACCGACCGCGGCATCGGGATGAGCCCCGAACAGCTCGCCGCCGTCAACGAACGACTCACCGCCGACGGCGAGCTCGACTCCGCCACCTCCCGTCGAATGGGACTGTTCGTCGTCAGCAGGCTCGCGAACCGGCACGGGATCAAGGTCCGGCTGCACCCGGGCCNGCAGAACATCGGTGTGCGCACCACCGTGACCGTGGATTCCTCGCTGCTCGCGGACGCCGAAGTCCCAACCGTGCACCACCTGGCGGCGCAGACCGTGGCCTCCGACGGTGCCGCGTACGAGCAAGCTCGTTTCGGTTGGGAAGCACCGGAGGACATTCCGAAGCCGCGCAACGGCTTCCAGCTGGGCAAGCAGCCCGAAGCCGCTGCTGCCGAACCGCGCAACGGCCACCAGGTGACCAACGGCGCCAGCCTCGACCAACAGGGGGCTCCGGAGGCAGAACCAACCGGTGGCACCGACCTCTCCGCGTGGTTCGTCACCGAACAGGAGACCAACCCCGCCCAAGCGCAAATCGCCGTGCGGTGCCCCAGCACTCCACCGGAAGACTCCCCCGAAGGGACTGCCACACCAGGAGATGGCCCCTCTTCCGCCGAGACCCCGGACGACCCCGCTTGGGACTTCGCCACTGACCAGGCCCAGCGCAAGGTCGATGAGCTCGCTGCGCAGCAACCTGCCAAGTTCACCCAAGCCGGGCTGCCGCTCCGCACACCGCAGAGGAACCTGCTGCCGGCGATGCCGGAGGAGAACTCGCACGGAGCTCCCGATCACACGGTGCGCAACGCGAGAGCGTCCAGCAGCCGGTTGGCCAGCTTCCGGCAAGGGGTCCGACGGGGCCGACACGAATCCAAGCTCTCCCAGAACGGCCAGGGCGAGCAGAACAGCTCGCCGACCCAGGGCAAGGACGAGCCTGCAGCGTCCGAACACACCGCCGCCGGTCTGCCCAGGCGAACGCCCCGGACGCCCGAGCACCAGCCGGAGCCGAAGGGCAACGCTGCCGTGCCGCCGCGGGACGCCGACGAGGTGCGTGGCCGGATGACCGGACTGCAGCGCGGTCTGCGCGACAGCAAGCACTCGTCCAGTCACAAGTGAGGACCGATGAGCCCCATTCCCACCAGTGAGACAGGAGACGACATGAACAACTCATCGAACGGGCCGAGTCAATTCAGCTGGCTGATCACCGACTTCACCGAACGCGTTCCCGGGGTCGCCCACGCCGTGGTCGTTTCCGCTGACGGCTTGCTGCTGACCGCATCCGCCAGGCTCCCGAGCGACCGGGCGGACCAGCTCGCCGCCGTGGCTTCCGGGTTGCTGAGCCTCACCCAGGGCGCTGCGCGCTGCTTCGAGGGTGGCCCGGTGACCGAAACCGTGGTGGAGATGGAACGCGGCATCATGCTGCAAATGGCGATCAGCGACGGTTCCTGCCTCACCGTTCTCGCGTCGCCGCAGTGCGACATGGGACTCGTCGCCTACGAGATGGCCCTGCTCGTCGAGCGGGTCGGCCAGATCCTGACTCCAGAACTCCGGTCCCAACTCCAAGGAACCAACCGCCTGATGGCCCCGCAGACAGTGTGAGACCGATATGGCTACCAACCTGGATTCAACCGGTCGGCACCACCTCAACAGCGAGGAAGACTTCGACGGGTATCCCATGGTCGAGGTTTACAGTCGGTACAGCGTCGAGAACAGCGACTCGCTTTCTGGCGAAGACACCGACGAGACGGCTTCCGAGGAGGAGCTCCCTCCCCCGGGCTGGCCGGACATTTCCTCGGAGGAAACGGAAAACCCCGTTCCCGATGCCGAGAACACCGGGCTGGCCAGTTGCATCCGGCCATACACGTGGACCGGTGGACGCACCCAGACCCGCCACCGCTTCGAGCTGGAAACTCTGGTGTCCACCAGCGAGTTGTGCGACATCACCAAGCTCCAGCGGCTGGAGCACCAGTCCATTGCTGACATATGCCGAACCCCGCGTTCGGTAGCTGAAGTCGGCGCCATGCTGTCCATCCCGCTGGGGGTCGTCAAGGTGCTCCTGGGGGACATGGCCGACCTCAACTTGATCACCGTGCACTCCGCGCCCACCAGCAGTGGCAGCGAAGCCCACCTGCAACTGATGGAACGAGTCCTCACCGGACTCAGGAACCTTTGATCGAACGAACATCCGGACCGTCGGCGATAACCGATCCCGAGGTGATAAATGTCCACTGACTACGCGCAAAAAACTGAAGTGACCTCGGCAAAGATAGTGGTCGCCGGTGGTTTCGGCGTGGGGAAGACCACCTTCGTGGGCTCGGTGTCAGAAATAATGCCGCTGACCACCGAAGCCGTGCTGACCGAAGCGAGCCGCGAACTCGACGACCTCAAGGCCACTCCGCACAAGAACACCACCACGGTGGCCATGGACTTCGGCCGGGTTTCCCTGGACAGGGATCTGATCCTTTACCTGTTCGGGACGCCCGGCCAACAGCGCTTCTGGTTCATGTGGGACGACCTCGTGCGAGGAGCCATCGGGGCGGTGGTGCTCGCCGACACCCGGCGGTTGGCCGACTGCTTCTCCGCCATCGACTTCTTCGAAGACCGTCGGCTGCCCTACATCGTCAGCATCAACTGCTTCGAGGGAGCTCTGCTGCACCGCCTCAACGACGTGCGCGAAGCACTCGCCATTCCCGACTCCGTTCCCCTCATCACCTGCGACGCCCGCCACCGGGAATCCACCAAGCAAACCCTGATCACACTCGTGGAACACGCGATGAAGTGGTGGCTGGCCCGCACCGTGTGACCAGCTCGGAAAAGTCCTTCCACTCCGGAACACCGGGAAACCTCCTCGAACCCCGCTCCCGAAAACGGGAGCGCGGCATTCACGAAAGAGCAGTAACTTCGGAAACTGATTGGCTGTGAAGGGAACTTTTCTTCTACTTCAGGGAGAAAAGTTCCCTTGTTTCTTCCAGGCGCCCAACACACGGGCGCATGATGGAAATCGATTCTGCTCTTTCCTGCCGCATAGTGCGTTCCATGCGCACTACGGTTCCGTTGACGGAAACGGGTTTCGCCCCGTCCCAACGCGTTTTCAAAGTGGCTCAGCTGGAAGAACTCGGTGTTCCGCAGTCCGTCGCTTACCGGCGGGCGCGGGCTGGTGGGCCGTGGACGCGTTTAGCCCCCGGTGTTGTTCTCGTCGCGCCCGGTCCTGCCACGGTCGAAGACCTCATCGCGGCCGCACTGCTGCTGGCCGGCCCCGAGGCAGTGGTCACCGGCCTGCACGCGGCCCGGCTGCACGGGATGAGGACACCACCCGCGGATGCCGTGGTGCACGTGCTCATCCCGCACGGCCGCAAGGTCCAGAACCAGCCCGGGATGCGTTTCGAGCGCACCACGCGACTCCCCATTCCGCAAACCATCAACGGCATACCGGTGGCTCCGCTGGCCCGGGCGGTGATCGACGCGGCCAGGACTTGGCAGTCACGGCAGTTCACCAAGGATTTGCTGGTGGAAGCCATTCAACAAGGCCGCAAGTGCCATCCGAGGATTTTGGCCGAGGAAATGGCTTTGGGCAGTCGGCGAGGAACCGCTCTGCCTCGGGAAATCTTGCGGGAGATCACGACGAACAGCAGGACGACCGCGGAGGAGAAGGCGTTCGAAATAGTCGCCGACTCGGGTTTGCCGACCCCGTTGTGGAACGTTCCGGTGCTCACCGCGGAAGGCGAATACATCGGCTGCCCGGACCTGTGGTTCGACGAAGTCGGGTTGGCCGTCGAATTCGGTTTCTTCGGCTACCGGCACACCAGGGAAGAGGACAGCACCACCGCTCTACGGCGGAAGAAGCGCTACGAGGTGCACGGGATCACCGTGCTCAACATTCCGGGTGGACGGCTGCGGCAGCAACCGGCCGTGGTGCTCGCCGAGCTCCGGGAAGCGTTCTTCGCCGCGGCCAAGCGCGGCCGGCCGGAGGTGCTGGCGTTCCCGTCCGTCGCGTGAACCGAGGTCCTCGACCGCGTTGCGGCAGCAATGCTCCGCGTGAACCAGCGAAGACGTCCTCTCGGGCCCCTGGTGTTCGCACCGGCCAGCAGGCACCATGCCAAGCATCATCACGCGCGGGAGGTGCTGTGGCAGGGCATGTATTGGTCACCGCGGAGCACATCATCACCATGTCCGACGGCGAGCCCGTCGTCTCGGCGAACCAGCCTGCGCTGGCTTTCCTGGGCGAGTGGATCACGGCGGTCGGGGAGCTCGACCAGCTGCGGGAGAGGTTCCCGGACGCGGAGGTGGTCGATTTCGGGAAGGCCACGATCGTTCCCGGGTTCAACGATGCGCACCAGCATCCGACCATGACCGCGGCCAACGAGCGGGGTGTGGATTTGTCCCGGGCGAGTTCCCGCACCGAGTTGCTGGCCGAGCTGCGGCGTCGAGCCGCCACCACCCCACCCGGGGAGTGGGTGCTCGGCACCCGGTACGACCACGGCAAATCCACCGGTGGGGAGCCGTTGACCCGCTTCGACCTGGATCAGGTGAGCGTCGAGCACCCGATTCTGGTCATCAACATCGGGGCGCACTGGGGAGTGCTGAACTCCCCGGGCCTGGAGCGTGCTGGTTTTTCCGCTGAAACTCCGCCTCCCGAGGGTGGCGAGTTCGGTCGGGACGCCGCGGGCCAGTTGACCGGAGTGGTGCACGAGCAGGCGCTGTTCGACGTCGCGTACCCGTCGTTGGCGCGGCGGCGGCCGGTGCTGCCACCGCAGGACCAGGAGACGGCGTTGCGGAACCTGCGGCGGGTGGCGCGCCGGCTCAACGCCGCGGGCATCACGAGCGTGGGTGATGCCATGACCGGCCCCGACGAGTTGTCCGTGCTGCAGGAAAGCCGCCGGCGCGGGGAGCTCACGGTGCGGGTGAACGCTCTGGTGACGTTCCGCCACTTCGACGTTTTCCGGGAGTCCGGGCTGCGCAGCGGGTTCGGGGACCACTGGTTGCGGCTCGGTGGTGTGAAGGCGTTCGCCGACGGGGCTGTCGCCGGCGGCACTTGCTTGGTGGAGGAGCCTTTCGAAGGCACCGCGGACCACGGGATCCAGACGTTGAGCACCGCTGAGCTGACCGATCTGGTTTCCCAGGTGCATTCGTCCGGCAACAGGCTCGCGGTGCACGCGAACGGTGATCGGGCGATCAAACTGGTGCTCGACGCGATGGAGAGAGCGGCCCGTGAGCACCCGGATGTTCGGGTCGAGCACCGCATCGAGCACTGCAGCCTGGTTGATGGCGGAATAGTGGCGCGGATGCGCGAGCTCGGGGTGATCGCCGTCCCGTTCGGCAGCTATGTCGCGTTCCACGGTGACAAGCTCGTCGACTACTACGGGTTGAACCGGTTGGAGCGCATGTTCGCCCACCGCAGCCTGTTGGACGCCGGGATACCGGTGGCTGGTTCGAGCGATTTTCCGTGCGGTCCTTTCGAACCGTTGTTGGCGTTGGCCAGCTGTGTCACGCGCCAGTCGGTGTTCGGGCGCACCGCGGGGCAGGTGTTGGGTGGTTCGCAGCGGATCAGCGTGTTGGAGGCGCTCGGCCTCTACACCACGGGGTCGGCTCGGGCTTCCGGGGAGACGGCTGTGAAGGGGCGGTTGCTGCCCGGGCAGCTGGCCGATTTCGTGGTGCTCTCCGAGAACCCGGTGCGTGTTGCGCCACAGCAGTTGTCGTCGATCGAGGTCCTCGCCACATGGGTCGGGGGCGAAGAGGTGTGGCGGAAGGGCGATCGGAGCGAGTAGGTTTCCGCCTTGTCGCAGCGGCTGCTGTGGTCCTGCAACAGCGGCTACTGGCCTGGGGTTCGCGGACGGGGTGGTCGGCGCGGCCCGGTGGGCCACCAGTCGGTTCGAGCGGCACGGCAAGGAATGCGTGGGGAACTCTTCTGCTGCTTTGCCCAGGAGAGTTCCCTTCTCAAGGGGAGCACCGCTTGCGGGGAGGGGTTGGATGTTCAAGAACCGGAAGTCACTGTGGTGGCTGCTCGGCCCGGTCGTGCTCTACATATGCGCGCTGCCGCTGTACAACCGGATTGAGCCGATCGTCTTGGGTTTGCCGTTCTTCATGTTCTGGATGCTGCTGGCGACCCTGTTGACTCCTGGTTTCATTTGGTTGGCGGCCCGCAAGGACCCGGTTTGGTTGGCGGATCGGGCCCGCGCCCGGGGTGGTGCCGATGAGCGCTGAGGCGGCGGTTTCGATCGGCATTTTCTCGGTTTTCATGGCGGCCACGGTGCTGTTGGGGTTGTTGTCGCTGCGTGGCCGCCGCAGTGTCAACTTGGCCGAGTGGTCGCTGGGTGGCCGGAGTTTGGGCACCATCTTGATTTTCGTGCTCATGGCCGGCGAAACCTACACGAGTTTCAGTTATTTGGGTGCTGCCGGCTGGTCGTACGACTACGGGATGCCCGTTTTCTACTTGGTCGCCTATTTGGCGATCGGTTTTGCTTGCGGCTACGTGATCGGCCCGATTTTTTGGAATTACGCGCACCGGAACCAGTTGCACACCATCACCGACATCACCGCGTTCCGGTTCCAGTCCCCGTTGTTCGGTGGTGCTGTCGCTGTTTTGACCACGGTTTTCCTGCTGCCTTACATCCAGCTGCAGATCACCGGCATGGGTGTGGTGGTTTCGACGATCAGTTACGGCGCCATCAGTTTGAGCGCCGGCTATGTGATTTCGTTCATCGTGACCGAGGCCTTCATCATCTTGTCCGGGCTGCGCGGTAGTGCGTGGGTGTCGATCCTCAAGGACACCTTGGTCGTGGTCACGTTGATCGTGGTGTTCGTCTACGTTCCGGTGCACTACTTCGGCGGGTTGGGGTCGATGCTCGACCGGTTGGTCCAGGAGCGTCCCGAGTGGCTGGTGCTGCCGGGGGTGGGCAAGGAATCGCTGGGCATGCTGTGGTTCGCCACCACTGGTTTGCTGAACGGCTTGGTCTACACGATCTTCCCCACCACGGTGGCGGGGTATCTGGGGGCGAAAAGCCCGGGTGTGGTGCGCCGCAACGCCATCATCATGCCGTTCTACCAGGTGCTCTTGTTCGTGCCGATTCTGCTCGGGTTGGCCGCGCTTTTCGTGGTTCCCGGGTTGAGCGATTCGAACTTGGCGATGTTCGAGCTCGTGGTGAATTCGATGCCGGCGTGGCTGGTGGGTTTGCTGGGTGCTGCTGGGGCGTTGTCCTCGATCGTGCCGATGGCGGTGTTCATGCTGGTGATCGGCACCATGTGGGGCAGGTCGATTCTCGGGGTGCATCCGCGGACCGCGCCGTACCAGAAGCAGTTGTCCCAGTTGGTGACTTTCTGCGTGGGGTTGACCGCGCTGGTGTTCACGTTCTTGTCCCCCAGCACTCTCGTGCAGTTGTCGGTGCTGTCCTATCAGGGCTTGGCGCAGTTGGTTCCGGTTGTTCTGCTGAGCCTGTTGTGGAGGCGCATGTCGACGCTGGGGGCGGCGGTCGGTCTGGCCGGTGGTGTGCTGGTGGTTGCGCTGCTGGTCGCCACCGGGAACGACCCGTGGCACGGCATCAACGCTGGTTTGCTCGGCTTGGTCGTGAACCTCGCCTTCAACGTCGTGGTGAGCTTGGCGCGCCCGGCGAACACTCCCGCGGAGCGGCTGGCCGTGGACGAACTGGCTGAGCCGGCGAAGACGACTGCCGAGTGAACCGCGCGGTGGCAGCGTGTCCCCGTGATCCACCTCGCCAGCGCGGTGGGGTGTGGGAAGGGAACTTTTCCGCCGGGGGTGGTGGAAAAGTTCCCTTCCTGGTTTCTGCTGGTCAGTGTGCGGGACGCCAGCCTTCGACTCCGCCGGGGACCGGGGCGTTCTCGGCGTACGGGGTTCGGGTGAAGATGAAGGTGTTGAGGTTGAGGTGGGTCGGGGTGCCGTCAGCTGCTCGGCCGACTTCGAGTTTTTCGCCCGCGTAGTAGCCGTCCAGGCCGGTCCAGGTTCCGTCTCCGTTCGGTCGGAATCGGGAGGCTCGTCCTTTGCCTTGCCACGGGGTCAGGTCGAGCCATCCGTCGGGCAGGAGGCGCAGCACGTACGGGGTGGGGCCCCAGTACCACTGGCCGGTCAGCTCCAGCAGGCCCATGTCCACGTCTTTTTGCGGTTCCCAGGGTGCTGGGATGCGCGGCTCGTGTTCTTCGAGGATGTCCAGCAGGTCTGTGGCGAAGGTGCCGGAGACGCCTGCGGTGGTGTTGGCCATGAAGATGACGCCGGTGTTCTCGGCCGGGTCGGCCCATATGGTTGCGAGGAAACCGGGCATCGAACCGGTGTGCCCGGCCAGTCGTCGCCCTTGGTGGCGCAGCAGCTGCAGCCCGAGGCCGTATCCCATTCGCCACACGTTCCCGTCGTCAACGGCTCCGGGGGCACGCATTTCCGCCATGGTGTCGGGGTGCAGCACGTCGCCGGTGTCTCCCCCGATGAACCGCACCCACCTCGCCATGTCGTTGAACGTCGACCACAGTTGTCCGGCGGGGGCCATGGCGCGGGCGTCTTCTGCGGGTTCGGGGAGGACCACGTCCGCCCACGGGTGCACTGCGAGTCCGGTGGCGTGCGGGGCGACCGGGCTCACCGTGGTGCGGCGCATTCCCAGCGGGTCGAGGATTTCCTGCTGCAGCACTTCGTCCCAGGGGCGGCCACGCAGGCGGGCGACGAGTTCACCGAGCACCCCGAAGCCCACGTTCGAGTAGTGGAACACGTGGCGCGGGTTGGGGCGGACGGCTTCGCGGTCGATCCGGGAAAGCAGGGTCTCCGCCGCTACACCGGGGGTGCGTTCCCACCACTCCCCCGCGGGTTCCGCGGTCAGGCCGCTCGAGTGGGAGAGGAGCTCGCCGATGCTCCGGTTGCCGATCGCGGTCCCGGGAAGGTGCTTGTCCAGCGGGTCGGCCAGGTCGAGCTTTCCTTCGTCGCGGAGCCGCATCACCAGTACCGCGACGAAGCTCTTGGTGATGGAGCCGACCCGGTATTGGGTGTCTGGTGTGGACGGCTCGCCGGACACTTGCCCGCGGGAGTCCACCCAGATGATGTTTCCGTCCCGGACCAGTCCGGCGATGAGCGAGGGGACCCGGTTGTTGCTTTGCTCGATCGCCAGGCGGCGCAGCAGGGCGCGCTGGGTGGCAGGCAGCAGACTTGTTTCCATGGTTCCATGGTGACCCCGGTGAGCTGGGGTTCCGTGGTGACCCGCCGAACGCGTGGTTCTCGTGGTGGAGCCGGTGGTGGGTTCGGGGCACTTGGTGGTCTCGTCGATGTGGCCGGTTGCGCCAGCAACCGCGGGTTTCGGTCCGGGTGTGCACCACCACCCCGTGTGCAGGGCGGTTTTGGTGGGGTTCCGACGCTGCCGGGGTTTGCGCGATCGGGTGCGGGCGGGAAGTTGGCAGAATGTTCGCGTGTACTACCAGCACGAGCGGGTTGATGTCCGTGGAACGACGAGTTTCGTCGCGATTGCTTATCTGCCTGCGTGGTTGCTGACACTGCCGTTGTGGATCACGGGGGAAGGCTTGTCGTGGAGTTGGGCCCCCGTGGTTCTGGTGCTGATGATGTTCACCCCCGCGGTGGCGGCGGTGGTCGTCAGCAAGTGGATCAGTCCGCAGCCGAAGCTGCTGCGCAGTCTGGGGGTGACCAACGAAGGCGGGATCAAGAAGTGGTGGGGCTATGCTTTGCTGGCTTGGCTGGGGCCACCGCTGGCGATGCTGCTCGCCTTGCTGGTCGGCTATCTGCTGGGGGTTTATCAAGCGGATTGGGTTGGTTTCTCCGGGCTGGTGGAAGCTCGCCAGCAGGTGGTTGTTGGTGAACAGCAGCAGCAACAGGAGTCACCTGCTGGGTTGGTCGTGGTCGAGCTCGCCAAGGTGTTCTTCCTGGGTTGGTTGAACACGATTCCGGCGTTGGGCGAGGAGCTGGGTTGGCGTGGTTATCTCAACCGTGCGCTGCTGCCGTTGGGCCAGCCTGGTTCTTTTCTGGTCACGGGAGTGCTGTGGGGGCTTTGGCACGCTCCGCTGCTGATGTTGGGGTTCAACTACCCGACCGTTCCGATCGTTGTCGCGTTCTTCATGATGGTCGGGTTTTGCGTGCTGGTCGGGGTGCTGCTCGGTTGGCTGCGGTTGGCTTCGTCGAGCGTGTGGCCGGCCGCGATCGCGCACGGGTTCCTCAACGCTGCCGCCGGCTTGCCAGTGGTGTTCAGCAAGGCCGGGGAGCCGGTGGAGAACGTGCACGTGGGTTTGCTCGGCTGGTCCGG
>JGI1652J44930_10000527_pt1 | contig 14921 bp, 13 predicted proteins | sample NewIslsDNAsample_FD_44930 | JGI IMG/M metagenome (IMG submission 44930)
CGACGCAGGATTTGAGAAATTTGGCCAGGTGCTCCGCTCCCTTTTCCACATCGATGTCCTCTTTGAACTTCCCGTGGTACAAAACCGTCTGAACCGGAGGTTCAAAGGGGGAGGCGATGTTCATCTGGGTTTGGAGCATCGCCACCAGGGCGATCGAACCGATGTATACGGCATCCGCCCCGAGAGCCATCGCCTTGAGAAAATGGCCCGGCGTCGTCAATCCCCCGGCGGCGATCACCGACACATCCCGCTTCACGCCTCGCCGCTCCAGATGGCGGACGGTTCGGGCCAGGGCGTGCAGGGTGGGCAAACCCACATCATCCTGAAGGATCGTCGGCCCGCCGTGGGTTCCCGCTTCCGCACCGTCCACGACGATATAGTCGATTCCCCCCTCCAGCGCCACATCAATCTCGCGCTCCAGATAGTGGGTGGCGCAGGTTTTCAGCCCCACCGGGACGCCGTAACGCTCCCGAAGCTCCCGGACCAGCGGCGGAAAATCCTCCACCCGGTTCATCCCCGGCAGGCGGGTGTGGATCCGGGCGTCTTCCCCCTCGGCCAGGTTGAACCGTTTCCGGAAGGTTTCATCGATCTGCCAGGAACGGGTGCCCATCGGCGCCGCCGCCTGAGCCCCCTGCCCCAATTGGATTTCAATGGCATCCAGCCGCTTCAATTGCTCATCCGTGTTCATCCACCCGCCCCGGTTGTACTGGCCGATGAAGAACGTGGCTTCCTTCCGCTCTTCTTCGATCAAGGGCGCCTCTCCGGAATTGGTGGCCGTTCCGGCCAGGGAGGCGCCGCGGGCCAGGGCGATCTTGGCCTTCAATCCGAGGGCGCCGCCGTAGGACATTCCGGAAATCAACACCGGGATCTCCAGCGTCAAGGGCCTCCGGGCCCTCGGGCCGATCGTCACCTCCGTCGCAATCTGCACCCCGTCGGGGGTGGGAAGGCGGTACAGGTGAACGGGATTGAACAGCAGCTTCTCCCAGGGGGACAAAACCACCGGACTGCCCAGGGGGCGTTCCAGGGGTTTTCCCGATTCCGCCCGCATCCCCGCCTCCACGATAGCCCGCGGCGTCAGTTTCTGGGCGATGGTGAGGAAAGAAAACAGATTCTCGGTATAGGGGTCCTGCAGCACCCGGTTGACGATTGCGTCCACCACCACATTGGTCATGCGGTGCATCAGCCAAGAGATCATCGGATCCCTCCTTTCCCTCGAAAACCGTCCACGCGGCAAAACCTCTACGCATCATCGCGGGGTTTCCCGCCGTTCTCCCCTCAACTCCTTCTGCTCCCAGGAGAGAATGGCCGTTTCAATCGCCTGCTGTCCGGCAACCGGCGTCTGGTACCATCCCCGCTGATGCATCGCGTGAAACAACCGGGCATGCATCGATTCCGTATCCTCGTGGAGCCGGTGCAACGTTTTCCGCAGGCCCTCGTTGGCGCATTCCGTCTCCGCCGTGGTGTAGGATTGCGTCAGCTGCTTTTCCATCAGCAGCATATCCTGAGCCATTTCCCGTTCCAACAAATCCATTTGGACAACCTCCCTCCTGCAAGGGATCTTTCCCCCGGCTATCCGCGATCAGTGGGACCTGTCCGCTCTTCCGCTGTGCCGGCGCATCTCCTGCACCAGCGTGTCCATGTGCTGCCGGTGCAGGTCGGAGGCTTCCCGGAACATCCGCTTCAGTTCGTCATCCTTGCACTGTTCGGCATACCGCTGATACTTCCGGGAAGCCAGCTCCTCCACCTTCAGCAGTTCCTGCACCTGAAGAAGCTCCATCTGGGTCAGCTGCTCCAACCTGTTCCCTCCTTTTTCCAAGCTGATCATAGTATGGATCATTGGCCCGGGGCTTATGAAAGGCGATGCGGCCCTTAGCACAAAAAAAACGGGGACGTCATCGCCGGATGACGGCCCCTTCTCAGTCATCTGCGCCGCTTTCTCCCGACCGAACCGGGAGACCGCTTCCCCTGAAGAATGTCCATTCCCACCTTCGGATTGGACCGGATCGAATCGGCAAACTGTNTCAGTTCCTGTTTGCTCACATCGGCCTGGGTCACCCTCATCAGGTAATCCAGNACCGCACCCATCCCCCCCTGCTGGTGGGCTTTTTTCGCGCCTTGAAGAATCTGGTTCATCTGTTGTTCCGTGAGCACCGACTGGCCCAGAACCGAATTGATCATCTGGGTCAATTCCTTCACGGAAGGGCCCTTGTTTGCCATGCCCGCTATTCCTCCCATCTGTGATTGGCTCCTTTCAACTTATGTGGGAGCGCAGCACATGACAACTGCTTTTGCCCAAGCCCGCCCGCCCAATTTCGCACCGTCCCGCCGACAAAAAAGCCGCGGGATGACGGCCCAGCGTCTCCAGCGGTTAAAGGGGCCTCTTCCTCTGCCCGGGCAAAGGAACTCCGCGCCCTGCGGCGGTCAGGACCGATCCGCCCTCGAATGGATCCGGCCGTCCGGCGGCTTTTTTCCCAGCAGCTGGTACAAAAAATGGTAAACTTCCAGCACCACGTCCCCCAGGATTTTCACTTCCTTCCGGAGGAAGCGGTTCTCCTCCCGCAGACGGGCGGCTTCCGCGACGAGCAGGCGCTGTTTCTTCTCCAGCTGCTCCATTCGTTCGGCGAGCCTTTTAAGATCCCATCTGTCCATGCCCTGGCGCGCCTGCGACACCGCGGGCTTCAATGATCGGGGAGTTTTTTCGGTTCCGCGCCTTCGGTCCCGACCGGCCTGCCGACGGGTTTCGTTCAAAGATAACACCCTTTCGGCTTCATGTTTCCTTCAATTTATGTTCGATTTTTTTCCCCCGTGTCCGCATCCGTCTTCCCTTCCGAAGATTCCGCGGCGGAGGAAATCGCGTGCACCACGGCATCGCCGTCGGGTTCCTTGTCCGGACGGACACTGCTGAGCAGTTGGAACAATTCGGAATACCGCTCCGTCAANAGTTCCCTGAGCCGGTCCACCGTTTCCAGCTGTTCGGTCAGCCGGCGATTCTCCTCGGCGAGCCGTTCATACTCCCTCTCCTTCTCTTCCAATTGCTTTCCCAATTGATTGACGTGATCCACCAAGGCATGGAACTCCTTTTCGTGCCGACGAAGCATCTGAATCAGATGTTTGAGGGAATCGACCGTATCCGTCCGTCTATTTTTGAAATGTTTGGCGAGCCGCTGCTTTTTCGCCTCGAGGAAATTTTTTTCTTCCCTGCGNCGGACCACGGCGTTCCACCGGAATCCGCACGCTCCGGGCGTTCTCCCCAATTTGCGCGCCACTTCTTCAAAGGCTTCCAGCTGCGTGCTTCCTTCGCGCACGTGGCGCAAAACGGTCTCCGCCAATATTTGATCCTCTTTTTTTGTCCAACAGCGACCTCTCAAGGTTTTCCCCCCTTTGCTCCCCTATCTGACATGGCTCTGTTATAGTGTATTGTCCTGCCCGACAAATGGTGCCCCCTCTGATAGAAAAAAAATCCCGCCGTAGGAAGCGGGATTTCAGGCTGTTGGCAAAGTGCCCGGAAAGAGCGATTTTTCGTCGGGCGATCCGCCTCGAAGGCGAGAAATCGCCCCCGATTCCCAAGCGGGGAAAGACGGCCGTCTCAAATCCCGCCGCAGATAGCGGGATCTTCGCAAGTTTCTCTGAAACGCGAGCGGATGTCCGTGCAATAAGAGATCAATCGTAGGAGGTTTCCCGGTCATAGACGCACTTTCCGCGGATCCACACCTTCAACACATGGCACGATTCGTCCGTCACCACGAGGTCGGCGCGTTTTCCCGTCTCCAGGCTGCCCAGATCCCCGTCCAATCCCAAGCGGCGGGCAGGGACGAGGGAAGCCATCCGTACCGCCTTCCAAAGCGGCATGCCGGTGAATTCCACCATGTTCCGCACAGCCCGGTCCAGGGTGAGCAGGCTGCCGGCGAGGCTGCCGTCGGCCAGAACCACCTTCCCCTCCCGGGCAAACACCGGCAGGCCGCCCAATTCGTATTCCCCGTCCGGCATTCCGACGGCCCGGATGCCGTCGGAAATGAGAATCAGTTTGTCGCTGTCTCCCTTCAATGTGGCCAAAAGTTTGATCACCGCCGGGTGGACGTGGAACCCGTCGGCGATCAGCTCCGCGTAGAGGCGATCTTCCGTCAGCGCGGCTCCGGCCACCCCCGGGCTCCGATGGTGCAGGCCGGTCATCCCGTTGAAGCAGTGGGTCACTTGGGAGGCGCCCGCGTCAATCGCCGACAGGGCCTGTTCGTAGGTGGCCCCGGTATGGCCGATGGAAACGATCACCCCCTTGGACGAGAGGAGGCGGACCGTCTCCAATCCCTTCGGGCGTTCGGGAGCCATCGTTACGACGCGCAGCATTCCCCTGGAATTTTTCAGCGCCCACATCGCCTCCTCCGGATCGGGATCGACGATGTATTCGGGATTTTGCGCTCCCCGATGGCGAGGACAAATCCAGGGGCCCTCCAGGTGGATTCCCAGCACCCGGGCTCCCTCCAGGGAAGAGGCCACCTCCGCCACGGTATGGAATACCTGCTCAAGCCGATGTTTCGGCATGGTCACCGTCGTCGCCAAAAATCCGGTCACGCCGTGTCGAACCAGCGTCCGGGAAATCGTCGCCAGGGATTTCGGAGTGGCGTCCATCACGTCCGCTCCCCCGGCCCCGTGCACATGAAGATCGATCAGTCCGGGCCAAATATAACCGGAGACGGAAAACTCCCTCCGGGGATCCGTGAATCGGGACAGCGGCGGTCCCACATATGCGATCCGTTCCCCCCGAATCACCACCATCCCCTCTTCCAGAATCCCGTCGGCCAGGACGACGGATCCCCGCAGCACGAAATAGTCGTTGTCCCCCATCCCAGTTCTCCCCCTTCCAACCTCATGGTGAGGGTTTCCTCTCTTTCAGATTACTGAAGGTTTGACGGGAACGTCAATGAAGGAGTCGTGCGGGGGCAATATTTTTAAAAAACAAAATGGTTGAAAGGGNTTATTTGTTACAGAAAAGGTGGTATAAAAACAAAAGACCAGGATAAGCCGCCCTGGTCCAAGTGAAAGAGGGTCAAGATTAAGGAGTTTAGAAGCGTGGTAGTAAGCGAGGAGATCAACCCGCCTACACGAATATCATAGCACAAAGAACGAAATTTGTCGATGTTTGCCTGATGTTTTTTTCAAAAGGATTGCGATTTTACCTTTCCCCCGCCGGATTGCTTCTTCTCAGCCATGGAATTTTTGCCAAAGAAAGAATTCCTTTTCTTTGCAATTTCAAAACCAGCTTCAATTGACTTCTCGCCGTCTTGTTTCGGGGATCGGCCATCAAGGCGAGGCGGAACTGCTCCGCCGCCTCGCTGTATTTCCCCATCTGAAAAAATACCTTGCCGCAGCTCTGGTGCAAATAGGTGTCTCCGTCACGGCGGGAAGCGATGCGCAGGTGGAGCACGGCCTGCCTTTCGCGGCCGGTTTGCGCATAAATTTCAGCCAGAAGCGCATGGGCGAGACCGTCCTGCGGATTCAGCTCCAATCCGCGCAGCAAAAGGCATTCCGCGCGGTGGGTCTGCTCTTTTTTCTCCAGCAGAAACCGGGCGTATTCCCGGTATGCGCAACTGTAGGAGGGATGCCGTTCCATCAGCTTGAGAAAGGCTTGTTCCGCTTCTGCTTCCCTGTCCATCTTCTCCAGGATTTTCGACAAGAAAAGCTCGCCCTCCGGGAAGTCCGGACGTTCCTGAAGCGCTTTCTCCACCGCTTTCTTGGATTCCTCGTACAATCCCCTGCGGTACTCCAGCTGAGCCAGCTCCAGATAGTGGTCTGGGTTCGGGTCCGATGAAACCTTCCGCAAAATCCGTTCTTTCTCCCGCCGATAGTCGTTCTCCGCCAACGGCTTGTCCGACGGATAAAATTTTAAATCGTGCTGGAGTGTCGTCCCGGATCCGGACATTTCGATTCCCCCTCTTCCCTCGATGAAACCGTGCAAAGACCACCACTCCATTTGATTGTACCGTATCCGACAAATTTTGTCACGGATTTTCGACAAATCCGGAAAAAAAAGGGCCCACAGCATGTGGCATCCCTCATGTGGCATCCCTTCGGAAACACCCGCGACCTCAGTCCATCTTCAACATCCGCAGCCGGGTGATGTAGTCGGTTTCGTAATAATCCAATTCATCGCGCAGGATTTCAAAAATGCGGGACAGATCGATCGTCAGTTTGCGCAGGGATTCGGCCGGTTGACGCCGGAACTTGATCGCCTCCTGTTGGGTGTAGCAATAGCGGCCGTCCTCTTCATATACTTCGTTGCGCGGGTAATAGAAATTGTAGATGCAGCCGTGGACAATTTCACTCAACACTTTTTCCGCAAATTCCCGTTTGAAGGTGGCGCGGCGCAACACCAGACTGACCTTCTCATAGGCCACCTGACAGGATACCAAAAGCACCCGAAGGTCCGACAAATATTCCCGGTAATACTCCTCCATTCCTTCCTTTTCCGATTCCGGCGTTTCCTCCATCAGTCGGGGAATGTGGGTATAGTTCAAAAAATCCTCCAGCAGGCGAATCGCCTCTTTCAACCGGTCCTTCGCCAGCCTGCACAATTGTTTGGTCTGCTCGGCGGGCACGCTGAAAACCCCCTTGGTGATCCCTTAACAGTTCTTCCCATTATAGCACGGTTTGGGCGACGGGGAAAACGATGGCAAAAGTCCCCTTCACAGATCATGGATGCGGGCACTCTCTTCTTCCGGCGGAGAAGACCGGTCCAGCAACCGGCCGATGGCGGCCGCTCCCCGAAAAAAGCGGTAGACGGACCGCTCCAGCAGTTCCCCGCCCCGCCTCATGGCTTCCTCCAACGGGATCGGCCCGTCGACGATGGGCAGCACCGCCGCGAATCCCTCCCGATGAAGCCGCTCCGCATCCTCGCCGACGGCTCCGGCGAAGGCGACGACGGGCACCTCGTGCCGCTTGGCCATCCGGGCCAATCCCACCGGCGCCTTCCCGTGGAGGGACTGGCCGTCCATGCGTCCTTCGCCCGTCAAGACGAGATCGCTGACGGCGATTTTCTCCTCAAGGGCCATCACCCGGGCGATCAGAGGAAAGCCGGAAACGAGCTCCGCCCCGCAGAGGGCGGCGAGAGCGGCGCCCACTCCCCCGGCCGCCCCTCCCCCCGGAAGGCGGGAAACCGGTTTTCCGGCGGCGTCCAGCTGTCGGGCATAATGCTCCATCCCCGCCGCCAGCCGGGAAAGCACCTCAGGTCCGGCTCCCTTCTGGGGGGCGAAGACGGGCACCGCCCCTTCGGGACCCGTGAGCGGGTTGTCCACATCGCAGGCTGCAACGATCCGCGTGTGAAAAATCCGGGGATCGATCCCGGAAGCGTCGATCCGCTCCACCAGGCCGAGCGCCTGTCCCCCCGCAGGCACGTCCCGTCCCTCCCGATCGAGGAAGCGCACCCCCAGCGCCTGCAGGAGACCGATCCCTCCGTCCACCGTGGCGCTGCCGCCCAAGCCGATCACGATCTCGGGAGGATTGTGCTTCAAGGCGTGGCGCAAAAGCTCCCCCGTTCCCCGGGAGGTCGCCCGCCACGGATCCCGCTTCCCTTCCGGGACCAGCGGCAGCCCCGACGCCGCCGCCACCTCCAGCACCACCCTGCCGTCAGCCAGCAAACCGTAGGCCGCCTCCACCGGATCCCCCAAGGGCCCCGTCACCCGGAGAAACACCTTCTTCCCTCCGCAGGCCCGGACCAGGGCATCCACCGTTCCCTCCCCGCCGTCGGCCAGAAGAACCTGTTCCACCTCCGCCGAGGAAAGGGCTGCGCGCAGACCGGCGGCCATCCGCTCACCCGCCTCCCGGCTGCTCATGCTTCCCTTAAACGAGTCGGGAGCGATCAAAACGCGCAATTTCCCTTCTCCTTTCATCNCCGGGACATGATCACCGCTTGCCGATCAAAATGGCGTGTTCCACCTTGATGCAGCGGTCCATGATCACCGTCATGCCGTGGGATTTCGCGTATTGGTACGCCTCTTCGTTGACAACCCCCAGCTGGGCCCACAGCACATCGGCTCCGATTTCCACCGCCTCGCGGGCAATTTCCGGAAGATATTCGCTCCGCCGAAAAACGTTGACGATATCCACATGGCCTTCGATTTCCTTCAGGGAACCGACGGCCGGAACACCCAGGGCTTCTTTGATCCTCGGGTTGACCGGAATGATCTCATATCCCGCCTCCTGCATGGCTTTGGACACCTGATAAGAGGTGCGCTCCGGATTGTCCGAAAGACCGACGACGGCGATCCGCCGCTTCGTCTCCAGTATCCGTTTGATTTCTTCCCGGCTCGGATTTTCCACCCTTGCCATCCCCTTTCGCTCTTGTTGCACCCTTATTGTATCGCACTTCTCAGGGAATGTTCAGGGCAAGAAGGGGAAAAAACGTCCGTAAAACCTTTGCGGGCGGACGATTCCTTTAAAAAAAAGCGGAAGCGCGGGCGGAACCTCCCCCTGCCCCGAGCCCGATTCCGACGGCACTTAACGCATCTGAAAAATATTTCCTTTTTTGGCGTATTAAACAGATTGGAAGAAACAAACTATTTTTGATTTACGAAAATAAGGGAATAATAGTAGTAACGGAAGATCTTGCCTTCCGCCGGATCGTTCCGCTGCCGCTCACACCGTCGCGGCTGCTTTCCCCTCCCGGGAAAAGCCCTGTGGGGCCGGGGATGGGAGCTTGTGGACAGCCCGTCCGTGCAGCGGGAAACCAAAAAGAGGTGAAGACCCATGGCGTTTTTGGACAAACTGAGCGTTTATCAGCGGCAGGAGGCGGCGCTGAAATGGGANGGCACGTTCCAGGACTACCTGGAAATGGTGAAAGAGCGGCCCCATATCGCCCAGCACGCCCACGCCCGCATCTATCGGATGATCCGGGACGCCGGGGTGGAGGAGTCCGGCGAACGTCGTATCTACAAATTTTTCAGCGAAGAACTCTTCGGGTTGGAGGAAACCATCCAAACCCTGGTGGAAGAATACTTTCAACCCGCGGCGGAGCGGCTGGACGTCCGCAAGCGGTTGTTGCTCCTGATGGGACCCGTCAGCGGTGGGAAATCCACGATCGTTTCCCTGCTGAAACGAGGATTGGAAAAGTACACCCGCACCGATGCCGGAGCCGTTTACGGAATCAAAGGGTGTCCCATGCACGAGGAACCCCTGCACCTGATTCCGGAAGAGTTAAGGGGTGAATTTTCCGAAGAGTATGGCATACAGATCGAGGGAACCCTCTGCCCCGTGTGCCGTCATCGCCTGGACACCGAGTGGAAAGGGGACATCGCCCGGGTTCCGGTGGAGCGCGTCCTGTTTTCCGAAGAGCGGCGGGTGGGCATCGGCACCTTCGCCCCCTCCGATCCCAAATCCCAGGACATTTCCGAATTGACCGGAAGCATCGATTTCTCCACCATCGCCACCTACGGATCCGAATCGGATCCCCGGGCTTACCGGTTTGACGGCGAACTGAACATCGCCAACCGGGGAATGATGGAATTTCAGGAAATGCTCAAGTGCGACGAAAAGTTCCTGTGGAACCTGCTTTCCCTGACTCAGGAAGGCAATTTCAAGGCAGGCCGCTTCGCCCTCATCTCCGCCGATGAGCTGGTGATCGCCCACACGAACGAGACGGAATATCGCCATTTCATCAGCAACAAGAAAAACGAGGCCCTCCACTCGCGGATCATCGTCATCAAGGTCCCCTACAACCTGCGGGTGAGCCAGGAGGAACGGATTTACCGCAAGATGATCCGCCAAAGCAATCTGAAAGGGGTGCACATCGCCCCCCACGCCCTGTGGACGGCAGCCGTTTTCTCCGTCCTGACCCGGCTGAAGGATTCCAAGCAGCCCAACATGGACCGCCTGAAAAAAATGCGCCTGTACGACGGACAGGAAGTGGAAGGGGTCTCCGCCAAACAGGTGGAGGAATTGAAAAAGGAGTTTCCCGACGAAGGGATGTCGGGGATCGACCCCCGCTACGTGATGAACCGGATCTCCAGCGCCCTGATCGAAGGCGGGAAAAACTGCATCAACGCCCTGGACATCCTCCGCTCCCTCAAAAAAGGTCTGGACCAACATCCGTCCATCACCCCCGAAGAGAAGGAGCAGGCCCTCAATCTGATTTCCGTCGCCCGGGCGGAATACGACGAGGTGGCCAAAAACGAGGTCCAGAAGGCCTTTGTCTACTCCTTCGAGGAATCGGCGCGCACACTGCTCAACAACTACCTGGACAACGTGGAGGCCTACTGCGGCGGCCACAGGCTGAAGGACCCCCTGACCGGCGAGATTCTTGATCCCGACGAAAAACTGATGCGGTCCATCGAAGAGCAGATCGGCATCACGGAAAACGGCAAACGGGCCTTCCGGGAGGAGATCCTGATCCGCATCTCCTATTACGCCCGCAAGGGCAAAACCTTCGATTACACCTCCCACCCGCGCTTGAAGGAAGCCATCGAGAAAAAACTGTTCAGCGACCTGAAGGACGTGGTGAAAATCACCACCTCCAGCAAAACTCCGGATGAAACCCAACTGAAGCGGGTGAACGAGGTCATCTCCCGGCTGATCGATCATCACGGATACTGCGCCGTCTGCGCCAACGACCTGCTGACCTATGTGGGCAGTCTGCTCAACCGTTGACCCCAAGGGAGGGATGCGCCATGACGGCAAAGCGTCTGTTTCTCCTTTCCCGGGAGGACTGGTCCCTTCACCGGAAAGGCGAACTGGACCAGCTGCGCCACCAGGAAAGAGTTCGGGAGGCGATCCGTGAAAACCTCTCCGATTTGATCTCCGAAGAATCGATCATCCTCAACCGGAACGGCCAAAAAGTGAAAGTGCCGATCCGCACCCTGGAAGAAGTTCGCTTCCGCTTCAACCGGGACAAACAGACCCACGTCGGCCAAGGGGACGGAACGGCCCGGCCCGGCGACGTCCTCGGCAGGGCGTCCCCCGGCGCCGGCCAGGGTCCCGGCGCCGGCGACCAGCCCGGCGAAGACATCTATGAAGCGGAAGTTTCGGAGGAAGAACTGGCCGCCATCGTCTTCGAGGGATGGGAACTGCCCGATCTGAAGCACAAGGAGCAGGACCAACTCCCCGCAGCGCGTCCGGTCTTCGACGACATCCGCAAACGGGGACTGATGGGGAATCTGGACAAAAAGCGAACCTACCTGGAAAGCCTCAAGCGCTCCCTGCGGGAGGGAAGCGCCACCCCGACCTTCCGGCCGGAGGACCTGCGGTTCAAAACCTGGGACGAAAAGGAACTGCCCCAATCCAAGGCCGCCGTCTTTGCCATGATGGACACCTCCGGCTCCATGGGAACCTTCCAGAAGTGGATGGCCAGGGCCTTTTTCCACTGGATGGTCAAATTCCTCAAGACCCGGTATCCCCACGTGGAAACCGTCTTCCTGGCCCATCACACCGAAGCGATGCAGGTGACGGAGGAACAGTTCTTCCACCGGGTCGAAAGCGGGGGAACCCGCTGTTCNTCGGTGTACGANTTGGCCCTCCGGCTGATCGAAACCCGCTATCCGGCGCAACGGTACAACCTGTACGCCTACCATTTCACCGACGGAGACAATCTGCCCAGCGACAACGANCCGGCCGTGGAACTGACCCGGCGGCTCATCGAAAAATGCAACCGCGTCGGATACGGTGAAATCAACCCCAACGCCCGCTCCAACACCCTGATGCAACACATGCGGTCCATCCAGCATCCGGCCTTTGTCACGGCCACTTTCCGATCCAAGGAAGACATCCATCCGGCTTTGAAGCGGTTTTTCTCCCGCGCCGGCGGCGAAGGGGGGAGCCGGCATGCAACCCCGTGACATGGAGCTGCTGGAACGGGCGATTGAAGAGATCACGGATCGGGCCGTGGCCGCCGGCTCGATTTTTTCCCGATGCGATACGAAATCACTCCGCCGGACATCCTCTACTCCATCGGCGCCTACGGAATGCCCACCCGGTTTTCCCACTGGAGCTTCGGCAAAGCCTATTACCGGATGAAAACCGATTACGACTTCGGCCTGAGCAAAATCTACGAGCTGGTGATCAACTCCGATCCCTGTTACGCCTTTCTGCTGGAGTCCAACTCCCTGCTTCAGAACAAGCTGATCGTCGCCCACGTTCTGGCCCACAGCGACTTTTTCAAAAACAACGCCTATTTTTCCCTCACCAACCGGAACATGGTGGAAAGCATGGCGGTCACCGCCCGCCGCATCCGCGCCTGGGAAGAACAATACGGGCGAAAAACCGTGGAAAGCTTCCTGGACGCCGTCCTGTCCATCAACGAACACGTCGACCCCCACGCCGTCTTCCGGGACGGCACACCCACCGGTTACCGTCCGCGGCTTCAGGAGGAACCGGACGACGGCCGGCGGAACCGTTTCGCCGACTCTCCCCGCGACGACGGTGCGGCAAGGCATTCCGCCTCGGACTCTGGGCGGCCGCAAAAGGAAGAAAAAGATGTCGTCCGCTTCATCGCCGACCGTTCGCCCGTCCTGGAGGACTGGGAAAGGGAAATCATGTACCGGCTTCGGGATGAGATGCTGTACTTCTGGCCCCAGCTGGAAACCAAGATCATGAACGAGGGATGGGCCACCTTCTGGCACGTGCAGATCCTGCGGGAGATGGACCTCGATGAAGAGGAGGCCGTCGAATTCGCCGCCATGCACGCCCGGCTCNTCCAGCCCCCGGTAACGGGGATCAATCCCTATCTGTTGGGATGGAAAATGTTCGTCTGGTTGGACAGGAACCTGGGCCGGGAAGCCATTTTCGACATCCGGGCCACCGAATCCGACGTTTCCTTCCTGCGCAACTATCTGAACAAAGAACTGGCCGAGGAGATGGATCTCTTCGTCTTCCGCCGCAGCGGCGACCAATGGAAAATCACCTCCAAGGACGTGGAGGAAGTGCGGGAACACCTCATCCGTTCCCGCATCAACGGGGGATATCCCTACATCGTGGCCTGTGACGACAACTATCAAAACCGGGGGGAACTCTACCTGCTCCACCGCTACGACGGAACGGAGCTGGACACCCGTTACATCGCCAAGACGCTTCCGTTGGTCCATCGCCTGTGGGGGCGCTCCGTCCATCTGGAAACGGTGATCAGCGGCCAAAACGTCCGCTACACCTGGGACGGCGAGAAGCTGTCCCACCAGGTGTAAGAAAAGGGCCCGCTGTATGAGAAAACCCCCGGTCCGCGGGAAGACACGATGGTCCCTTGCCCTTCTCCCGAGGCAGGGGACCCGTCATTTTTGCGGGAAGCTTTGCGTCAGTCCTTTTTCGCGGAAAAGGTTTTCGCGCCCTGCCCGCACGTCGGGGAAAGGGAACGCCATTTTCCCCTTCGCCCGAAGACGAGCTTTCCCCATGCTATTCCCAACGGGGCTGGACGTTTTTTACCTTCATCTCCCGGTTGACTTCTTCGATTATTTGCTGTCCCCCGTTCTCCAGATACCTGCGAACGATTCGATCCCATTCGGACAGGGGCAGATCCCCGGTGATCATTTTGGCCTGTTCATTCAACAGATTCCGGGTGATCTCCAGTCCGATCCGCGCTTCGGTCTCGGAATACACCTGATGGATCGGATTTAAATAGTGGCGGGTTTCCGCGTGCATTTTCTCCAATTCTTCGGCCAGTTCCTTGAAGGCGCTGTTTTTGTAGGTCAGGGAATAACGGTTCGCCTCGTCGTTCGGAGCCCACATTTTGTTGTCAAGGAGATAGTGCCACGGGGCCAGCCCCTCGGTCCGCTCCGTAACGACCGGCCGTCCATCCACCATGTGATACCCTTTCCCTTCGTGTCCGTACATCCAATCGAAATCTTCGTTGTCCGGATTTCTTTCCTTCCAGGAGTAAAACCGGCGCCCGAAGTCGATGATTTCCAAAATCCGTCGCACCTTTCCGGGTTCATCCTTCAGTTTGGCGGAAAGGGCGTTCATCGTGTAATACCCGGACCCGGCGGTATACCCCTTTGAACCATCGGGAGCTTCAAAGGGTGGAATGGGGGAAAGATCGGCTTCCGGATGGATCTTCTGCAGCGCCTCCATGTTCGCTTCCGGCATCTCCACGGGACCCCGGACGAAGATTCCCGCCTTTCCCGCATAAAACATCTTCGCGGCCTCGACGGGATCATACACTGCGAAATCTTTGGGAATCGCCCCCTCCCGGTACAGATCCCGCATCATCCGGATGGACTCCTTCCACTGCTCGGTGATGACGCCGGGCACGTATTGCCCCCGTCCGTTTTGGTGATACCATGCGTTCATATCCCAGTACGCGCCGAAAGCGTATTGGGGCCACAGATCTTTTCCCAGCACCATCCCGTACGTATCGTCCTTGCCGTTTCCGTCGGGATCGTTCTTGGCGAAGGCAATGGCCACTTCCTTCAACTCTTCATAGTTGGTGGGCATTTTCAAACCGAGATTGTCCAGCCAATCCTGGCGGATGACCGGCGTGTTCAGGTATTTTTTCGGAAAATATTTGGGGATGGCATAAATTTTCCCATCCACCGTGACGGCGTTCCACACTTCCTGCGGGACGGCTTTCAAGGTGGGATAATCGCCAATGTACTCGTTCAGCGGGAGGAAAGCCCCCTGCTTGGCCCACCGGAAGAAATTCGCCCGATCGATCTGGGATTCAAAGCCGATGACGTCGGGGATATCCCCGGAAGCCATGCGGGCCGAAAGTTTTTCCAAATAATCCGTGTAAATGCCGTATTCCCTGCGGTATTCCACATTGAACTTCTCCTCGATCATCCGCACGCCTTCCCCGTCCTTCGGCGGGATATCCTCATACAAGAAATCCAGCGAAGTGATCGTATATTCCTTTTTTCCGGAAGAATCCTCCGTCGCCTCCTGCGTTGAACAGGCAATAATGCCCGACGCCAAACCGACAGCCAGCAATCCCGTCAGACACTTGCGCCAACGTTTCA
>JGI1652J44930_10000528_pt1 | contig 14907 bp, 14 predicted proteins | sample NewIslsDNAsample_FD_44930 | JGI IMG/M metagenome (IMG submission 44930)
CTGGGAAATTTATGTCGGCGGAAACGGCGGAACCCATTTGCGAGCAGGTGATTTGTTATGTACGGTGCAGACGGAAGAAGAGGTCATCGAAATTACTGGCGCATTTTTGCAATATTATCGCGAATCTGCCAACTATTTGGAACGAACGTCGAAATGGGTTGAACGGGTCGGGCTTGAACATATTCGTGAAGTGATTTTTGATTTGGAAACCCGCCGTCAATTGCTTGAACGTTTGGAAAAAGCACTAGCAGCAACGAAAGATCCATGGAAAGAAATAGTGGAAAATAAAGAAATACAAGAAACATTGTTCTGTGATGTACAAATCAAGGTTCCAGTCCATCGTTAAAGGGGGAGAAAAATATGGCAAAAATCGAAATCGGTACGGTAAAGCAACTTCCNGAACGATTAGGAAAGTGCGTCCGCGTCGGCCATCTCCAGATCACACTGTTTCGCTTGGCNGATGGCCGTATTTACGCGCTTGAAAACCGTTGCCCACATAAAGGAGGCGATCTCTCCCAAGGTATTGTCAGCGGGGAATTTGTCTTTTGTCCCCTTCATGATTGGAAAATTTGTCTAAAAGATGGAAAAGTGCAAGCGCCTGACCGAGGCTGTGTGAAAACATATCCAGTGACAGTGGAGAACGACAAGCTCTATGTACAATTATAGGAAACAGGTGAAAGCCGATGACAAAAGATTTACTAAACTATTTTCGCGCAAAAGAGCAGGATAATACGTCCGAAATGTTGTTTGATACGCAATGTCCGTTTTGCAGTGTGCAATGTACGATGCGCCTTGTCGAAGAACGGATCATCGAACGGAACCGTTATAAAGTCATCGCCAAAGATAATCCGACTTCGCNCGGACGGCTTTGTATCAAAGGACTGTATGCTCATCAGCATGCGCTNCATCCGGAACGATTGCTGTATCCATTGCGNAAAGTAAACGGTCAATTTGTTCGGATTAGTTGGGAAGAAGCGCTCCATATTATTAAAGAAAATTTTGTTANTATTCAAAAAGAAGATGGATATGATGCGCTGGGAGTTTATGGCGGTGGTTCATTGACGAACGAGGAGGCATATTTATTAGGGAAATTTGCCCGCGTCGCCTTAAGGACAAAACACATTGACTACAACGGACGATTTTGCATGTCTGCCGCTGCTGCGGCGATGAACGATGCGTTCGGGCTGGACCGCGGTTTTACAAACAAATTATCGGAACTTCCGTTGGTCCGTACTATTATTTTAGCTGGTGCAAACGTAGCGGAATGCCAACCGACCATTATGCCATATTTTCAGGAAGCGAAGAAAAACGGTGCGTTTTTCATTGTCATTGATCCGCGGGAAACAAAAACGGCCNAATTAGCCGATTTGCATTTGAAAATAAAACCAGGAACGGACGCNGCATTCGTCAATGGCTTTTTGAAGGTGCTGTTCGAGGAAGGCTANGTAGATGAAACGTTTGTCAAGAAAAGAACGGAAGGATTTACCGAGTTAAAAGCACATATTGATCGAATCGATCTGGAGGAGATCGCCCGCATCACCGAAATTCCAGCGGAAATGATCCGTTTGGCGGCAAGGCAATATGGGAGCGCGCCAACGGGCATGGTGTTTACCGCAAGGGGAGTGGAACAGCAGACAAACGGATATATGACGGTTCGGAATTGGCTCAATGTAGTATTGGTCACCGGGAAAATTGGAAAAATCGGCTGCGGTTATGGAGCGATCACCGGACAAGGAAACGGCCAAGGAGGGCGTGAGCACGGTCAAAAGGCGGATCAGCTTCCAGGATACCGTCATATTGAAAATCCGGAACATCGTCGCTATATTGCTAGCGTTTGGGGGATTTCCGCGGATGAACTTCCGTCTAAAGGAGTGTCGGCGTATGAGATGATGCAAAAAATCGACGCGGGCGAAATTACCGGGTTGTTTGTAATGGGCTCGAATCCGGTTGTCTCGAGCCCGAACGCGCAATTTGTCAAAAATGCCTTGCAAAAGCTAAAGTTCCTTGTTGTTGTGGATCTATTTTTATCCGAAACCGCAGAGTTAGCTGATTTAGTATTGCCGACATCGTCCTATTTGGAGGATGAAGGAACAATGACGAATTTCGAAGGGCGGGTGACGTGGCGACCCGCTTTGCGAAAGCGTCCGGGTGAGGTGAAGCACGATTGGGAAATTCTTTGCGGCATTGCGGAAGTGCTTGGAAGAGGAGAATATTTTCGCTATTCGTCGGCCGAAGAAATTTTTGCGGAGCTGCGCCTCGCTAGCCGCGGCGGCAAAGCCGATTACTATGGAATTACGTACGAACGCTTGCGCAAGGAGCGGGTGTATTGGCCCTGTCCTTCTGTCGATCATCCGGGTACGGGGAGGTTATTTGAGCAGTCATTTGCCCATCCGGACGGCAAGGCGCGTTTAGCAGTGGTTGATAATGAATACGAAAAAGAAGAAGCAACGGAACAATATCCGTTGTACGTCACAACAGGCCGGGTGTTGACACATTATTTGAGCGGTACACAGACGCGAAGAAGTCCGGCGCTCGCCTCGCGTCAAATCGAAGCGTTTATGGAAATCCATCCGAACACGGCCAAAAAATACAAAATTGAGCCGAATACGTTAGTCAAAATCGAAACGATGCGAGGTTCAGCCGTTCTTCGAAGCAAATATTCCGACCGTATTCGTGAAGACACCATTTTTGTTCCATTTCATTGGAGCGGTATGCAAAATATTAATCACATTACCGATGATCGGCTCGATCCACATTGCAAAATGCCGGGATTTAAACGCTGTGTTGCGCGGATCAGTCCTGTAGTGGATTTACAGAAAAATTAAAAAAGCTTTCCAATAGAATGGAAAGCTCGAAAAGAAAACGCTTTTTCAACCACATTATAGCACGGATAATATGAGGTTGTAAAAGGAGGAGAGATAGAATGATAAGGGCGGGAAGTTTTTTTCGGGCCGGCCATTTTCCAACATTGCTATCCTCATTTCTTTACTTTGATGTGAGTTTTATGATTTGGGTCATATTAGGGGCTATTGGAACGTTTATTGTGGAAGACTTGCAGCTTACTCCTGCAGAAAGAGGAATGATGGTTGCGATTCCGGTTTTAGGTGGTGCGTTATTGCGCATTCCGATGGGGCTTCTTGCTGATCGCTGGGGTGGAAAACGGGTCGGCATACTTGGAATGTTATTGACAATGGTTCCGCTATTATGGGGATGGATGTTTGCTGATCATTTATCGGATATATATGCGTTAGGATTTTTGTTAGGAATTGCCGGTGCCAGTTTTGCGGTTGCGCTTCCGCTTGCAAGCCGTTGGTACCCGAAACAATATCAAGGGCTTGTCATGGGAATTGCTGGTGCTGGAAATAGCGGTACTATTATCGCGACGTTGTTTGGCCCAAGNCTTGCAGAAGCGTATGGCTGGAATGCCGTATTTGCGATTTCTCTTCTTCCGTTAGCGNTTGTATTTGTGATTTTTTCAATGTTTGCAAGAGATTGCCCGACAACTGTAAAACCTGCAAAAATTTCTGAATATAAACATGTNATGAAAATGAAGGAAACTTGGCTATTCAGCTTTTTTTACAGCATTTCTTTCGGTGGATTCGTAGGGTTAACTAGTTATTTAGGGTTATTTTTCTTTGATCAATACGGTGTCAGTAAAGTCACAGCTGGTGATTTTGTAACCCTTGTTGTTTTTGCCGGGAGCTTCATTCGGCCCATTGGCGGCTATTTAGCCGATCGCTACGGAGGAATAAAACTATTAATGTGGTTATTTAGCGGTGGAATGGTGACGTTGTTTATTATTGGCACACTTCCATCCGTTTATGTAACACTTGGCTTATTTTTTGTAACTTTCCTGTTTTTTGGTGCTGCGAATGGCGCCTTATTTCAAATCATTCCGACCTATTTTCCGAAAGAGGTCGGATTAGTAACAGGATTTGTCGGCGCCGTTGGAGGATTCGGCGGATTCTTTTTACCGAATGTGCTTGGAACGATGAAGCAATGGACAAATTCGTATTCATACGGCTTTTGGATGATGGTTGTCATGATGATGGTTGCGGTTTGGATCATCCAAAAGCTACAAAAGAACATGAAGAGCGGCATCCATCAGTCCACCGAAGCGGTGAAACAGTCCGTAAGAGTGTAACAAAAACAAGGCTCTTACCGGTATTTTGTCGGCTAGAGCTGCTGGGCAAGTGCAAAAAGAAAGGGACAGCGTCCAGCTGTCCTTTTCTGCCGTTATATACGGTTTTGGACGAAACGCAGTACTTCGTAGGCGCGCTCTCCGATTAATTGGATCAATTGTTCGAACATCGCGTCGCGCTTCAAATCAAGTTCTACGATCCGTCTGGCCAGCTCAAGAGCTTTTTGGTCCATGTTCATCCCCCTGCTTCTTCTTTCGTATTCTGTGCCGTTCGTATTCGCTCTGCAATTCGCTTACTGTCCATTGTTGCAGTGCGGCAGAGTCATGAAACAAGCCAGTTTGCAACAGTCTATCAATATAAAATCGCTTTTGCCTCGTAATTGCTGTGCGCATCAGTTTCCCCATCTTTTTTCCCTCCTCGTATTTATCTCTTAATATACGGTGTTTTTCTTCATATTACATTTATTTTGTTAAGCCACTTTACAATAAAATTAAAAAATATGTTAATTTTATTTACAAAAATAATCATAAATGGTGAAAAATCGGTATAATTATGTTAGAAAATATAACATGTGAGGTGAAGAGGATGACGAATAAAGAAGATTCCTATAAATTCAAAAAAGTCATCTCTATCGGCATCGTCAGTGAATTAACGGGGCTATCGCAGCGGCAAATCCGCTATTATGAAGAGCGGAAGTTGATTTTTCCGGATCGNTCAAACGGAATTCGCAAATATTCGTTCGCCGATGTTGAACAGTTAATGGAGATTGCCAATAAGCGGGAAGAAGGGGTTCCGACAAGNGAAATCCGCCAGGAAATGACGAAAGAGCTGCGGGAAAAAATGTTAAAAGGGCAGATGAANGCCCATTTNCGTTTTCGCCCTTAAACAGCTCTTTACCTTAGATTACGTAGCAATNAGGTCTGTCTAAGAAGACGGGCCTTTCTTTTTGCCGGCCGCAGGATTGTTTGCGCCAAGAAATAATGGCTTTTCCAAGGAANCGAGCTTCGCGTAGAGCAACGCTGCTGGGTGCTCGGCAGAAAGCTGGCGGTGGTATTGTTCGACATGGGCGAAATAGTGCGTGATTTGCGGAGAGTGAAGAATAGAAAGAATGGCATCGGAAATATTACGCAACTCCTTCCAGTTTAAAAAATCAAACACGAGATGATGCCGCTTCAATATGCGAAAGTTGATTTCCTCTTGCCCCGGAAGCGTATCATAAATAAAAATCGGCAGTCTTTTATATAAACATTCGCTAATGGTCACGCCGCCTGGTTTGGTTAAAATAAAATCTGCTTGATCATAAAGCGCGTTCATCTCCTGGCGTGATGAAATGTAAGGNAGCGGAATAAGGCGAGGATGGTTTTCGCTTTGCAGCTGNTTGTACATTCGTTCGTTTTTCCCGCAAAGGACATAATAATCGATTGGATCNTCGGGAGAAATTTTTTTCAACATATGCTTAAGCGTGCCAATGCCTAAGCTGCCGCCGGAAATAAGCCCGAAATAGCGGGAGCGCTTCATTTGTTTTTNCCGTTTTCCGATCGTTATGTCAGGGTGAAGCGGAATGCCGGTTACACAAATGCGGTTTTCCGGAACTCCTTTTTTACGCAGCTGCATTTTCATATAAGGATGGCCGATAAAATGGCAATCAATAGCTTCCGTTCCCCATAAATCATGAACAAAATAATCGGTATAGACGTTGACGACCGGATTGGTTATCCCCGTTTCTTTTGAGCCGGTTTAACAAGTAGGAAGGAAGGGAATGTGTACAGACGATGATATCTGGCTGGACATGTTTCACTATATTTTTTACATGTTCAAGAAAAAGCAGTTCGTAATGCGGAAATGATGGCTGTCTCTTTTTCTGGCGGACGACGGAGTGATAGTACAAGGTGTTGTATGTTTTAGGGAAATGACGAATCCAGTTTACATAAATATAGGAAACTAGCTTTTCCCCTCTTCCTAGCCGCGATGAGAGCAGTTCTATTTTATGGCATTGTAACTGTGGATCCATAGCTAGAAGTCCATCTTTTAACGCATCCGCCGCCTGGTGATGGCCGGAGGGGATTTGCAACAATGGAAGAAAGAGTACGGTTTTCATGTCAATCACCTGATGAACAAGATTATTATCGAGTGTGTGCAAAATATGAATTTTTATGCGGTTTGTCCGTCCCTTTTTTATCCATTTATAAACCTTAGGAGAATGTTTCACAATATCAATGTAAATGAGCAATAACCGGAAAAGAGGGGAGTGTATGAAGGAAAAAGCGAGACAATGCGTTTTAGCGGTATGGGGGGCGTTTGATCCGATTTATTACGCATGTTCCAGGCTTGAGTATGTTGGAACGGAAAGGAACGGCTGCCAGCCGATTTTTCGTGTCCGCATAACGAGGTATAAAGGACGGGAAGTGGTGTTATCAGACGGCACGAAAATACAAAAAAACGACCTTCTCCTCAAAATTCATTTGCATAACGTTCGTCTTATTCGCGAGCTGCTTCGCTTCGATAGCGAAATTAAAAAAGGCCGTTATATTTTTGAACAAGTGAAAGCCGGGCTCCCTTACGTTGCCCATTATCTCCGCCATCATGAACAATTTCCGGAAATCAAAGGGATTATCGGCATTACAATGTTAAACAAAGGATGCGAGCGATTAGGATTTGAAACATTTTCTATCGTCAACCCGTTTTATAAGTGGTTTAAAACCATCGGGCTCATTCCAATGACCGTAGTTGCTCAACTCCGTTTTCAACCGGTGGGGCGGCTGCCGAAATATTTATTCATGTCGAAAAAGAAGCTATTGGCATTATACGGTTACCAGCCGATCCATTAACTCCCTCTTTTTTCTCTCTTCCCATTTACTATAATGGTAAAGAGGGAGGAGAGAGCAATGATATTCTTTTTTGTTTTTATTATTCTAATGCTTCTTTTATTTATGATTTATAAAGCGCACCGCAATACGTATGAAGCGGTTTTGCATAAAGTGAAAGTGCATTGCCGCGAGAGTGATCCAGACGTCGTCCGTATTTTGCATTTATCAGATCTTCACTTAGAAAAACTATCGATTTCCCCTGACTATCTATATAAGAAATTAAAAGATGAACCAATTGATTTGATTGCTTTAACCGGCGATTTTCTTGATCGTGAAACAAGCATTCCTAAGTTTGGTCCGTATTTGACGGCATTGCAAAAGCTAAATCCGACATACGGCATGTATGCGGTGTTCGGCAACCATGACTATGTTTTACAAGGAGAGCAGTTCGAACATTTAAGAGCAACGTTAGAACAACATGGATGCACCGTTTTGCAAAATGAAGCAAAGCCGGTTTCCATTAAAGGAAAAACGGTGAATATCATCGGCATTGATGATTTTTATACAGGGCGCAGTGACGTGGAAAAAGCGTATGCCCATGTAAAAGACGGCTTAAATCTCGTACTCACGCACGACCCGAATATTGTATTGCACATGCGCCATTATCACTTTGATTATTTGCTTTCCGGGCATTTTCACGGCGGACAAATTCATTGGCCAAAGCCGTATCATCTTGTAAAAATGGGAAAACTAGTGCGGATGAATATCATTAAAGGCTATCACGAACTGGATGGCAAGCCGTTTTATATTAGCGAAGGATTAGGTCAAACGGGGGTAAACATCCGCATTGGCACAAAACCGGAAATTACGCTGCATACATTGTCGTTAACACCATTGCATCAAGGCGAAGCGGTGAAGGCTGTCTAAAGCGACAGCCTTCTTTGTTTATAAGGATGGTTCCTCGTCTCTGATGATCCCCGTGCTTGTTCCTATTAAGACTTCTTTGCCATGTTGATTTCGATACACCGTCTTCATCGCCACTTTTTTGTATCCGTCCATCGGGACGACATCGGTAATCGTCAGTTCGCACGTAATCGTATCGCCGGAAAACACGGGGCGGATAAACTCACTATGCATTTCTCTTGCAATATAGTTTAAGTCCCCGCCGATTTTTGTGCCGATGCTGGCGGTAAACAATCCTTGGACCATCAGCCGGCCTTTCTCATCCCGTTCCATATGATGTCTCCCTTTGTCGCCAGATAACTCAGCGAATTGCCGTATTTCTTCCTCTGTGAAAGTGCGCTGCCAAGTAAATACATCCCCAGGTTTTAAATTCATTTCTTCCCTTCTCCCTTCTGCTTGTTCATCATTTATATTACAAAATTTTTATAATAATGAGAATATTTATTTATAAACAATCTAGGTGTTTTTGCATGAAAATAAATCGCAATGCACTTACTATAGCATAGAGAAACTGATCAATGNCCATACTTTTAAAGAAGAAAAAGGAAAAGGAGTGATGGCATTCATGGAACCATCATGGAAAGCGCTGCTTCCGTTTTTAGTGGTGATTCCCATATCGATTTGGACGAAACAAGTGATCCCTGGCTTGTTTGTTGGGTTGCTTTTAGGCAGTTATTTAATGGACCTGTCGCTGCTTGGCGGCTTGCGTACGATGCTTTCGTATTTAGTTAAGAATATAATGCAGATGAATAATATTCGCATCATTATTTTTCTGTATGTATTTGCTGGGCTGGTTAGTATGATTAAGTATACGGGCGGAATTAAAGGATTTGTGCATCTGATCAGTAAAAAAGTGAAATCAGCGAAAAGCGCGTTGATGTTAACATGGATTTCGACGATGGTGACATTTAGCGACCCTGATTTCCGCATTGTGACGATTGCGCCGATTATGAAAGCGTTAAAAAAACGCCTCGGATTATCTTCGCAGCAAATCGGGTTTGCGATTGAAGTGACGTCCAACCCAGTGGTAGCGCTTATTCCGTTAGCGACGGCATTTGTCGGCTATATGGTTTCCGTGATTGATAAAGCGCTAAAAACAGCGGGTATTGGCGCACAGCCATATATTGTATATGTCAAAAGCATTCCGTTTAACTTTTTTTCCTATACGATTATTATCGTTGGACTTTATTACAGCTTTTTTAAATATTCACGGAAAGCAGAAACACGTGCTGCGGCAGAAGGAGAAGGAAAGGTTGCGCCGATCCGCCGATGGAACGAACGGCTAGCCTTGGAGTTTGCCGAGGAAAATCAAGTCCATACGAATAAACAAGAAAAGGAAAATCCAAACGAGGCGCAAGGGGAAGAAGGGGAAGAGATGCAAACTTGCCCGCGCGCGTATAATAAGGAAACCCCAATCAAGCCATGGAATTTGATTGTTCCGTTATCCATTGTGCTTGTGCTGACGTTATTTTTAAGCTGGTGGGACGGACATAAAGGGGCAAAAACGTTTTTCGATGCGTTTTTGCGCAGCGATGCACTTGGCGCTATGTTAGAAGCATTATTTTTAACAGTAATCATTACGGTTGTTTATTTTCTCTTGCAAAAGTTTAAATTAAATGATCTGTTGACGCANTTTGTGAAAGGCGGAAANGAATTAATTTCCGTGATTTTAATGCTAGCCCTTATTTGGGCGCTTTCGGCGGTGTCGGAGGATTTAGGATTTTCGCAGTATATTACCGATCATGTAAAAGGGTGGATTCCGCAATATTTTGTGGCCCCTGTGCTGTTTTTGCTTGGTGCGGTCATTTCCTATTTTATCGGCTCTTCATGGGGGACATGGGGAATGTTAATGCCGCTTGGCGTCACGCTCGCGCATCAGGCAGGAACGAATATTTTGCCGGTGATTGGCGCCGTGTTTGCAAGCGGGACGTTCGGGGCGTTTGCCTCGCCGCTGAGCGATAATACNGTNACGTTATGTACGATTTTAGATTTGCCGGTGATGGAATATGCGCGGACAAAATTAGTTCCTGCGTTTATCGCGGCNGGAATGGCTGCCGTTCTGTTTGGTGTCATGTCGTTTATCATGCGCTAGGCCTTATCGGTAAAGTCTGCTCGAGATTTNCGAGCGGACTTTATTTTTTTGGCAACGAAATAACGCAGACGTGGTAAACTGTAATACAAAGGGAAAAGGGAGCAAGGTGAAACGAATGGAAGAAGTACNGAAGCAACTAGAAGAATTGCAGCAATGGCAGGGGAATGATCCACAGGAGCAATTAGACGTCTTGCAAGAGCATCTTAAGCATATCGAAGCACAAATGGATGTGTATTACGATGAACAGGAAGATATCCGAGCGATGCATCGGTATTACCGGCGTGTACCGTTGGAGGGGGANGGACTTACGCTGTTTGTGAAATATCATGAACTCGTTTCGCGCACGCATAAGCGGCGGCTTCCTTATTTTTTCAGCAAGGATGAATATTTATATACATGGGTCGATTTGCAGCCGGATGGAACGGTCAGAAGCATTTATTCAGGAGAGAAGAAAGATCCAAAGACATTAATTCTTCAAGATTATGAAACGATGAAAAAACGCTATGATGCGTTCCGACAATTGTTGAAAAGAACAAGGGAATGGAAGAAAGAGGAAAAGTATCGGGTGAAAAAGATTGAACAGCAATGGAAGTTTAACGCCGAGCATGTCGTACCGCAGTCATGGTTTGGCGCAAGAGAGCCGATGAAAGGGGATTTGCATCACCTCTTTGTTTGTCAGCCCGAATGCAATACGCTGCGTTCGAATTTTCCGTACGCTGATTTTCCGTTTTATAATCCGGAATCACCAAAAGAGAAGATTCAGAACCGCTGCGGCGTCGTACAAAACGGCTATTTCGAACCGGAATACGGAAAGGGAACGGTGGCGCGGGCGATGCTCTATTTTTTGCTGCGCTATCCGCACACTATCGCCAAAGCGTTTCGGAGTAAAATCGACGTTCCGCTTCTGCTTCGCTGGCATCGGCAATTTCCAGCAACCATTTATGAGAGGCACCGTAATAGCGCTATTTTTTTCATTCAAGGAAATCGCAACCCATTTATTGATATTCCGGAGCTTGCGGAACGAATTGCGTTTCCGTTAAACTTAGCTCCATAAAAAACGGGCTCCCCGCCGGGGACCCGTTTTTTATGCAGAAATTGTGGGTTGATCCACTTTTTCCTTCTCACTTTTTTTGCGGAAATAGGTTGCAACAATTGGTCCGGAAATGTTGTGCCAGACGCTGAAAATGGCGCTTGGAACAGCAGCGAGCGGCGAAAAATGAGCGGTTGCGAGCGCGGCACCAAGCCCGGAATTTTGCATGCCGACTTCGATGGAAATCGCTTTTTGTTTCGGTACCGATAAGCGGAATAGTTTGGCAAACCAGTAGCCAAGCAATAATCCAAGCCCGTTATGAACAACGACGATGAGGAAAATGGCAAGCCCGCTTTTGGCAATCGCCTGCTGGTTTTGTCCGACGACGGCCGCGACAATGGCGACAATCGCGATGACAGAAACGAGCGGCAGAACTGGGATGCACGCTTTCACTTGTTTTTGGAAAAGAGNTTGCGCAATCAACCCTAAAATAATCGGAATTAGGACGANTTCTACAATCGACCAAAACAGCGATGCAGCAGAAACGGANAGCCATTTTCCGGCAAGCAGCAAAATCAGCGACGGNGTCACGATCGGTGCCAGTATCGTAGAAGCGGATGTCACGGCNACCGACAGCGCGGTATCTCCTTTGGCCAAATAGGTCATCACGTTAGACGCTGTTCCGCCAGGACAGCAGCCAACGAGAATAATGCCAAGAGCGACTTCCCTCGAGACCGGCAAATAATGAGCAAGCAAAAAAGCAACAAGCGGCATAATGAGAAATTGGGCGACTACACCGATTAGCACCTCTGTCGGGCGCTTGAATATTTCTTTAAAGTCATTGACCGATAAGGTAAGGCCCATGCCAAACATGACAATGCCAAGCAGCGGGACTATGTATGGAGCGATCCACGTAAAAGCGTTTGGATTATAAAAAGCAAGAGCGGCAAATAAAAGCACCCAGACAGCAAAGGTGTTTCCAACAAAGTTGCTAAATTTCTCCAATGCCTTCATTGTTTTTCCTCCTTTAGTTAGTGANNATATACAAAGTATTATATATATTATTCTGAAAAGTTCAACTATACAGATTTTAGATTTGTAATTAGCCTGCTCCTTCCTCTAGACAGATACACCCAACGCATGGTATTTGTGAATTTATTGTGACGATAGAAAAAGTGTGAAAAAAATCACTTTCACAATCGTAAATTGTGGTATTATATTAATTGAGAAAAATAATCATTATTGTTCTATGATGAAAACCATTCTTATTTAAATTAGGAAAATGCTAAACACCACTTTATAAATTTTCACACGTTGACATATTGCTAATTGAAAAAAAGAATCATTGTTGACTGGGGGACGGAAAAGGTGGTTTTGACTGATCTTCGACAAGGGCAAAAGGCCGTTATTACAAATCTGGCAATAACCAATGAAGTAGTGAAACAACGTCTTCTTCATATGGGGATGCATGAAGGCGAAAAAGTTTGCGTGAAATGCGTAATGCCGTTTGGAGGGCCTGTCATGGTAGAGGTCGATGGACAATACATTTGTCTGCGGCGTAAAGAAGCTGCTTGCATTGGAGTGAGATAATCGATGTCATCATATATTGCGTTATTCGGTAATCCTAATACGGGAAAAACTTCATTGTTTAATAGTTTGACAGGCTCCTATGAATATGTCGGAAACTGGAGCGGAGTAACGGTAGAAAAAAAGGTTGGCATACTGCGGCAGCACGGTGTTCCCATCGTTGACCTTCCGGGAATCTATTCGCTGCAGCCGCTTTCCCGTGATGAAGGGGTAGCGACCGACTTTTTATTAACGGAACCTTGTTCTGCGATTGTCAACATTGTCGATGCTTCCCAGCTGCGGCGGAATTTGCATTTAACCGTGCAGCTTTTGGAGTTTGGCAAGCCGTTGATTGTTGCGTTAAATATGGTGGACGTAGCGGAAAAGCGTGGCGTCAAAGTCGATGCGGAAAAACTGTCGCGATGTATTGGCGCTCCTGTCGTTCCGGTGATTGCCCGCACTGGAAAAGGAACGAAAGAGCTTGTTCGCGCGATTTTGTCTTTGTCCGAACAAAGTGGGGAGCGGGAGCATGTCGCGATCGATTACGGCCAAGATGTGGAAGCAGCCGTGCAAAAAATCAGCGAGCAGCTGCCTGACGATTTGCTGGCATCAAAGCGCTGGCTTGCGCTTCAGTTTTTAGAAGGAAATGAGCGTATTCACGCTTATTTGCAAACGTATATGGACATCGCCCCGCTTATAGCGGTTCGTGATGAGGCACAGCAAGCGCTCGGCCGTCCTTTAGCTGAACATATTTATGACGCGCGCGACAAATGGATTGTGCATGCCATCGAAACGTCAACGGTTATATTTCAGCAAAAGCCGCTTACATTAACGGAGAAAATCGATGCTGTCGTCACTAATAAATATTTGGGCTTGCCGATATTTCTGGCATTTATGTATATCATGTTTATGTTAACGTTTGATTGGCTTGGTTCGCCGCTTGCTGATTTGCTGGATCAGTTTTTTTCCGGTCCGTTAACGGAGTGGCTTTCTAAGCTGTTGACGCTTGTAGGAGCATCGCCGTTCATTCAAGCGCTCGTATTGGATGGAATCGTCTCCGGGGTTGGCGGCGTGCTTGTCTTTGTGCCGCAAATTTTCATTCTCTTCTTTTTCATCTCGTTGTTGGAGGACTCCGGATATATGGCGCGCGTCGCCATGGTTATGGATCGGTTTATGGAGGCGATTGGCTTAAACGGGAAAGCGTTTATTCCGATGATTATCGGCTTTGGCTGCAACGTTCCCGGCGTCATGGCCGCACGAACGATTGAGCAGCCAAAAGAGCGGCTGTTGACGATTTTGTTGCTGCCGTTTATGTCTTGCTCTGCGCGTCTTCCGGTATATGCGTTATTTGCTGGTACATTTTTTGCAAAAAACCAAGCAATTGTCGTGTTTTCGCTATATGTATTAGGGATTGTTGTCGCACTTGGTCTTGCAAAACTGTTTTCTTCTACCTTATTAAAAAATGAAAGCTCCATTTTTGTGATCGAACTGCCGCCGTATCGGATGCCGCAAGCGTTGACATTGTGGCGGAGCACATGGGACAAAGGAAAAGGATTTGTGCGAAAAGCTGGTACGTTTATTTTCGGCGGCTCGGTTGCGATTTGGTTATTGACGTATGTTGGACCAAAAGGAATTGGCGTTTCCATGGATGACAGTTTTCTTGCGGTCATAGGCGGTGTGCTCGCGCCAATTTTGGCGCCGCTCGGCTTTGGAACATGGCAAGCCGGTGCGTCGTTGATAACGGGATTTTTGGCAAAAGAAGTCGTGGTTTCGACGATGAATATTATTTATCATGCAAAAGATATGGACTTGCTGCAAGGGGCAATCACGCAACACTTTACGCCGCTATCAGCGCTTAGCTTTATGGTGTTTGTGCTCCTTTATATCCCATGTCTAGCAACGGTGGCGACGATCCGCAAAGAAGCGGGTTCAAGGAAATGGACGTTGATTTCCATTGGCTGTGCGTTAACAATTGCGTATACCATTTCATTTCTCATTTACGAAGGCGGGAAGCTGTTCGGATACTGATGGGAGGGAAGAAAAAACATGATTGCAAGTATTTTAATTGGCGGATCCATTTTTGCCTATGCCGGATGGACGCTCGTTCGTTATATGAAAAAAAGTTCCAAAGGAATGTGTGCTAGCTGCTCTCTATCTGACAATTGCCATGGATCGTGTTCGGCAAAAAAATCTTGAAGAAGCCGTTGGTGGAAAACGGGGTTCCCTATCGTTGCAGGGAATCCCGTTTTTTTATCCTAGTTCAATAGTTTGTGATTTTGTAAATTTGCAAAATGGACATAACGTGGC
>JGI1652J44930_10000529_pt1 | contig 14897 bp, 10 predicted proteins | sample NewIslsDNAsample_FD_44930 | JGI IMG/M metagenome (IMG submission 44930)
TCTCCCGCCACTGACCTTACTGTCAGGGACGAGAGATTGGTTAACAAAACAATCACCCGTGGTGCCACCCTTATTGGAAGCGCAACTCCACATCGGAAGGCGCCTCCCGCTCTGGGCCGGGTATCGTCCGGCAGACGTCCGGATCTACTGCCCCCGCAGGGATTTCGCTCCGGAACCTCCAGGTGTCTTTCCCCGCCTCGTTGCAGAGGAACGCTACTCCTCCTGTCATCGGCGTAGCGGAATATCGATTGTTGGCATCAGATTTTACAGGATAAATCGGGGCCTGTCAAGGGGATATCGACCAATTTGTCCCCCCGTCGCAGACAAAGGGGGCAAAACCGGGCGTCATGCAAGCCGTCGGAGGACAAATCCGCGGCCCTTCCCGAGGCAATCCCGGATCATCGGTTCTTCAGCACAATCACGGCGTGGCTGATCAACCCCGCCCCCAGGCCGATGACGGTGCCGGCGACGGCGCCGATCGCCGCATCGATCCACCCGCCGGTGAGAAACGTCTCCCGTCCTCCCCCTTCGAGGAACCCGGTCAGGGCGCCGATGGATACTCCGAAGAACAAAAATCCGGCATAAAACAGGCCGATCGCCTCCTCAAGGGCAGGGTCCCGGTTTTCATAATATCTCGCAAACCGCTCGTGCAAATCGGCGGACCTTGCGCTTTCGCTGCGGTACGCCAGCTCTTCCTTGGCCCGCTCGAAGGCTTCCTCTTCGGAAAGTCCCTTTTCCATCAAATCCTTCATGTAATCGCTCATGTAGAGAATCAGATCGTTTTGCGCCTCCTGGGCCATCGCCGAGCGGCCTTTAAACTTTGCGAGTTTCGCCGCGATCCGGTTCCGGGCTTGCCCGGTTTTCCGGCGCAGCCTTTCCAGGTAGGTCATCTCCGCTTCGTCCAGGTAGTACTGGGACTGTTCCTTTGCAAACTGAACCATTTTATCCCTGATCTCCCGACTGAAGGTCATGGTCATCCCTCCCGCTGTTCCTCAATTTTTGAATGCACCCGCTCAGGTGGTCCCACCTCGCCCAAAAGGCGGCCAATTCCTCAACCCCCCGTTCGTTGAGCCGGTAAAACTTCCTGGGCGGACCCATTTCCGACGGCCTTTTCGTGATGTGGACCAGCCGGTTCCTTTCCAGGCGCAAGAGCAGGGCGTACACCGTCTGTTCCGCAATCCCTTCGAACCCCATTTTGTGCAGCTTCTTGGCGATTTCATAGCCGTAGGTCTCGCCGCGGCTGATGATCTCCAGCACGACCCCCTCCAACACGCCCTTGTACATCTCGCTGAGGCTTTTCAAAGAGCACCACCCCCGGTACTCAATGAAGTAGGTAATAAATAATATTGACTACTGCTATACAATAACATAGAGTAGATCGGCCGGTCAACCACCCAAGCCCCTTAGCCCCGGAGGAAAACAGAAAAGCCGCCCGCAACCGGGCGGCCGAAAGATGAAGCAGCTGTCCCCCCTTACCGCAAGACTTCCGCCGCCTTTTTCGCCACTTCCTCCCGGGTCACCAGATCCAGATGGTGGTAGTTCGGGAAGTCGGCGAGATGCACGGCGCCTTCGATCACCGCGGAAGCATGGGGCACCAGTCCGTCGCTGTCCGTGCCGTGTTTTTTGTGAAGAATATGCCATCCCACATAAAGTTCCCCCATGGCTCCCCACTCCCAGATCTTCCCGTCCGAATCCCCTCGGATCGTATATATCTTCCCGCCGTTGTAGAGAGGAGCGTTCTCCACGGGGAAGCGGCGGTTGAAGTCCTCCACCCACTCGGGGCGCAGATTGTCCATGGCCGCTTCCGCCCCGATGAAGAAACCGAGCCAATCAAAATCCGAAGCCAGGGGCGACCCGTGATGGGGCGTGCCCAGGGTGACCAGCCCCGCGACGGTGTTGGGATGGTCGTAGATGTACTGGCGCGAGACAAGCCCTCCCATGCTGTGGGCGATGATGTAGAACTGCGGGCTGAGNCCGTGGTCCCGCTTGAGCACCTCAATCTTCTCGGCCATGATCTCCGCCTGGTCTTTCACGCTGTCATCCCCGGCGGAAAAGTCGTTTTTCCCGATGAAGGTGATGGTCTTCCCGTCAATGGTGCGCTTGCTCACCTGCATGGATTGATTGGTGTAGATCACATAGACGTTTCCGGAGCCCCATTCATTCACCAAGGCACGGAGGAAACTGTCGCTCCAGCGGTGCTTGTTGGTCAAGCCGTGGACGAGGACCAGATCGAACTGTTTTTCCGACGCATCGGCATTTCCCGGCAGGACGCACAAAAACAAGAGCGCCGCGATGGCGAGATGCACTCCCTTCACCGTCTCCATCCCTCCCGCACGTTTTTGAACCGATGTCGTCCGATCAAAAGGTGAAATAAACCCGAAAAAGGGAAATCCCTTTTCTCTTATTATAAATTTATTCCCATTTGTATGTAAATACAAAATATTTTATCTTCAGCCCGGCTTTTTGGGCAACAAGAAACCCCGGCCCTTTGAAAAAGGCCGGGGTGAAACGGAAGCCCGCCGGTTCATCCGACGCCGCTCGCCTTCTTCAGTCCGTATGCCTCCGACAAGGGCCTCCAGCTTTTCGGGGATCAGGCGGCGGCAGGCATCGACGTACATCTTGGGCTCCTTCGGGTTGGGCCAGCGGGTCACTTTTCCCTTTCCCGGCGGGATGATTTTGCTCACCGCGCCGCAGCCCAAGCCGATGATGGTCTGCAATTCCTCCATGATGATGATGTTGTACAGGCTCTCAAAACCGGGAAGGGCGTACCCCACATTCTCCTGATTGCCCAGTATGTTCTTCTGCCGGTACAGGTAATAGGGGTGATATCCCGCCTCCTTCGCCCAGGTGCGGGCCAGCTCCACCATCCGGGCCACTTCGTCCCGTTCCGCCACCTGGTAGCGGTCCTTGTTCCGGGTCATCACGGAACCCCGTTTGAAGGAAAGGGTGTGAACCGTGAGGGATTCGGGCCGCAACGCGCCGATCATCTCCAGGGAGCGGCGGAAGATGTCCAGCCCTTCCCCCGGCAGGCCGATGATCAAATCCATGTTGATGTTGTTCATCCCCATCCGGCGGGCCAACTCCATCTTCTCCAGGGTATCCCGCACCGTATGATGACGACCGATCGCCTTCAGCGTCTCTTCCCTGAAGCTTTGGGGATTGATGCTGATGCGGTCCACCTTCCACTTTTTCAGGACGGCCAGTTTCTCCTCATCGATCGTGTCCGGCCGTCCCGCCTCCACGGTCCACTCCCGCACTCCCTCCAAGGCGGGAATCGATCCGTGGATCCGTCGGAAGAGGCCGTCCAGCTGTTCGGCGGTGATCGACGTCGGCGTCCCTCCGCCGAAATAGACGGTGGTCACGCGCAGTCCGGCCGTTGCCAGCCACTCGCCCACCGCCGCAATCTCCTCGTGAAGGCAGGCGAGAAACTCCTCCACCGAACCGTTCCGTCCCCGGATCGCGTAGGCGGGAAACGTGCAGTAGGCGCATTTGGTGGGACAAAAGGGAATCCCGATGTAAAGGCTCACTTCGGACCGGTCCAATTCGTAGAGATCCGGCAGCACCTTCCGCTGCCGAAGAACAATCTCCTCCAGAAGATCGATTTTTTCCGGAATCAGGAGGTAATCCCGTTCCAGAACTCTCCGCACCTCCGGCCACGGGCGCCCCTCCAGCAGCAGCTTGTGCATCAGCTTGGTGGGGCGCACGCCGGTCAGGATTCCCCAGGGCTGAACGATCCCGGTGGCCTGCTGCAACACCTGCAGCAGGGCGTGGCTGATCGCCTGCTTCAGCCGCCGGCGGCGGAGGCGGTCCTCCCCTTCCTCCACATTTCGGCGGTGGCTGGCCGACCAGCGCGGCTCTCCGTCCCCTTCAGCCAAACGGGCGGTCACCGTCACTTCCCCCGGCGATTCCTCAACGAAAAACCGGACCGCGTAATCCCCCGGTCCGGCGGAGGGTTCCACCGCTTTCACCTCTTCGAAAAACAAACCGGCAATCAATTCAATATCCCGATAAAAGGCCGGCTCCACCCCGGTTATACACAGTCGCTTCATCCCTCGCCGCGACCGCCTTCCGGAAAGGCGTCGCGTTCCTCCTTTGCCCAAAATCCGATTCATCCGGCGAATCGACCGAAGGGCCGGGGAAAAAGACAAAATTACCCAGCTTCTTCATCAGTTTATCTCACCGCAGCGGGGAAATCAATTGTGAAAGTTTACCGGATCCGCTTCCGGCGAAGGCGGAAGGAAGGAAACGGTTCCCCGACCTCTTCGGCGATTTCCGCATCCCCCCGCCCGCTTTGGTCCGCCGGATCCACCGTCAGCTGCCGGGCAGCCTGCTCCACCAGCGCCCGTTCTTTCCGTGAGCGGCGCATGAAATCCCTCCTCCGTCTCGTCGCTCACCCATCAGGATGCCCCAACGGGGAGGGAATCAAGCGGGAACATGGGAGTCGGACAAGGGTCCGGAACACTCGGAGATTTCCGCCAATGAAAGAGAGGGAAGGGCGCGTTCCCCTCAGGCCCGTGACAAACTGCAAGGCGGGGAGCGATGATCTCCGCGCGAAGCGGCGAAAATCGCTCCCCCTCGCGTTTCGTCCGCGGCCCGGGGGGAAGATCCCTTCCCTGCTTCACCCCAAGAGGCGCAGAACGTGTTCCGCCACGTTTTCCGCGGTGAAACCGTACTCCTTCATCACCCGGCTGCCGGGAGCCGAGGCGCCGAAGCGGTCGATGCCGATCACGCTCCCTTGTTCGCCGACGTAGCGGTCCCAGCCCATCGGATGGGCCGCCTCCACGGCGACGCGAACCTTGACATCCGGCGGGAGCACTTCATCGCGATACTCCTTCTCCTGCCGGTCAAACCGCTCGCGGCAGGGCATGCTGACGACCCGCACCGGGATGCCCCGCTCGGCAAGCAGTTTTTGGGCCTCCAGCGCCAAACTCACCTCGGAGCCCGTGGCGATCAGGATGGCCCGNGGCTTGCCCTCCGCCGCATCCGACAGGACGTAACCCCCGCGGCGAAGGCCTTCCTGCGCCTTCTCCGCCGTGCCCTCCAGGACGGGCAGCTTTTGGCGCGTGAGCACCAGGGCGACGGGCGCATCCTTTTCCAGAAGGGCTTCGCGCCANGCGGCCACGGTCTCATTGGCGTCGGCGGGACGGAAAACGTTCAGACCCGGGATCAGCCGCAAGGAGGGGATCTGTTCCACCGGTTCGTGGGTGGGGCCGTCCTCCCCGACGGCGATGCTGTCATGGGTGAACACGTAAATGACGGGCAGGCCCATCAGGGCGGAGAGACGAATGGCCGGACGCAGATAGTCGGAAAAGACGAGGAAGGTGCCTCCGTAGGGGCGGAGACCGCCGTGAAGCATCATGCCGTTCAAGGCCGCCCCCATGGCGTGCTCCCGCACGCCGAACCAGACATTTCGCCCGGTGTAATCTTCGGCGTGGAAAATGCCCTCCTCCTTCATCGTGGTATTGTTGGAGGAAGCCAGGTCGGCGGAGCCGCCGAAGAGGGTGGGCAGATTTTTGGCCAGGGCGTTGATGGCCGCGCCGGAAGCCTGACGGGTGGCCAGCGGCTTGTCTTCGGGCGAATATGCGGGAAGATCGTCATCCCATCCCTCCGGCAGCTCTCCGGCGATCGCCTGCTGAAGNTGTCGGGCCAGGGACGGATGGGCTTCCCGATACCGGTCGAAGAGGGCGTTCCATTCCTCTTCCCATTTGGCCGCCTCNTTCTTCCAGGCGGCGAAGTGCCGGCGAACCTCCTCCGGCACGAAGAAGGGTTCCTCCGCGGGCCAGCCGTAGGCCTTGCGCACCTCGGCCACTTCCTCCTGTCCGAGGGGCTTGCCGTGCACCGTGTTGGTTCCTGCGTAATTGGGGCTGCCGTAACCGATGACCGTGCGCACCTCGATCAGCGTCGGCCGCTCGGTTTCCGCCTTCGCTTCCGCGATGGCCCGGTCGATCGCCTCGAGGTCGTTCCCGTCCTCCACCCGCAGCACCTGCCAGCCGTAGGCTTCAAAGCGCTTGCGGACATCCTCGGTGAAGGAATGGGCCGTTTCGCCGTCCAGGCTGATATCGTTGGAGTCGTACAGGGCGATCAGTTTCCCGAGNCGGAGATGACCGGCCAGGGAANCCGCCTCCGCCGCAACCCCCTCCATCAGGTCGCCGTCGCTGCAGAGGACGTACGTGTGGTGGTCCACCACGGGAAATCCTTCCCGATTGTAGACGGCGGCCAAATGGCGTTCCGCCATCGCCATGCCGACGGCCATGGANATCCCCTGTCCGAGGGGACCGGTGGTCGCCTCCACCCCCGGGGTGTGACCGTATTCGGGATGCCCCGGCGTGCGGCTCTCCCACTGCCGGAAGCGCTTCAGCTCCTCCATCGGCAGATCATAACCGCACAGGTGGAGAAGGCTGTACAGGAGCGCCGATGCGTGCCCGGCCGAAAGAACGAACCGGTCCCGGTTGAACCAGGCGGGATGATCCGGATTGTGCCGCATGTGCCGGGTCCACAGCACATAGGCCATCGGAGCCGCTCCCATCGGCATTCCGGGGTGGCCGGAATTGGCCGCCTCCACCATGTCGATGGACAACATGCGGATGGTGTTGACAGCCAGTCGGTCGACGGATTGGCTGGAAGTCATTTGTCGCTCAACTCCCTTCAGATGCTTAACCGATTCTCATCCCCCGAGCGAAACCAACCTGCTTGGGGTCACCGGGAAATCTTCCGGAAAAAGGTCCCCCTGCCTTCTGCGGAAAACGCCACCAACCACACGGATCTGCGGGACCCAAGGCATCACATGCTTTAGTCTATCAAATCGAAGAACCGAAAACCATAAAAAAATCAACAGATCAGACCGATGCAAGAAACCTGATCCCGCCCCCTTTTGTCGGCAAAATCGCCGGCCGTTTGCGGGACCAAACAGGAAACGGAGGAGATCCCGCCCGGGACCATCCCGACCGGAAGGCGGCATCTCAAGGGAAACTGCGCCGCGCCTCTCGCTCCTACGCCCGGATGCGCCCGTTCTCCCGGCTTTCCAGGATCAGGGTCACCGGTCCGTCGTTGGTGAAGGACACCTGCATCATCGCCCCGAATATGCCGGTTTCCACCTTCACCCCGTGGCTTCGGAGCAGCTCGTTGAACCGGTCGTACAACCTTGACGCAATCTCCGGGGCGGCCGCGGCGGTGAAGCTGGGACGGCGCCCTTTCCGGCAGTCTCCGTACAGGGTGAACTGGGACACCGACAAAATGCCGCCTCCCACATCCAGGAGGGAGCGATTCATCTTCCCCTGTTCATCCTCGAAAATGCGCAGGTTCACCACCTTTTCCGCCAGATAGCGGAGATCCTCCTCCCCGTCTCCCTCGGCAAATCCGACCAGCAACACCAATCCCCGATCGATGGCCCCCGTCACCCGGCCGTCCACGGTGACCCGGGCGTCCTTGGCCCGCTGCAAGACGATGCGCAACGTCTCTTCCTCCTTTTCGACGTGGTTGTGAAGCGGGGAAAACCGCCCCAAGCAAAAAGAAGCCGGGATAAGCAAGCCGCTTCCTCGGCCTCCCCGCTTCTGCCCCTTTTTACTGCATAATCCGACGGACGGAGTAGATGTCCCGGACCCGCTTGATGCGTTCCACCACGTGTTGGAGATGATTCAGGTTCCGGATGGAAATGGTCATGTGGATCGAGGCCATGCCCCGGCGGTCCGCCTTGCCCGAAACCGCCGACAGATTGGTTTTCGTCTCGGAGACCGCCTGAAGCACCTCGTGGAGCAGGCCCCGCCGGTCCAGCCCCGACACCTCGATATCCACGTGGTAGGACTGGTCGGGCGTCCCCTCCCATTCCACGGGAATCATTCGCTCCTTCTCCACCGACTTCAGGTTGGGGCAATCCTTCCGGTGGACGGAAACCCCGCGGCCGCGGGTGACGAAACCGGCGATCTCATCCCCCGGGACCGGATTGCAGCAACGGGAGAGGCGGACGAGCAGGTTGTCCAACCCCTTCACCCGCACCCCGTGGGCCTGTCGCCGGCTGGAGCGGCGAGGCAGTTCCTTCACCTCGGGAAGAAGAACGGGCTGTTCCGCTTCGGGCCTGAGTCCCTCGATCAGGCGGTGGACCACTTGCGCGGCGGAGAGGCCCCCGTACCCTACGGCGGCGTACATGTCCTCCTCGTTCGAAAAATTAAACTTCCGGGCCACCTCCTCCACTCTCTCGTCGGTGAGCACTTCCGAAGCGTTGAAATCGTATTTGCGGAGGAGATTTTCNATCATCTCCCGCCCCTTGGCAACACTCTCCTCCCGCCGCTGCTTTTTGAACCAGTTGCGGATCTTGTTCCGGGCATGGGAGGATTTCACCATTTTCAGCCAGTCCTGGCTCGGGCCATAGCTGTGCTTGGAGGTGAGGATCTCGACAATGTCCCCGGTTTTCAGCTTGTAGTCCAGGGGAACGATTTTGCCGTTCACCTTGGCCCCGATGCACTGGTTGCCCACTTCGGTGTGAATGCGGTAGGCAAAATCCAGGGGAACGGAGCCGGCGGGAAGTTCCACCACATCCCCCTTCGGGGTGAAGACGAACACGGAATCGGAGAAGAGGTCGATCTTCAGATTCTCCACGAACTCCTGGGCATCCTGGGTTTCCTGCTGCATCTCCAGGATTTCGCGGAACCACTTCAACTTCTCCTCGAAGGTGCCCGGCTGAACCTGGGTCCCCTCCTTGTAGGCCCAGTGGGCGGCGATCCCGTATTCGGCCGTCTTGTGCATTTCCCAGGTGCGGATCTGCACCTCGATCGGTTCTCCGCTCGGCCCGATCACCGTCGTGTGCANCGACTGGTACATGTTGGGCTTCGGCATGGCGATGTAGTCCTTGAAGCGGCCGGGCATCGGTTTCCAGATGGTGTGGATGATGCCGAGGACGGCGTAGCAGTCCCGAACGGTGTCGACAATGACGCGGACGGCCAACAGATCGTAAATTTCGTTGAACTGCTTGTGCTTGGTGACCATCTTGCGGTAGATGCTGTAAATGTGTTTCGGCCGTCCCGAAATCTCCGCCTTGATGCCCGTTTTCTCCAGCCGTTCCCGCAGCACCCGGATGATCTCCTGCAGGTACTGCTCCCGTTCGGCCCGCTTTTTCCGCATCAGGTTCGCGATCCGATAATACTGCTGGGGATTGAGATAGCGAAGGGCGATATCCTCCAGCTCCCACTTGATCGTGGAAATTCCCAGCCGGTGCGCGAGAGGGGCGAAAATCTCCAGCGTCTCGTTGGCGATCCTCCGCTGTTTCTCCTCGGGAAGGTACTTCAGGGTCCGCATGTTGTGCAGCCGGTCGGCCAATTTGATCAAAATCACCCGGATATCCTGGGCCATGGCCACAAACATCTTCCGGTGGTTTTCCGCCTGACGCTCCTCGTTGGACTTGTACTTCATCCGCTTGCCCAGCTTGGTGACGCCATCGACCAGCTTGCTGACCGTCTCCCCGAACTCCTCCCGGACGAGTTCCAGNGTGACCCCGGTGTCCTCGACCACGTCGTGCAGAATCGCCGCCACCAGGGTGGTGGCATCCATCTGCAGATCAGCCAGTATGGTCGCCACCGCCACCGGATGATTCACATACGGCTCCCCCGACTTCCGCTTTTGTCCGGNATGGGCCTTTTCCGCAAAACGGTATGCTTTTTCGATTCGTTGAATATCCTCTTCTTTCAAATAGGTGGAACATTTGTCCAGCAGCTCTTCAATCGGCATCACAAATTCACCTGGAATGGCCAAAAATCGTTTTTCCTATTATTATCTCCCAGCGGAAAAGAAAAGTAAAGAATCTCCGTCAATACAGGAAGTGGAAGGACCTGCGGGGAGGGACAAGCGGTCGCAAGGGAGGGGTTGAGGCAAAAAAGAGGGGCGATCCGCCCAGTCGAAGCCCCAAAAAAACGGACTATTCAAAAAATGGCCGCGCCGGAAAGGCGCCGCTGGGAAGCGACGCGCCTTCGGCCCGATTCTCACGGAACCCACTTTTTCCCCCACGGCCAGTAGCCCGCGTAGCGGCGAACATACAGACCCACCGCGGACAGGACAATCGATGCGACCAGCGTCATTCCGTAGGTGCTGGCCCCTTCCTCCGCCATGAGCATCAGAACGGGGAGCACGATCAGGCCGCCGTAGGAGACCACTTCATAGGAAATCAAAAGCCGCCTCCAGACGCGCCTCATGTACTCGCGAAATCGAAAACGGTCGTCCGGAGAAAACAATTCCCGAAACATCAGAATGAGGATTAATNCGATCCACAAAAGGACGATAAAGATCGCCATCCAGGCAAATCCCGAAATCAGGCGGGAAAAAAAATCTTCCAGCCAGCTCACCGACTTCTTCGCTCCTTTTCCCGATATCTCATGCAAAAATTATAGCACGTCAAGGAAAAATGCCAAGTTCCAAAAAAGGGAGCGAAAAAATCCACCTTCGATCGGGCGCGGTCCGGCGGAGGGGATCATCCCCCGCCCCACCGCTTTTTCCATTCTTCCCATCGCTTTTCCAACTCTTTCTTTCGTTTCCTGAATTCCTTCTCCCACGCCTTCCGCTGCTTCTCCAGCTCTTTTTGCCATTTCTTCCCGGNTTCTTCCCGCGTTTTCTCCTCGCGCCTCTCCGTCTGCCTCTCCACTTTGGGCGGCGTTTTCCAGGGGATCATCGACAGGTCGAAGGATTGGACCGGCTCCCCCTTCAGGGAGGCGGTCATCATTTCCCGGAAGATCCGGGTTGCCGTCTGTCCGCTGGTGGACGTCAGATAATGGTTCTCGTCGGTCTTGTCGTAACCGAGCCAGACGGCCCCCACCAGCTGGGGAGTGTACCCGACGAACCAATGGTCTTTGGCCCCGTTTCCGCCCCCCGGCAGCTGGGTGGTCCCCGTCTTGCCGGCGGTGGGTCGGCCCGGGATCTTTGCCGCNGTTCCCGTTCCTTCCTCCACCACTCCCTTCAGCATGTAGGTGATTTTTTGGGCCACTTCCTCGGACGTGACCCGGACGGATTTCTTGTACCACTGGGCGACCAGTTCCCCGTCCGGCTTTTCGATGCGGCGAATGGCGTGAGCCTCCACCATCACTCCCCGGTTGGCGAAGGCGGCGTACGCCTGGGCCATGTGCAGGGGGGAAGTGCCCTCGTTCAACCCGCCCAGCGCCAATCCCAATTGGCGTTCCTTTTCGCCGAGGGGAATGCCGAACCGCCGGACGCTTTCCATCCCCCGNTCCACGCCGATTTGATCGAGCAGCCACACCGCGGGAACATTGAGGGAATCCACCACCGCTTCGTACATCGTCACTTCTCCCCGGTACCGGCCGTCATAGTTTTTCGGCCGGTAGTCCCCGAAACTCGTCGGTTTGTCCAGCAACCTGGAGTCCACGTCGTATCCCGCCTCCAGGGCCGGCGTGTAGACGGCCAGGGGCTTCATGGTGGAGCCGGGCTGGCGCTTCAATTGGGAGGCCCGGTTGAACCCGCGGAAGGTGTGCTTTCCGCGGCCGCCGACCAAGGCCCGGATTCCCCCGGTTGCGGGATCAATGAGCACGGCGCCGCTCTGGACGATCTGATCCTTCCCGCCGGCGGGAAAGAGGTCATCGTTTTTGTAGACGGACTCCACCGCCTGCTGCATTTTGGGATCCAGCTCGGTGTAAATCTGGAGGCCTCCGCTCAACACCTCGTTCGCCGTCAGACCGTAACGGGAGACGGCCTCCTCCAGGACGTAATCGACATAGTGGGGAAACCGCCTCGCATCGTTGCGCAGCCGCTTGCCCTCGAGGACGATCTCCTGCCCCATCGCCGCCTTTTTCTCTTCTTCCGTGATGAAGCCCAGCTCCACCATGCGCTCGAGAACCAGATCCCGCCGTTTCATCGTCTTCTGGAAATCTTTAAAGGGATTGAGGACCGACGGCGCCTTGATCATCCCGGCCAACAAGGCNGACTCTCCCAGGGTGAGCTGATCCACTTCCTTGCCGAAATAGATCTCCGCCGCCCGTTTGATCCCCCAGGCCCCTTCGCCGAAATAGATGTTGTTCAGATACATCTCCATGATTTCGTTTTTGGAATATTCCCGTTCGATCTTCTTGGCGAGGAGCATCTCTTTGAACTTCCGCTTGTAGGTCCGGTCGTGGGTCAGGAAGACGTTCTTGGCCAGCTGCTGGGTGATCGTGCTGCCCCCCTGAACCGTTTTCCCTGCGGAAAGATTGTAGAGCAGGGCGCGCAGGGTGCCGACGTAGTCGATCCCCGAATGGCGAAAAAAGCGCTGGTCTTCCATCGCCACCACCGCTTGGACCAGGTGGGTGGGGACGNGTTTGATGTCCACCGCCTCCTTGTTGGAGACGGAGATTTCGCTGGCCACGTGCCCCTTGCGGTCGTAGATGATCGTGGGGTGGGGAGCCGCATTTTTCAGGGCGCTGATGTCGCACATGGAAATGGCCACNTTGACGGCGATCAGGAAAAGGGCGGCCGTCACCGCCAAAGCGATGCCCGCCGGCTTTATCCAGCGTCGCTTCTTCTTGGCGCGCCGGCCTTTGGGGGATTTGGCCTTTTTTCTGTCTCTCTCCATGAGTCTCTCCCTCCATGCTCACGCTCCTCCGGAATGCGCGCCGGCCCGGGCCGATCCCTGTGCGGCCTCGCAGATCCAGCGGTAGGCGCAATGGGCGCACCGCTTCCCGGGACGGGGGGCAAAATCCGCCGCGGTCCCGCCCCGCTTCAGCGTTCCGGCCGCCGATTCGAGCATCCGGTCCGCTTCGTCGAGCCACGCGCCGTCCACCTCGAAGGAAACCTCCACGCCGGGGCGAAGGAAAAACAGCGTCGCCCGGGCGGGGANGATTCCCCACTCCCGGCGGGCCGCCAGGGCGTACAGCCGGAGCTGGGGCAGATATTCCTCCGCCGCCTCCTCCGCCTCCTGCGGCGCGACATCGTTGGTCTTGTAGTCGATCAACTCCCATTCCCCCCGCCGGTTCCACTGGAGCCGATCGATGATTCCTTCCATCTCCAGGCCGGCGATCCGGACGAAGAAGGGGACTTCCTTCATCACCTTCCGGCAATGCCGCGCCTCCCGGTGAATCCTGCCCGACAGGAAGCGGCGGATGAGGGGCTCCGTTTCCTTCCGCGCCCGGTGAAGGAGGGCGGGAGAAAGTTTCATCTCCGCCGCCGCCTGCCTAAGCAGACGGGACAATTCCTCTTCCGGCAGGGGACCGTCGGGCAGGAGCTCCAGCATCCGGTGGACGAGATTTCCCTTGAGAATCGGGGTCAGCATCCCCGCGGCCCCGTCCTCTTCCGCCTCCTCCGTTCCGGCCGACCGGTCTTCCTCCTCCGGGGAAGGCATCCCGATGACATACTGATAGAAGTACTTGCGGGGGCAATTGATCAGCACCATCAACCGGGTGACGCTCACCCGCACCCGATCCCGTTCCGTCANCCCCCGGGGGCGCATCCCTTTCCAATCCTCATCGTCCGGAACCTCCGTCTGTCCGTTCTCCATCTCCTCGAGAAACCGGTCCAGAGCGGACCGGGTCGCGTTTTCCTCCGGCGCCTCCCCCTCGCCGCCCCACACGGCGATGGGCAGGTCGCCTTCNCCGTCGGACAGGGCCCAGCGCCCCGCTTCCCAATCGATCCGGCCGTAGTCCAACACGGCGTCCAGCCACTTGCTCCAGGAACCGGAAGAGAGGATTTCCCCCCCATCCTTCGCCTCCTTGTGCTCCTCCGGCACGCCGCTCAGGATCAGCCGCTTTTCCGCCCGGGTGACGGCCACGTAGAAGAGGCGGACCGATTCCTCCCGCTCCAGGCGGCGCTCCTTCTCCTTCGCCATAAGCCAGCGGTCCGTCTCCAGGGCTTCCCCCGACGGACCGTAGAGGCGGACGGCCAGACCCGATTCCTCATCGACAACCATCCCGTCCGGTCCCCCCGGTAAGCGGCGGGCCAGGTCGGGAATGATGACCACGGGGAATTCCAGCCCCTTGGACTGGTGAATCGTCATCAGCTTGACGCTGTCCGCGCCCTCCGACTGCACGGCGGCCTCCGTCTCCGGCGTCTGCTGGTCGATCAGGAGCTCCATCTCCTCCAAAAAGAGGTCCGGGGAATAGGCGCTGTCCCCCTTTCGGGAGCGGGCCAAACGGACCAGCTTCTCCAGATTGGCCCGGGCCTGTTCTCCCTGGGGGGTGGCCCAAAGGGCCAGGTGATATCCGCTCTCCTCCAGCACCTCCTCGATCAGGTCGGCGACGGGAACGCGCCCCATGAGGCGGCCGGCGCGCTCCGCCAACCGCCGGAAGCCTTCGAGCTTCTCCCGCTCCGCAGCGGGGATCTCTTCCACCTCCGCCCAGGATTCCGGCCGCCCCAACGCTCCCGCCTCCTTGAGCCACCAGAGCGTTTCGTCGCTCGCGGCGCAGAAGGGAGAGCGCAACACGCCCGCCAAGGCCAGGGTGTCCTCCGGATCCGTCAGCCACCGGAGCAGGTTCAGCACATCCGCAATCTCCTGCCGGTCGTAAAATCCCCGCCCTTTCACCACGTAGAAGGGAATGCCCCGGCGGATCAGTTCCTCCTCGTACCGCTTCACTTCCGTCATCGCCCGAAACAGGACCGCGATGTCGCCGGGACGCCAGCCCTCGGCGATGAGGTCCGCGATCCGGCGGGCGATCAGGCGGGCTTCCGCCTCCCGGACGCTTCGCCCGGCCCGCTCCTCCTTGCCCGGCACGGCCAAATATTCCACGCAGGGGCCTTCGTCCCCGGCCCGCCCGCGGGCTTCCGCCTCCCGATAGCCGTCGGGCTCGCCCGGTCCGGAGGGCATGAGCCGGGAAAAAAGGCCGTTGGCAAAGCGCACGAGCCGGGGATCGGACCGGAAGTTGGCCTTCAGGGTGACCTCCCGCCCCCCTTCGGCCAGCAGCTCCTTCCGGGTTTTGCCGAAGACCGACACGTCCGCCCCG
>JGI1652J44930_10000530_pt1 | contig 14886 bp, 14 predicted proteins | sample NewIslsDNAsample_FD_44930 | JGI IMG/M metagenome (IMG submission 44930)
GGCTTTGAGCCCCCGGTAGGTGATGAAGCGCGCGTAGAACCGGTAACCGATCGCGTACGACGCCACGGCGGCGAACACCAGCCACGCAGCCGAGATCTCCTCGCCCCGGCTGAGCGCGAGAACGCCCCACGCGATCGCCCCGCCGATCGCCACCAGCGTCCAGATGGCGATCTCCTTGGGACTCATCTTCCGTTTCCGAGTCGCGTCGCCACTCGGAGCCGTTGTACTAGCCACCGCTCGAGTCTCCATTCCTGCGATGTGCTGTGCGGCCTGACATGGCACAGCAGACACGAGGATCTGCCTGCATGCCGTGGATGTCCAGCATGTGACTGGAGAGTGACCAGGATGTAAGACAGATGGGACACGGTCCGCATTGGGGCATTTACCCGGTGTCGAAGATCGAGCGGAGAAACGGAAAAAACAGACGAAAAGTGCACTGGGTGGCGAGGTGGGGATCGACCCCCGGCCACCGCGCCGCGCGACGCCCCGTTCCCCGTTCCGGCGCCGCGGCAGGTGCCCCGACCGGTTGCAGGCACTGGCCGGTTTGGTCGACTTCGTGATCAACTGAGCAGCTCTCGGTAAGCTTCGCCGCTGGCGGCCACACCGCAACAGACCACCGCAACTTTGGAGGGGCTCCGGGCGTCGTGCAGGAATGTGACGGTGTCAATCGCAATGTCCGAGACCCTCTGGCCGGGCGACGGGCTGGCGGCCATGGATGAGTTGACGAGCAAGCTGACCGACCTTTACCAAGAGCACTACCGCCAACTGCTGAGAATCGCCGTACTGCTGGTGGACGACCGGGCTTCGGCAGAGGACATCGTGCAGGACGCCTACGTGCGGGTCTTCGACTCCCGAGCCCGCCTGCGCGATCCGGACAAGGCCTTATCCTTCTTGCGCCAGACGGTGCTGAACCGGGCGCGTTCACTGCTGCGCCGTCGGCGAGTTGCCCGGAAGTACCAGCCCAGACTTGCAGCCAAGGACGTCCAACCGGACAACACCGAGCGGGGAGTGCAGCGGGCTTTCCTGGCCGACGCGCTGGCGAAACTTCCCCGGCGGCAGCGCGAAGCAGTGGTATTGCGCTACTACGCCGACCTCAGCGAGGCACGCACCGCGGAGCTGATGGGCTGCAGCCAGGGCGCGGTCAAGTCGTACTGCTCGCGCGGGGTGGCTCGACTGTCCGATCTGCTCGGGGAGCGGGTGTGACCGACAGGAAGTTCACCGACGAGGAACAGGCACTGCGCGAGCAGCTGCACATGCTCGCCGATGACGTGGAGCCGCGGCCCGACGCCCTGCCCCGGATACTCGCCGCTGCCCGCCGTCGAAGAGCCGTGCCCAGACGGCCGCTGGCCGTCGTAGCAACAGCCGCGGCCGCGATGGCCGCAGTCTTCCTAGGCGCGAACCTGATCCCGCAGCAGAACNCCCCCGAGCCGGTGAGCGTTCAACCGAACAGCTACCTGGCTGTGCTGCGCCCGGGCGTCATCGCTTCCTTCGACGTGCTGTCCGGGCAGCAGAACGGAGAATTCGGACGGATCCCGAATTCCCTGCCGCACCCCCTCACCGCATCCGGCGGCCGGATCTACGTCACCGCACCCGCCCCGGAGGGCACGCAGATCATCGAAGTCCTGCGCGGAGGACAGCAGCGAGCGCTGTACCGGTCGGACAGCGCAAGCCCCAAGCTGTCCGCCGCCGGCGGACGCCTGGCCATCACCGATCGCGATGCCGTCGTGGTCCTGGAGAACTCCGGGCAGCGGCGCATCCCCACACCCTCCGACGCACCGGTGCGGGACGTGGCGCTCGCCGCCGACGGAACCCTGGCGGTGCTGGGCGGCTCGACACCCCGCCCCGACATCTGGATCCTGCCGCCCGGCGCGAACAGCTTTGGCCAAGCCACCGAACTCGACGTGCCCAGCGGCTGCGGGGCACTGGCCATCACCTGGTCCGGACAGCGGTTGGCAGCCCTGCAACCGGTGGACTGCGCCTCCGGCCAGTACCGGGTCGCCGTGTTCGACCCGAAGAGCGGACGCCAGCTCAGCGGCGGAGCACCGTTCCACGCCGGGCTGCTGAACACCGAACAAGTCCAGTTGTCGGTGGACCAGCTCGGCAGATACCTGGTGTCCACCGGCCGGCAGCAGTGGCTGGTGGACGGTGCGAAGATCCGCCCGGTCCCGCGCGCCTGCGGGGAGAACGGCGCCTGCGCCAACGCGCCCGGCACCTTCTGGGAGTAGCAACCGCGGACACCCACCGCGCTCGCATCCCCGGAACCGTCCGATCAGAACAGTCGCTCCAGGACCGATCCCGGTGAGCAGCGGCGAACACCCGGCCCGGCCACCCCGGGCACCGGACCGCTGCCCGCGGAATCACTCCGACCGCCCGATCTCCAACCGCAACCCGCGTTCGGCCAACGACCGGAGGGACACGTCCGTTGGCTCGGAACTCCGCTGCGCCCACACCGCCTGCACGATCCTGACCTGGTTCCCGGTCCGCTCCACCGCTTGCGCGGCGTTGGCGAACTCCGCCGGCCCGCCCGGCCAACCGTGCCCATCAGCGACCAGATCGGTGATCCCGCCCGTGGTCGCCGAACTGGCCAACTCCTGCAGCTGCTGGGCACCGGCCTCATCAGCCGCCCAGACCACCGTCACCGCCACCGCCGCCGGCTCCCCGGAAACCCGGGTCGCGAAAACCGATCGGGACAAAGCGCGACAGGGGTGGTCGGTGAACCAGCGCTGCAGCTCGCCGTAGGAGTGCTCGGCGCACTCGCGCCCCGCCACCTCGGCCTTCTGCACGAACTCGATCCCGTCCACCCGCTGCACCGCCTGCTGCCGGTCCGACTCGGCCGGTGGTCGACCGGTCAGCGCGACCACCAACACGCCTGCCAACACCACCGCGGCAACAGCGGCGGCGATCAGCACCGGTAACCGCTTCACCCGAACGGCCGCAGGTCGCCGGTCGCGGACCTTCGGCAGCAGCACGGTGTCGGCGGTCGCCAAGTCCGGATCGTTGTCCCGCGGGAAACCTTCGCGCTCCAGCTCCTCGGCGGTGAGCTCGATCCGCTCGTCCAGCACCTTCAGCAACCGCTGCGCCGGCTCCACCGGGCAGGCGCGCTCGTAGGTGGCCAACTCGCGGGCCGCGGCGAGCAGCGACGTCGTGCTGGGGGAGAGCACCCGCAACCCGCGGTGCAGATCGGTGGTCGGCTGGGTGATCCGCCCTGCGTAGGGCCCCACCGCGACCACCGCGGCCACCGGCATCGGCTCCAGACCGCGGGACTGCAGGGCGCGCGCCAGCGCAGCTGCCGACTCCAGGGCCTCCAGCCCCGGATTGACCGCCCCTTCGGGACGCAGCAAGGGCCATTCGTCGGCCTTCCACGGGGTGCGCAGCGGCGCCTCCAGGTGCACCACCGGCTCCGGGAGATCGGTGCCCTGCACGACCACCACGCCGCGCGGCAGCACCATGACCGCGTCCAACTGGCGCGGGCAACCAGGCGGACGGCAGTTGAACACCGCGACCCCGCCCAAGACCGAGCACCCCTCGCCCCACGCGGCGACCGCGGCCCGGACATCCGCGCTGACCGCACTGGGGCCGCTGTCGTGCGAAGCCCCGTCCCCGGAGGCTTCCCGCGCATCGTCGTCAAGCCGCACCAGTCGCACGACAACCTCCAGTCCGGCAACACCAACTGCTCATGAGCACGTTAGCGGGAGCGCCCGATCAACACCGCCGAGTTGTCGAGGTCGCTTGTTCGGGTGGTATCGCTCGCTTGCCCACCAGCGGCCCCGGAACCGGGCAGCACGAACCGGAACCCGGGACGGCAGTGCATCGAGCAGCGATTTCGTCCTCGCAGGACAGGTGACGCGGCGCTCCGGTCAACACTTTTCACCCCGATGCGGGGCGGGAAAACCGGAAAAGCTCTTGTGGCGCGCCTCGCCACCTGCAATGCAAAATTACGCGGCAACTGGTTGACCGGGCTTGAGACGAGGTCGTAGGGGAAGACGTCCCTCGTCAAAAGCGGAGGTCAGCAGTGAGCAACCGTGGCAGCACCAGTGGCGTGATCTACGTCCACTCGTCGCCGTCTGCGGTCTGTCCGCACGTCGAGTGGGCGATCTCCGGCGCCCTCGGCGTGCGGACAGAACTGCGCTGGACAGCGCAACCAGCCGCCCCCGGGCAGCTGCGCGCGGAATGCGCGTGGACCGGTGAACCCGGAACCGGGGCGCGAGTGGTGTCGGCCCTCAGGGCGTGGCCCATGCTGCGCTTCGAGGTGACCGAAGACCCCAGCCCCGGGGTGGACGGGCAGCGGTTCTGCCACGTGCCCGGGCTCGGCTTGTGGAGCGCCTGCACCAGTGCGAACGGCGACATCGTGGTCAGCGAGGACCAATTGCGCGCGCTCGCTGCCGAAGCCCGCACCCCGGAGACGTTCAGCTACCGGGTCGACCAGCTGCTGGGCGCGGCCTGGGACGCCGAACTCGAACCGTTCCGCCACGCCGGCGACGGGGCCCCGGTCATCTGGCTGCACCGCGTGGGTTGATCAGCCGACCAGCCGCACCGGCAACGGTCGGCAGCCGATGTGCGAAGCTCATCACGTGGCTGCACGAACCTGGCTGAAGCGGGTTTTCCCGGCTGTTGTTGCTGTGCTGCTGGTCGGCGTCGCCGGCGGGCTCCTCGCCCGCAGCGCTTACCGGACGTCGGCCGGGGCTCCTGAGCAGACCTCCTCGACACCGCCTTCCTCCGGGATCACCTTCAGCCCGGACGCAGCCGCCCACCCCGACCACGAGCGCGTGCGCTGGTTGCTGGAAACCCACTTCAACGCGATCAACTTCCGGCAGTACGACACCTGGAAGACCACGGTGGTGCCGGAGAAGTGGCAAGAACTGCCCAGGGACAAGTGGATGCGGGAGTACCGCACCACCCGGGACAGCGACATCGTGGTGCACCGGATCGAGCCGGGCGACNGCAACTCCCTGCAAGTGCTGCTGACCTTCACCAGCACCCAGGACCCGGCGGACGCCCCGGCCGAGCTCCCGCTGGCCTGCGTGCGCTGGCAAGTGGTGTACTCCCTGGTGGACGCCCCGGCCGGAATCCGGTTGGACACCAGCAAACTGCCGGGCAACACCTTGGTCAGCCGGTGCGAGTGAGGGCGCCGCCGGAAGCGGCGCCCAGCGGGGGCTCAGAGCGGGATGTTGCCGTGCGATCCGCGACCGGCCGGGGCCCCGGCGAGCGCTTCGGCGATCTTCCGCCTGGTGGTGGCCGGGTCGATCACCTCGTCGACCACCCCGATCTGCAGTGCCCGGCCGACCCCGCCGGCCACCCGCTCGTGCTCCTCGACCAGCTTGGCCTGCAGGGCTTCGCGTTCTTCCGGCGGCGCCGCGGCCAAGGTCTTGCGGTGCAGGATGCCGACGGCGGCCTTCGCCCCCATCACCGCGACTTCGGCTTCCGGCCAGGCGAAGACCGCGGTGGCCCCCAGCGCTCGGGAGTTCATGGCGATGTACGCGCCGCCGTAGGACTTGCGGGTCACCAAGGTGACGCGGGGAACCACCGCCTCGCCGAAGGCGTGCAGCAGCTTCGCGCCGCGCCGCACAACACCGCCCCACTCCTGGTCGACCCCCGGGAGATACCCCGGCACGTCCACAACGACCAGGAGCGGAACGCCGAAGCTGTCGCACATCCGCACGAAGCGCGCGGCCTTCTCCGCGGAGAGCGAATCNAGGCAGCCGCCCTTCCGCAACGGGTTGTTGGCGATGACCCCGATGCTCCGGCCGCCCAACCGGCCCAGACCCACCACGATGTTCGGGGCCCACTTCGCCTGCAGCTCCTCGAACTCGGTGCTCCCGTCGGGATTGGAGTCCAGGATGGCCCGCAAGAGCGGTTTGACGTCGTAGGCCCGCTGCGGCCGGTCCGGCAGCAGCGCGCGCAGGTCCTGCTCGTCCTGCACCGAGTGCATGTCGAAAACACCCGGGTCGGCGAACAGGCCGGTCAGCCGGCGGGCTCGCCGGTAGGCGTCGGCTTCGTCCTCGGCCACGACGTGCACCACACCGGACTTCTTGCCGTGCGCCTCGACCCCGCCGAGCCCTTCCTGGTCGATCTGCTCGCCGGTGACGCTGCGCACCACGTCCGGACCGGTGACGAACACCCGGCCCGAAGGAGCCATGATCACCACGTCGGTGAGCGCCGGACCGTAGGCCGCGCCACCGGCGGCGGGGCCCACGACGACGGAGATCTGGGGGATCCGGCCGGAAGCGCGGATCATCGCGGCGAACATCTGGCCCATGCCGTCGAGGGATTCGACCCCCTCGGGAATGCGGGCCCCGCCGGAATGCCACACCCCGATCACCGGGCAGCGTTCGCGCACCGCCATGTCGATGGCATCGACGATGTGACGGCAGCCTTCAGCCCCCAGAGCGCCGCCCTTCTTGGTCGCGTCGCTGCAGTAGACGATGACTTTGACGCCACCGATGCGGCCGCGCACCGCCAGCATTCCGCTGTCGTCCCGCGGGTGCAGCGGGTCGATCGATCCGGCGTCCAACAATTGCTCGAGACGTACTGCAGGATCGCGTGAATCACGTTCTGCCTGCTCATTTTCCGGCCGGGTGGCCAAGGCAGTCATCTCGTACCTCCGAAAATTCGGGGTGGTTGCGGGCCGCACCGGCTGAATCGATTCGTTCTGCGGTGCGGACGACCGGGTGTGGGGTTTTCGGCACGAGCAGGGAAAGCGGCGGTATGAGCAGAAAATCAATTAATGCTCATACCGCCGTCCGTTTGCGGAAATCCCGCATTTCACGGGACCGGCCGGTCATTCCCTGGTAAAGGCGAGTGCAACGTTGTGCCCGCCGAAACCAAAGGCGTTGTTGAGAGCAGCGGACTGCTCGACGTACCGAGGCTTGTCCGCCACCACGTCGAGTTCGACCTTCGGGTCGAGCTGTTCGAGATTGCGGGTGGCCGGAATGATGCCGTGGTGCAGCGACAGGATCGTCACGATGCTCTCCACCGCACCAGCACCGCCCACCAGGTGGCCGAGCGAGCCCTTCGGGGCGGTGACCGCGACGCCGTCACCCAGCGCCTTGCGGATGGAGTTGGCCTCGCCCACGTCACCGACCACGGTGGAGGTGGCGTGCGCGTTGACGTGACCGATGTCCGAAGGCTGCAGCTCCGCGGTCCGCATCGCCAGCTTCATCGCGTTGATCTGGCCGATGCCGTCCGGGTGGCTGCCGGTGATGTGGTAGGCGTCCGAAGTGATGCCCACCCCGGCCAACCGGCCNTAGATGCGCGCACCGCGGGCCTTGGCGTGCTCCTCGCTCTCCAGCACCACCACGCCGGCGCCTTCGCCCATCACGAACCCGTCGCGGTCGGCGTCGAACGGTCGAGAAGCGGCCTCCGGGTCGTCGTTGCGGGTGCTCAGCGTCCGGGCCTGGGCGAACCCGGCGATGGTGATCGGCGCGATGCAGGCCTCAGCACCACCGGCCACCACCACGTCGGCCAGCCCCTGCCGGATCATGNCCCAGCCCTTGGCCAGCCCCTCGGCACCCGAGGCGCAGGCCGAGGCGGGGGNGTGCACCCCGGCGCGGGCCCGCAGCTCCAAGCTGACCATCGCGGCCGGCCCGTTGGGCATCAGCATCGGGACGGTCAGCGGGGAGACCTTGCGGATCCCGTCCTTCTCCATCGCGTCGTCCTGGGCCAGGAGCGTCAGCGGACCACCGATGCCCGTCCCGATCGACACCCCGAGGCGTTCCGGTTCGACCGGTTCGCTGTCCTTGGTGGGCAGTTCGAAACCGGCGTCCGCCCAGGCCTCCCGGGCGGCGATGACCGCGATGGCCTCGCACCGGTCCATGCGCCGCAACTGCACCCGAGGCAGCACTTCGCTCGGTTCCACGGCCAGCGGGGCGCCGAGCTTGGCCGGGAGGTCGTGCTCCTCGACCCAGTCGGCCTCCAGCCTCCGCACCCCGGTCCGGCCGTTGACCACTCCGTCCCAAGTGGACGCGACGTCACCACCCAGCGGTGTCGTCGCGCCCAGGCCGGTAATGACGACGTTCACGGTCATTTGTTCTTGGTGATGTAATCCACCGCATCACCGACGGTCTTGAGGTTGGCCAGCTCATCGTCGGGAATCTTGACGCCGAACTTGTCCTCGGCCTGCACAGCGATCTCCACCATCGACAGCGAGTCGATGTCCAGGTCGTCGACGAACGACTTGTCGATGGTCACCTCGGAGGCGTCGACCCCGGCGACCTCCTCGACGATCGCGGCGAGGCCGTTGACGATGTCCTCGTTGCTGCTCACGGATTCGTTCCTTTCTTTCGCTGTTCAAGCCGCGCGGACGCGGCAGTGGGTGGTCAGGGGCACACAGCGACCTGGGCGGCGTAGGACAGCCCGGCACCGAACCCCACCAGCAGCATCACATCACCGCTGGAGATCTCTCCGGCACCCCGCATGTGGTCGATGGCCAGCGGGATGGACGCGGACGACGTGTTGCCGGAGTAGACGATGTCACGGGCGACGACCAAGTCGTCACGCGCGCCCTGGCTCTTGAGCTTGCGGGCGATGGCCTCCACGATCCGCAAGTTCGCCTGGTGCGCAACCAGAACATCCACATCGGACAGCTGGAGCCCGGCGAGTTCCACCGCTTTGGCCGCCACCGGGGCGATCTTCGTCGTGGCCCACCGGAAGACCGACTGGCCCTCCTGGAAGATGTACTTGTTGTCCCGCAGGTAGATGGTGTCCACCAGGTCACCGGCGCTGCCCAGGTGAGCTGGTCCGATCTCCGGCTGGTCGGTGGCGGTCACCACCGCGGCACCCGCACCGTCGGCGAAGATGATGCAGTTCGCCCGGTCCTGCCAGTCCAACCAGTCCTGCAGCCGCTCCGAACCGATGATCAGCACGTTGCGCGCCGCGCCGGACCGGATGTAGTTGGTGGCGGTGGACAACGCGTAGACGAACCCGGCGCAGGCGGTGTTGAGGTCGAACGCCGTCCGCGCCTTGATGCCGATCCGGTCGGCGACCTGGGCCGCCGCGTTCGGGATCGGCCCGGGCATCGTGCACGTCGCCACGATCACGGTGTCGATGTCGGCCGGGGCCAGTCCGGAGTCGGCGATCGCCTTGGAACCGGCCTCGACCGCCATGCTCACCACGGACTGGTCGTCGTCGGCGAGCCGGCGGTGCACGATGCCCACTCGCTGCCGGATCCACTCGTCACTGGTGTCCACCAGCTTCGCCAGGTCGTCGTTGGTGACGACGCGGTTGCCTTGGGTGCTGCCGAAACCCAGCAGCCTGGCGCCAGCGGCCGGAGCGAGCTGGCTGATGGTCGGTCGGGTGCTCACGCGTTGCTCTCCAGCAGTTCAGCCACTTTGTCCAGATCGTCAGGCGTCTTCAACGGCACCNCCTTGACCCCCTTGAGCTCGCGCCGCACCAGGCCTGACAGCGTGCCCGCGGGCGGGAACTCCACGACTGCCCGCACACCCCGCTCCGCCAAGGTGGCCATGCAGCTGTCCCAGCGGACCGGGCTGGTCACCTGGGAGACCAAGCGGTCGACGATCTCGTCGCCTGCGGACACCACCGCGCCGTCGGCGTTGGACAGCAGCGGCAGCTCGGCGTCCTTGGCGGTGATCTTCTCCGCATGCTTGGCGAGCGCTTCCCGGGCCGGCGCCATGAACCGGGTGTGGAACGCCCCCGCCACCGGGAGCGGCCGCACCCGAGCGCCCTCCGGGGGCTGCTCGGCGAGTTCGGCCAGCGCCTCCTGCGGACCAGCGGCAACGATCTGACCAGCACCGTTGCGGTTCGCCGGGTCCAAGCCCAGCTTCTCCAGGGCCGCCACGACCGCGTCGGGATCACCGCCCAGCACGGCGGACATCCCCGTGGGCTGCAGCGCGCACGCCGCCGCCATCTCCCGGCCGCGCACGGCTGCGAGCGCGACCGCGTCGTCGAAGCTCAACGCCCCGGCCACGGCCGCGGCGGCGAGCTCTCCGACGGAGTGACCGGCCACCGGTGTGCCAGCGGGAATCGCCACCCGGCGCTGCAGTTCCTCGGCGGCGATCAGCGACAGCGCGACCACCAGGGGCTGGGTCACCGCGGTGTCCTTGATCTCCTCGGCGTCCGCCGTCGTGCCGAGCCGGACCAGGTCCAGCTCGACCAGCTCGGACCAAGCGGCCAGCCGCTGCTCGACACCGTCGAGTTCGAGCCAGGGTTTGAACATCCCAGGGGTTTGCGACCCCTGACCGGGAGCTAGAAGGGCGATCACCCTTGCTACTGAACACGTCCGGAGCCGATCTCTGTGATGCTGGCGCGGACGAAGTCCAAAGCACAATTTTGTGCATGTCCTACAACAGGTTGCGGAGAGCTGATCGCTGATCCGCGTTCGAGTTGTCGCCCGTGCCAAATCCGTGACCGCGTGGTNGACGGGCGGTGAATCCCCTCCCGCGGGGGAGGACGCTCACCAAAGCCCTCGTGACTTGGCCAATCGACCGATCGCCAGACCCACCCGCAGCACGTGCGCGTCGCGGGCGTTGGAAGGGCTGCGGCCGGTCAACTCGGCGACCCGGCGCAGCCGGTAGCGGACCGTGTTGGGGTGGACGTACAACTGCCGAGCGCAGTTCTCCAACACCCCGCCGGCCTCCAGGTAGGTGTCCACAGTCTCCATCAGCGAACCGCCCGCATCCACCAGCGGCAGCACGATCCGCTCGACGAGCAGCCGCTCCGCTTCCGGATCACCGGCCAAGGCGCGTTCCGGCAACAGGTCGATGGAGGAGACCGGGCGGGGCGCGGCCGGCCAGGCAGCCACCGCGCGCAGCGCGGACATCGCGTCCGCCGCGGATCGGTGGGCCTCCGCCAGCGTGTCCACCGTCGGGCCCACCACCACCGGGCCTTCCCCGAACGCTTCGGAGAGCTTGCTGGCGATGTCCTGGTCGCTGGAGCTGCGCTGGTTCCCGCTGCCGTAGACCACCACCAGCCGGGTGCCCTGCACGCCGAGCAGCACCGGGCAACCGGCCCGGGCGGCGCGGCTGCGGACCTCGTAGACCACCTTCGGCGGGTCTTCGGAAGGCGAGTTGCCGACCAGCACGGTCGCCGGCGACGAAGGTTCCCACCCCAGCGCGGCGGCCCGGGAGAGCAAGGACTCCTCGGCGTCACCACGCACGATGCCGTCGACCACGAGCGCTTCCAGCCGGGCGTCCCAGGCGCCGCGGGCCTCGGCGGCCGCCGCGTAGGAGGTGGCGGCGGCGAACGCGACTTCCCGGGTGTACCGCAGGATCGCCTCGGTCAGCAGGGTCCGCTCGGCCTCCCCGTCGGCGAGCTCCGGCAGCTGCTGCTCGAAGACGTCGATCGCGGTCCGCACCATCTCCAGGGTCTGGCGCAGACTGACCCAGCGGGAGAGGTCCCTCGGGGCCGACCGGAACGCTTCGGCGGTCAGCCGGATGGCTTCGGTGGGGTCCTGCAACCAGGAGACGAAGTTGGCCGCCCCGGTCTGGGCCACCAGCAGCACGCTCGCCCGCTGGTCGGCTGACAACCGGCGGAACCAGGGAAGCCGCTGCTCCATGGCCGAAACGCTCGCACTGGCCAAACCGCCGGACGCCCGTTCCAGCCGGTGCAGGGTGGAGGGGGAGAGCTCCCGCTGCGCGCGCATGTCGAGATCACCTGCGCGTTCGGTATCCATGCCCCCAGAATCGCACGCCGGGTTCTTCCCCCGTCCCGGTCTGCCGAGCGGGTGTGGTCGCTCACAGTCCGCCGCGGTCGTTGGTCCCCGGTCCCGCGGCAGCGGCGGGCACCACTGGTGCTTCCCGGTGAGCGGGGCGGCCTTCGGGGCTCACCCCGTAGCCGGTTTTTCGGACATTTCATGCGTTCGGTTGTCGATGTTGTTCCCGTTCCCCGGCACTCTGCTGCTACCGACGGCGATTTCTCCGGGATGTGATCAGAGATGGCACTACCGCTCGACTGGTTGGCGGACGTGTTGCGGAAAACGGGGCTCACCGTGCACGAAGTCCCCGGTTGGCAGCAGCGCACCGCGGATTCGGGACCGCAACCGGAGCCGGTGGGGGTGCTGCTGCACCACACCGCCTACTACGCCTCCGCCGAGGATCCGGCTCCCACCTTGCAGATGTGCATCAACGGGCGGCCCGGGTTGGCAGGGCCGCTGTGCCACGCACTGATCGGGTTCGACGGCGCGGTGCACGTGATCGCCGCCGGGAGAGCCAACCACGCCGGGCAAGCCATCGAATCGGGGCCTGTTCCGGCCGGGGACGGGAACGTTCTCTACGTCGGTTTCGAGCTCGACTACCAAGGGGTGGAGCAGGCGCCGAGCGAAGCGCAGTACGAGGCGGCCCTGCGCGCCGCGGGGGCCGTGCTCGAGCGCTTGGGGCAGCCGGCGGACGCTTGTCGAGGGCACCGGGAGACCAGCGCGACGAACAAGATCGACCCGGGCTACATCGATCTCGACCGGTTCCGGACGAAGATCGCCGCCGCTCGGGCAGCAGCGATCCGAGCAGCGCGTTAAGCGGTCTTCCTGGCCTGGCCGCTGCGGCGTCGTGCCCGGGCGTCGCGGACCCGCTGTAATCGCTTGACCAGGGCCGGCTGCAGCCGCATGGCCTCCGGGTCGTCCAACAGCTGGTTGAGGCGCTGGTAGTAGCGGGTGAGCGAGAGCCCGAACTGCTCCTGGACAGCCCGTTCCTTGTTGCCCGGGTAGCGCCAGNGCTCGTTCTCGAAGGCCAGGATGGCGCGGTCGGTGTCGTTCATCCTTGCGTGCCCTCCCGTCCGTTGGTCGCTGTTGGCAGTCTACCCCCGAACACCCACGCCATTCGACCGCCTGTTCGAAAGCGATGTGCTGTGATAACCGGCACACATCCCTGAGTTGGGCGGCGCGACCAGCCAGGATGTATTTCGACACGTGAACGAGTCGTGCGCTCCGGGGCTCGGTGGAAGTCCGAACCGGCGGTGACAGTCCGCGACCCGGCGCCCTCGCGCTCGAGGCGCCGGCCGACCCGGTGGAATTCCGGGACCGACGGTGAAAGTCCGGATGGGAGGAAGCGCACGGGCAGCCGCGCACGCCTGCAGGCCAGGTGTGCGCGCCAGCCCGCTCGCCCCCGGCGCACCCGAGGCTGGGGGAGGCCAGCATGGGAGCTTTCGCCGACTGGGCGCTCAACAGCGGGATCACCGTTCTCGGGCAGCGCATCTCCTGGGCCGAACTGGTCGGCCAGCTCTGCGCGCTCGCAGTGGTGTTCCTGGCGGAGCGGCGTTTCATCGCCACCTGGCCGGTGCAGGTGTGCGCCACCGTCCTGCTGTTCACCGTCTACACCGCCGCCAGTCTCGGCGGCCTGGCGATCCGCCAAGTGGTCATCCTCGCCATCTCGATCTACGGCTGGNGGGCCTGGAAGCACCGTGCCGACCCGGCTTTCGGCGTGGTCATCCGCAAGGCCACCGGCGCCGAACGACTCGCGCTGATCGGGATGCTGGCGGCCGGAACAGCCGCGTTCGCCCTGCTGCTGCAGGCCCTGAACGCCTCCTGGGCGCCCTGGCCGGACGCCTGGATCTTCGTCGGCACGGTGATGGCGTTCTGGGCCCAAGGTCGGGGCCTGGTGGAGTTCTGGTTGATCTGGCTCGCCGTCGACGCGGTCGGAGTGCCGCTGCAAATCGCCTCCGGCCTGTGGTTCAGCGCTGCGATCTACGTGGTGTTCGCGGCCGTGGTGCTCCACGGCTGGTGGTCGTGGAACCGCACGGCACAGCGGCAAAAGCAGGAAAGCATAGCGGCAAACGGCTGACTGGTCGCGGTGGGACTCCTGAGCGATGCTCATCGGCATCGTGAAAGGAGAGTCCATGCCGCACTACGCTCGACTCGCCGCTGCTGCAACCATGTTGGGCGCTCTGCTGGTGGCCCCGGCGGGCCACGCCCAGCCCGATGCCCCGCCGGAAACCGGATTCGAGCAGTCCAATGGGGCCAGATGGACCACCCCGGAGGAGGAAACCGGGTTCCTGGAAACCATCGCCGCGGCCAACCCGGAAGTGTCAGTGCAGCAGATCGGCACCACTCTGCAGCACCGCCCGCTCCGGTTGGTCCGATTGGGAGCCCACCACTCACCGTCCACAGTGCTGTTCGTGTGCTCCCAGCACGGTGACGAGCCGTCCGGGCGGGAAGCCTGCTTGAGCACCATCCGCGACCTCGCCTACTCGGAAGACCCGCAGGTCGCGGAGCTGCTGCGCACCACGACCGTGCTGTTCGTGCCGACGGCCAACCCGGACGGGCGAGTGGCCGACACCCGGGGGAACGCGGTCGGCACCGACATCAACCGGGACCACATCACCCTGGAATCCCCGGAGGCCAGGGCCATCGCCCGCGTCGTCCGCGAGCACCAGCCGGACATCGTGCACGACCTGCACGAGTACACCGGGGAATCGCCCTACTACGACAAGGACGTGCTCGCCCTGTGGCCGCGGAACCTCAACACCGCGGAACCGGTGCACGACGCGGCCCGCGCGCTGTCCGAGGAGCACGTCCGCCCCGCGGTGGAAGGAGCCGGCTTCACCAGCGGGGTCTACGGGATCTGGACCGACCCGCAAACCGGTGAACCCATCAAGCAGGTGGCCGGCGACGGCCAGGAACGCATCCTGCGCAACACCATCGGGGTGAAGAACGCGCTGGGCCTGCTGGTGGAAACCCGGCAGATCCCGTTGAGCGGGGAAGAGCAGAACGACCCGGCGGTCAACAACCGGCGACGGGTCGACTCCCACCTGGTCGCGGTGCAGGCGACCCTGCGGATGCTCGTCGAACACCGCGCGGAGATCGAGCGGGCGACCACCGAGGCCCGACTGGCCGGGCTGCGCAACGAAGGACCGGTGTACTTCGGCGGGGCCGACAACGAGCCACCCGCCCCGGGGGACGTGGAGAACAACCCGCCGTGCGGCTACCGGCTCACCGGCGAGCAG
>JGI1652J44930_10000531_pt1 | contig 14852 bp, 10 predicted proteins | sample NewIslsDNAsample_FD_44930 | JGI IMG/M metagenome (IMG submission 44930)
CACCTCTATAAAGAGGATTGAAACCAGCAATAATAATAGGTTCCGCGCCGATTTGTTCCATATGTCACAATCAGAACACCTCTATAAAGAGGATTGAAACATTGGCTGGTTTCGAGCGTTGGAAGTGACCCGAAATGTCACAATCAGAACACCTCTATAAAGAGGATTGAAACAGTTATCTCCTTAGCTTGAGGTACAAGGTTTTAGCCTGTCACAATCAGAACACCTCTATAAAGAGGATTGAAACTGCTGATGAATAGCACCAGGCACACCGAAAACCGAAGGTCACAATCAGAACACCTCTACAATGAGGATTGAAACCTTCACATTCCCGAATCATTTTCTTTATCTTATCAATCGTCACAATCAGAACACCTCTATTAACACCCCATGCACCGCTTAAAATGAAAAGGCTGGGTTTTGTGCCCAGCCTTTTCATTGATTTAGGAAGTTTTTTCCTTTGTCCGTTTCGATGAAATCGTTAGAGGCACGCCTTCGAGGAAAGAGGCAGTTGATATTCCGCGCAGCAAAACCCTGCCGAAGCGGGTGCGGACCGGTCGGCCGGAGCACAACCACATCGCAAAGTTTCTTACTTTCCCTCTCTATGCGGCCTCCGCCCCACATCAATCAAGAAGTGGGTCGATGCGCCATTTCCAAGACGTCTGTAAAAGATCGATGGACAGGCAGTTCCTCCTTCTTCCCCATAAAGGGCACGCCATTTGACTGACGTCTGCGGTTCGGGTACCCTGACTGTGGGAAACACCTTAAAACCAACGGCCAAAGGGATGCCGCGCAAGAGCCGTCGGGCACAAGTCTTGCCGGGATGCTCCAGGCGCTCACACATCACCACTTATGAAAGCGATAACAAATTTCGTGCAAGGAGTGGAAAATGGATGAAACGCCTGCCTGAACCGTACAAGATCAAGATGGTGGAACCGCTCCGCATGATTTCAAGAGAAGAAAGAGAAAAAGCCCTGAAGGAAGCCGGTTACAACCTTTTTAACCTGAAATCGGAAGACGTCTACATCGACCTGTTGACGGACAGCGGAACCGGCGCGATGAGCGATTGGCAATGGGCGGGATTGATGCTCGGCGACGAATCCTATTCGGGCAGCCGGAACTATTTTCACCTGAGGGAAACGGTCGAAGACATCTTCGGTTATCCGTATGTCATTCCGACCCATCAAGGCCGGGGAGCCGAGCAGGTGCTGTTCCCCCTTCTCATCAAAAAGGGACAGTATGTGCTGAGCAACTGGCACTTTGACACCACCCGNGCCCACGTCGATTTGGCATGCGGCAAGCCGATCGATGTGGTGACCAAAGAGGCGCTGGATACGACGACCCCCTACGACTTCAAGGGCAACTTCGACCTGGAGAAGCTGGAAGCGACCATCCGGGAGAAGGGGCCGGAAAACATCGCGATGATCATCTGCACCGTCACGAACAACAGCGCGGGCGGACAGCCGGTGTCCATGGAAAACATCCGGGAAGCCTCGGAAATCGCCAAAAAGTACGGCATTCCCCTGATCATGGACGCCGCGCGCTATGCGGAAAACGCTTATTTCATCAAACAGCGCGAACCGGGATACGAAAACAAAAGCATCCGGGAAATCGTCCGGGAGATGTTTTCCTACGCCGACGCCTTTACCATGAGCGCCAAAAAGGACGGACTGGTCAACATCGGAGGGATTTTGGCCTTCAACAAGGACCAGAAGAAATTGTACGAACAGGCCCGTTCCATGGCGGTCCCCTACGAAGGCTTCCCCACCTACGGCGGTCTGGCCGGCCGGGATTTGGAGGCGCTGGCGCGCGGACTGAAGGAGGGAATCAACGAGGAATTTCTCAGATCCCGCATCCATCAGGTGGAGTATTTGGGACAGAGATTGCTGGATGGTGGAATCCCGATCCAGACGCCGCCCGGCGGGCACGCCGTGTTTGTCGACGCCGGAAAACTTCTCCCCCACATCCCGCCGCACCAGTTTCCGGGACAGGTGCTGGCCAATGAACTTTACCTGGAATGCGGTGTGCGCAGTGTGGAAATCGGCTCGCTGATGTTGGGAAGGGATCCCGAGACGGGAGAACAGCTGAAAAGCCCGTTGGAACTGGTTCGCCTGGCTATTCCGCGCCGGGTCTACACCTACAACCACATGGATTTCGTCGCCGACGGCTTGATCGCCATCAAAGAGCGGGCCGACCAATTGGTCGGGCTGGAGTTCACCTATGAACCGAAAGTGTTGCGCCACTTTACGGCACGATTGAAACCGGCCCAATAAGCCACCGTGGTGAGGGAGGATGAAGGAATTTCCGCATGCAGCCCATCCCCATCGGACCGCGTTCCGTCCGGTCGCAACAAGATCCGTCCACCCCCACCATCCGCCGAACCGCAAACNGTACNGCCGCATCCCCTTCATCCTTCCCCTCCCGCGAAAAGGAAGGTGTCCGCTCACAGGATCGACTCGCCTGCGCATCGGTGTCAAAACGAGCCGCCGGCGGGAGCAATCGACGCGATGCCGACCGGGAAAAGGCCCTCCAAAAAAACAAACAACCGGGGAATGTTCCCCGGAAACGTTTATTTGAACTCGCTTTTTACCACGCCTTTGCCCTTGAAATAGTCTTCCGCCTGCCAGGTATATAAGTGTGTGCTCGAATGGACCCACCAGCGCTTGCCCTTCTCGTCATACCGAAGCGTCACCATTCTCGACACGATTTCCTCTTGCATTCTTTCATCAAAGTTGTCGTTGTGCCTATAATGATATTCCACAGGAATACTGAGGACATAGTGATCGTTTTCATAGGTGAATTTGATGTTGTCTAAATCGATTCTCGTTCCCAAGGATTCCTCCTTGTATCCCTGGCGAATCTCCTCGATCGCCTCGATCAGCTCCTTCTTCATCCCGTCATCCCCGACCGTATAGACAGAGGGATCTCCCTTCGCCACCGCCTGTCCCCACTGCTTAAAATGGGCATTGATCGTGCTGATGATCTGCTCCTGACCCTTTTTATCGGCAAAGGGCTTGGGAGTGAGATCCACGCTGGCCGTATACTGTTCCACCTTCTTTTTATCGCTTCTGGACACTCCCCACGGAAATTTTCGCTCCCCCTGGAGGGTGACTGAACCGTCCTGGGATACCGGGCCAAACTTTTTGAGCTCTTTCACCGTCTTGTCTGTCGGTTTTCCGTTGACAATCACCCGGGTGTCCCCGAAGGCGGAATACAGCTCCACATGGGTCCCGGTCAGATCGACTTCCACTTCCACCTCCCCGTCCGTATCGTCAAAGAGAGCCACCTCCCGGGTATCCTTCACCAAGGCGTAGGGATATTTCTTGCTGCCTTCCACCTTGTAGCGCCCGGGCATCAACGGTCCCACCACCTTGATGTTCCCCTCTTCCGGTGTCAGGACCTCTTCTCCATCCACTTTCACCGTCCCGCCCTTTTCACTCGCTTTGATGCGCATATAATAGGGGCGCACGCCGATGGAATAGGAATCGAACAAAAAGCCATCCTCCCACTTCAGGTAATAATCCATCTGTTCAAGATTGTATTTATCCGGATAAGGCGCATAATTCCCCTCGAAGGATGCCAATTGGTACCGCAACAGGGACAAATACATTTCCATCGTCCGCTCGTTTTTCTGTATTCGCTCGAGGAAATCGGCAAGGTGCCTTCGGTCGATTTCCATCCGGTCGTCATCCGGCGACACGATCTCCTCCAGGGCATCCACGTCGTTGTTGTAAACCGCTTCTTCAAACTTCCGGACCACTTCTTCAGGATCATCGGCCGCAGCAAACGAAATGCCAACAAGCACGAAAACGGCAATCACAACCAACGCGACAATCCCCTTGCGCCTTAGGGCCCATCCCTTTGCCACCTGCAGGGATTCCGTCCATTGATCCTTATCGATTTGCGGATTCACGGACGATGTCGCCTCCTTTAAATGCAATATGCGATTGACATCTTCTTACATCCGGCCGCACTTCCCATGGATTTGTCGCTTCAAGACCGGGTCACAGGAAGTTTGCCCGCACCTCCTACGCAAAATTTGTCTGAAAAATAACTAACCATTCAGTATGTTTTTGACCATTATAATAAATGATCATCCAAAAAATTGCAATATCCTTCCTTTGAACAACACAAAAAAAAGTCGGGGATTCCCCGATTCCTCACCGGAAAAAGGATTCCACCAGCTTCCGTTCTTCAAACAGATCCGCTTTCGGATCAACGATCAAACGGAGTTCGTATCCCTGAAACGCCGCAATCAACAGATTGCCTATGACCCGGGCCTCAATATCCGAACGGATTTGCCCCAGCTCCTGCCCCCGCCGGACTACGGTCGCCATAAACGATTCCCATTCCCGATACTGCTCTTGAAGCCACTCCCGGATGAACGGGTTTTTCCGACTCATTAAAAAAAATTGATAATAGGTGGCGGACCATACCGGATCCGAACCCGTGGAACCCTGATACACCATCTCCAGCAATTGAAGGAGAATCTCCCGGACGTCACAGGGCTCCTCCTTCAGCTTATTCAGCGTCTTTTCAGCAATTTCGTCGAATTTCCGGTCCAATTTCGTCCGCATCAATTCGTACANCAAGTCCTCTTTGCTCTGAAAATGGGAATAAAACGCCCCCTTCGTTTTTCCCACTTCGTTCATGATATCTTCAATCGACATGTCATCATATCCTTTATCCGCAATCAAGCGGAACGTGGCGTCGATAATCTGTTGCTTCGTCCATTCGCCGGATTTGTATTTCGTCATAGGCAATCTCCTCTCCTGCGAAGGATATCACTTCCCACTTGGATATTACCACAAAATTTTGCCCATTAAAAATCCGCCCGACCTTCCCGGACATCGCCCCTTGATAAATCCAACAAGGGGAAATTGCGCAGCTGCAAATCCAATAGAAAAATCAAAAGGCATTCAAACCGAGGAGCCGAACCGCTCGGCGAGCCGGATCATCCGCCTCGGGCTCCTTTCCTCCCATTTTCGTCGGAAAGCGGATAGAGCCGTTCCGCCTTCGGCTGAAAGGAGCCCGGTAAANTGAAAAAGACGGGATGAAATGCCATCACCCCGTCAGCAATCCCGGAGAACGCAGGCAAAGGGCGGCCACCCCGTCTCTTCTGCCAATCGATAACCTCCCTTCGCGCCGCATCCATCCGGTCCAACGCAAAAACGCCGCGATTTCCTAAGTACATCCGGAGAAGCGTCCCCCTCCGGCTTCCGCCTGCGCGAAACGCATTGAGACCTCCCGCGTGAAGTTCGCCTCCTCCCCGGACATTTCTCACGCCCCGATCCGCTGCTCCGCCTCCTCCTCTTCGATCAGTTTCCTCTCGTGCATCCGGAAGAAGGGATAATAGATCACAAAGGAGATGGCCACATTGACGACGACCAGCACCACCGCCCGCCAATCGCCCCCGGTGGCCAAATAAGCGCCGATGGGAGCGGGCAGTGTCCAGGGCGGCATGATNTAGGTGGGGGTGACCAGTCCGAGGACCGTGGCGAAATAGGACAGGGTGGACGTGACCAGGGGCGTGACCACGAAGGGAATGATCATGATCGGNTTCAGCATGATAGGCACGCCGAAGATGACGGGTTCATTGATGTTAAAGATGCTGGGGGCGAGGGCGGTTTTGCCCAGGGTTTTGGAATATTTCGTCCGCGCGAAAAAAAGCATGCAGATGACCAATCCGAAGGTGGCTCCGGATCCTCCGATCCAGACGAACCACTGGAAGAACGTTTCGGGGGCCGCGTGGGGAATCGCCTCGCCNGCGACGACGGCTTCGGCATTGTTGGCCAGAAACACTTCCCACAGGGGGCGGGCGATCGTGCCGACGATGGAATCCCCGTGGATGCCGAGGGACCAGAAAAAGGTGATCAAAAAGACGGGAACCAAAACACCCGGCAGACTGTCCCCCACCGTCACCAGCGGAGAGACCAGTTTGCCGATCACCCCGTGCAAATCGATCCGGAACACCACCGTGATCAGGGTCATGAGAAGGACGGTGATGGCGACGGGAATGAGGGCCTCAAAGGACCGGATCAGCGCGGGCGGAACCTGTTCCGGCATCTTGATCGTCCAGTTTTTCCTCTTGCAGAACCTGAGAATCTCGACGGCCACGATGGAAGTCAGGATGGCCACGAACAGGCCCCGTCCCCCCAGGTTGGTCATGGGCAACACTTCTCCGACCCCATCGATGGTCTGGGGGACGATGGTCAACAGAAACGCCGCGGCGGAAATCTGGGCGCCGGCCAGCGGATCGATCCGGTAGCTTTTGGCCAGATTGTATCCAATGCCGTACACAATGTAGAGGGACATGATGAACATGGTCAAACGGTACGGGATCAGGATCTCCCTCACATGCTCCTCCGCCCAGCGGGCGATGGCGGAGCCCTCGGGCACGGGCGGGAACGCGACAATCAGGAAGAANCTCCCGACGATAATGAAGGGCAGGGCGGAGATCACTCCGTTGCGGACCGCCTGCAAATGGCGCTGTTCAGCCAATTTCACGGCGGGTCCCGAAAAATAGCGATCCAGGAGTTGAACCGCTTTTTCCATACGCCGTCCTCCTTTTGGAAAGCTGNTCCCTCAGCGGGCACGGGTCCGGCCCTTTTGGAAAAATTGCGGCAAATGNTCCCGGTGAGCTTCCAGCATTTCATCGAGGATTTGTTTGGCGATGGTATCCGAGGGAACCAGGGGATTGATCGTCATCGCCACCAGGGCCTTGTGATAATCTCCCGTCACCGCCGCCTCGGCCGCGACCCGCTCAAAGGATTTGATCTGCTGCACGAGCCCCCGCACCGCCACCGGCAGGTCCCCGACGGCGATCGGCTTCGGACCCTCTTTGGTGATCACGCAATTGACCTCCACGGCCGAATCGGGAGAAATGCCGGCGATCGCCCCGCAATTCCGTACATTGACCGTCTGAATGTCCCGCTTGTCGGTGTGAATGGAATGGATCAGGCTGCAGGCCGCATCGCTGTAATAGGCGCCTCCCCGCTTTTCCAATTGGGGCGGTTTGATGTCCAAGTCCGGATCCCGATACAGCTCGAACAACTCCTCCTCCAGCCGCTTCACCACCTCCGCGCGCGTCCCCTCTTTTTTCACCGCCTCCTTTTGCTCCTCCAGCATTTTTTTCGTCTGAAAATAGTATCTGTGGTAGGGACACGGCAAAAGCCCCAACCCCTTGATAAAATCGGGCTCCCAGCCGAGATCGACAATGTTTTTCATGGTGACGCCGGATCGTTCGCCGCTCGTGATGCGTTCCAGCACCTGCCCGGTGATCCTTTGACCGTCCAAGTAGACATCCAAACCGAACACCATGTGGTTCAAACCGGCAAAGTCGATGTGAAGGCGGTCCGCCTCCACTCCGAGCAAGCGGGCGACTCCCATCTTCATCCCGATGGGCACGTTGCACAGCCCGACGGTTTTCCGGATGTTGCCGTAGCGCAGCACCGCCTCCGTCACCATTCCGACGGGGTTGGAAAAGTTGATGAGCCAGGCCTCCGGGCACAACTCCTCCATTTCCCGGGCGATGTCGAGGATGACGGGAATCGTCCGGAGCCCCTTGAACAAACCACCCGGCCCGTTGGTCTCTTGGCCGATCACGCCGTATTTCAGGGGAATCTTTTCATCCTTGATGCGGGCCTCGATCCGGCCGACGCGAATCTGGGTGATCACAAAATCCGCATCGTTCAGGGCTTTCCTCCGGTCCAAGGTGCGATGGATGCGGATGGGCACACCGGCCTTCTTCACCATCCGCTCGGCCAAGGCGCCCACGATGTGCAGCTTTTCCTCCCCTTCCGGGATATCCACCAGCCACAGTTCACGCACCGGCAACTCCTCAAACCGCTTGATGAACCCCTCCACCAGCTCCGGCGTGTAGCTGGAACCGCCGCCGATCACCGCGATCTTCAAACCCGTCACTTCTTCGCACCTCCCGCAGGGGTCATCCGTTTGTACAAGTCGATCAATTCGACGGCAAGATCCTTGACTGTGATGGCATTCATCAGGTGGTCCTGCGCATGGACCAGAAGCAGGGTGACCTCTTTCCGCTCTCCGCCGGCCTCCCGCTGGATCCATTCGGTTTGAATCCGGTGGGCCTTGCGAATCTCGGCTTCCGCCTGTCGGATTTTCTGCCGCGCCGCCTGCCAATTCCCGCTTTTGGCGTCATGGACGGCCTCCATCGCCAAACTCCGGGCATTTCCTCCGTGCAGCAGGATGCGAAAGATGTTTTCCTCGGAAAACTCCAACGGTCTCTCTCCTTACTCTTTGCAAAATTCTTTTCATTTCAAGTCAGTTAACTCGATCATTCGGGGAAGTTTCAAAACCCCTTTACCTTTCCACGGCATTCAGGCAGCTCCTTTTGTTTTCCCTTCGCGGCCACTTTCCTGAAGCAGCTGGCGCTCATAAAGTTTGAAAAAGGGAAACCACAGCAGACCGGACAGACCGATCAGCAAGAAAACCAGCAGAGCTGCCCGAAAATCCAGCGCCGCATAAAACGCGCCCAAAGGAGCCGGAGCGGTCCAAGGCGCCTCGGCGAAAGTGGCGCCGACCAATCCCCATTTTGTCGCATAATACGCTATCACCCCCAAGATGCCTTCAATGAAGACAAAAGGGAAAAACAGTGTGGGATTAAACACCACCGGTGTGCCAAAAATCACGGGTTCATTGATGTTAAAGATTGCCGGGACCAAGGCAACCCTCCCAACACTTCGAAGATGCGTACTCTTCGATCGCAAATACAGGAGCACAAGCGCCAAGGTGGCGCCGGATCCACCAATCACCATGTAGAACGCCCAAAACATCTTTGTGAAGATATAAGGAGGTGCCTCTCCCTGAGCGACCGCAGCAGCATTGGCAGCAATATTGTGCTCAAAAAATGCGCCCAGAATGGCCGAACTCACGATTACCGCACCGTGGATGCCGGTAAACCAGAGAAGATTGGCAAACACCGCCGCAAAAAACACCGCGAAGGGAGAATCAACGGCCGCGATGGCCGGTGCAAGGATTTTCATGACCCACTCTGGAAGCAGATAACCGGTCAAACCCTGAAGAATTAGACTGAAGGTATAGAAAATAACGATGTTAATCAACAGAGGCGTCATGTTATCGAAAGCATTAGCTACCGCGGGAGGCGCCCCCTCCGGCATGCGGATGGTCAATCTTCTCTTCCTCAGAAACCGCGTGATTTCCACGGTCAGAATGCCGACCAACAAGGCCGTGAACAAACCCTTGCCGCCGAGAAAATCCGTTTTCATCGCATTGAATTCCGCACTGTTAAGAACGAACGACTCAGCTGGGGAAGCAACCAATAAGAAGGTGACACCGGCAACCACAACAGCGGAAATTTCATTCATCTTGTAGGTTCGGGCAAGGCTGTATGCAATGGTCATTGAGGCGAAAAGGCCAATGAGACCGAAGGTCATTTCATAGGGGGTCAATATCATCTTCCGAACGGCCGGATTACTGACCCACTCATGCCAGTTCATCGCAAAAGCGGTGAAAAACCCCGTCACTTTATCGGGTTTGGGTACAAAAGATTGGCGATCAGCAGGGGCAACGACCCGATTATGGTTAAAGGCATGATGGCGATTAAACCGTCACGTATTGCGGTTAAATGAGTTTGACTCGCCAATCGGCCAAGAATCGGCAACAATCTCGATTCAAGAACCTGATAAAACCGACTCACCCCAAATCCCTCCTATCTTTGGCCGATGAGAGACAAAGCCGTATCCAGGATCTTGGCGCCGTTCACCATGCCGTAATCCCTGGGATCGATCACGGCGACCGGAACGCCGTAATCTTTCGCCTTTTTTTCGAATTCCGCCAGTCTGAAGCGAACCTGGGGCCCCACCAGGACAACGGAAGCATCCTGAATCTGCTCTTCAAACTCTTCCATCGGTATGGCGATCACTTCGACGTCCAGCTGCCGGTCGGCCGCCTCTTTTTTCATCCGCTGGACCACCAGGGACGTGGACATGCCTGCGGCACACACCAAAACGATTTTCACAAACATCCCCCCTGAAATGCGTTGCTGCCAATTACTATAAGCAATTCCCATGCCAAGGGTTGGGCGGCCCGTTGAGCCGCCCTTTTTTCCCGTCTGTGTTTGTGTGTCAAAGTGTGTCACTGAGTGTGCGTGCGTTTTGCCCCGTCCAGGAAGCTGATCAAGTAACAGATCTCATCGTCAGAGAGCTTGATTCGGTATATCTCCTCCAAAGTCCTGAACACGTCGCGGACGGTCTGATAGACCGGGAAACGCTCCCGGATGTATTGCCGCTTGTTCTTGAACGACACGGAATCATCTCCGGAGACCAGGCGGTCCACCATGCAGCAGGCATGCAGGACAACGCCCACCAGATCCCCCGTGGGAATGGAGATCTTAAGACGCGCTTGGACGCGGTTCAAACACCGCCTCACATCCGAAACCACCTGCACCGGAGCCACACGCCGCAGATGATTTCGAAGCGTTTCCGCCATCTTTAAATAGGTCTCCTCGGTGTCGATGAAGTATTGGATCTGGTCAATGGCCTTCAGATTGAGCACCTCGTCCACGCGAAATTGCGGGATTTCCCCTCCAAGGCAGCAGTCGCTCACAACGCAGAGCAGGTTCCTCTTCCGCCCGATCCTGGAGAGCCGGCGCATCAGATCGCGGGGGTCGGCCGCTTGAAGCGGAATGATATCCAGCCACCGCCGGTTGAAATGCAGGTATTTTTCAAGGACCTTTTGGATGGCAACGGCATTTCCCGCCACGCAGGCCGTCACGATGGCCCCCTTCACCGGGGGATCGTCCCTGGAAGCGACTGTCGCAAGCTCGGCNTCATAGGGCGTCAGCCGCTTCAAGTCGTCATAAATCTGTTCGAGGGGACAGCCCAACATCGCCATGCGGGTGGCTTCCAACACGTGGAGGGTGCTGACCATCGGAATCGTCTTCACCGGGATGTTCAGTTCATCCGCCAACTTTTCGTCAAACCGGACCAGGGAACCCATGTCGACGAGAAGCAGCACCCCCGACGCGGTTTGCCGAATCTGTTCCTTCACCCTTTCATAGGCCTCTTCCGGAGACATCGTGAGGGGAATATCGACGGCCGATGCATGGCGGGTGCCGAGCAGCCGATTGGCCACCCCGGCCATGGCCGACGCAATCCCGTCGCCATGGGCCAGCACCAGGATCTGCACCTGTTCCGCCTCTTTGCCCTCCGGCGGATCCAGCACAAAAAACAGGGCCAGAAATCCCGCTTCATCAATGGGAAGATCGATGTTCAACCGATCTTCGATCTTTTTGAGGCAATCGATGGCCGCAACAAACGCTGCCTTATATTTTCTTCTCACCTGGTTCAACCGGGGATGGACGATCTTTCCGCCCTTTTGGATGCGGTCGGCGGAGGTTTGGATGTGCAACGCGAGGCTTTGCAGCACTTCCTCGTCAAATTTCCGGCCAAGCTTCTCCCCCGCATATTTCAAAATTTCTCCCGCCAGCTGCAGGATTTCCGGCCGGACAATCCTTGCCGGACCGCCTTCCTTCACGCTCCGGCTCATCCGCTTCAAATAGTGGGTAAAATAGTTTTCGATATCGATCTCCATCAGCAAATCGAGCTCGTCGTCAGCCACCCCCCGCGCTTTCAACTCGCGGTACCGCTTCTCAATCTTTTCGTACACCGTCTGTTTCGGATCCGGCTGCGCAATTACAAAGGCCTCTTCCCTTCCACCGGGATGGAACACATACCATCCCTCGTGAAGGGAAACCTCTTCCCTCCGGGAAGTGCTCAAAATCAGCCCTTCCTTGACCCGGGGCGGAAGGTCCGGGAAATCGATCCGCACCCGCTCTTTCTTTGCGCTGACATGGTCGGCAAAGGCCTTGGCGCACAAAAGCTGAATGTCGACCTTCAGTTGCCCCACATTGTTCGGACAGGGGTAATGAAGCAGCGCCCGAATCACATCCGGCGACACACTGATTTCCCGGCCCAAACGGAGGGCCTCTTCCTTGAAAAAGCCCGTAATGAGCCGGTAACGCTCTTCCGCGCTCCTCTCCCTCAGGGGGGGAAGTTCGATCACCATGGGGATGCGCCGGGTGAAAGATTTCAACAGGCTGGAGCCGGGGCTTTCCGTCGTCGCGGCGATCAGGAGGACGCGGGCGGTTCGCTCCGCCTCCGTCTCCCCCAATCGCCGAAAACATCCCTTATCGATAAAGGTAAACAGCATTTCCTGGCCTTCCCCGGGAAGACGGTGAACCTCGTCCAAAAACAGAATCCCCCCGTTCGCAATCTCCAGCAGTCCCCGCTGTTCCCGGGCGCCGGTGAAGGCGCCCTTTTGAATTCCGAACAACTGGCCCAGCAACAGCTGGGGATTGTTTGCGTAATCGGCGCAATTGAAGGGTACGAAGGGCGCGTTTTCGGCCATCTTCCCCACTTCCACGGCATACCGGTGCAAACATTCGGCGAACATCGACTTGCCCACGCCCGTCTCGCCGAGGAGCAGCATGTGCATGCCTCCCGGATACAGGACGGCCGCCTTTCCCTGCTCACAGGCCGTCCTCAGGCTGTCGCAGGTCTCCGCCAACCGGTCCAGGATGGTGGAAGAAGCAAAAGCCCGACAGTCCGCCACGGGGGGCTCTGAGACGGAAAATCGGACCGGCCTTCCCGGTTGCTTCCGAACCTTTCCCTCCCTCCACAGGGCGTTGAGCTCCCTGCTGACATTCGCCCGGTTCAAACCCAGCCGCTTCGCCAATTCGCCGGCGCTGATCCCCTCGGTTCCCATGTCCATTTCCCTTAATTTTTCGAATATAAATTCCTTTCGTTTCATGATTTCACCCCTGCGCCCCCGCTTTTTCCCCGTTTCATTCCTTCCAACAATCCCTGCAGCTTCCCTCTCCATTCCCGAATTTTAAAGGAAAGCTGCTCGCCACATATATATTCCCCTCCGAACAGGGATAAAGCAGGCCGCGGAAGCGGAAGCGGGGTGGATGCCGGTTGCGGAAGCGGAGGATGGCGCAAAAGACAGACGGCGAATCACCCCGGATGTTCACAGGGGGGAATCCGCGAAGAAAACCTTTCTTCCTCCCGCTCCGGCGGTCTCAAGGCAAGGGCACCCTCAAGCGCCGGGCCTTCCGCCGCATGTCTCTTGATCGGGGTTTTCCCCCTTGACAAAAGCACGACACATTGCCGCCCCGTTCGTGCGACGCCGGCATACGGACACCGGCCATCAGCAATCCAAATGAAGAAAACCGGGGAAGTTTCCCCGGCAAGCTCACTTGAATTCGGTTTTGACCGTGTTTTTTCCCTGGAAATACTCCGATGTTCCGAACAGGATCTCCTCCGAGTGAACCAACCACCTTTTCCCGCCCTCATCATAACGGAGCACCAACCACTTCGCGTCGAACTCCTCTTCCATCCGCTCATGAATGTTGTCATTGTGTTTTGAATGCAACTCCACCGGGATTTGGACCACATAATGATCGTCCGTGTATTCAAACCGCAATTTGTCAAAGTCTATTCTCGTTCCCAGGACAACACCCCTGAACGGTTCTTTCCCCCAGGATGCCACCAAAGACTTTTTGGTCTCGATGTCCCTGACCAGCTCCCTTTTCAGATCGTGCCCCGCCACGGTCAGGAGGGAAGCGTCCTGCTTTTGCTTTGCCGTAAACCATTCCTTGAAAAAGGTGTTGACCGTCTTTACAATCCGGTCCTTGCCTTTTTTGTCCGCGTAGGGTTTGGGAGTGAGATCCACGGCCAACGTGTTCTCGGTCACTTTGATTTTGTCGCTTCTGGACGTGCCCCAGGGGAATGTCCCCTCTCCCTGAAGGGTGATCGACCCGTCCCGGGATACCGGCCCGAACTCGCTGACTTCCTCGACCCTTTTGTTGATCGGTTTTCCATTGACAATCACCCGGGTATCCTTGAAGCCGGACTGCAGCCGGATATACGTGCCGGTCAAATCCACCTGCACTTCCGCCTGCCCATCCTCGCGGGCGAACAGTTTTACCTTCTTGGCATCCCTCACCAACGCGTAGGAATATTTCTTCGTGCCTTCCACCTCGTATTCCCCGGGCATCAGTGGCCCCAGCATCTTGGCGTCTCCCTCTTCGGAAGTGAGAACCGTCTCTCCGTCCACTTTCACCGTCTCGCCCGGTTTATTTGTCTTGATGTGCAAAAAGTAGGGGCGGACGCCGATGGAATAGGAATCGAAAAGGACTCCTTCCTCCCGCTTCAAGTAATAATCCACCCAGGCGAAGGCATCCGTGCCGTAAAAGTCATTTCCATCCGATTGATATAATGCCAGTTGGGAGTGCAGCAGGGACATGGTCGCCTCCCGGTAACCCTTGTCCCGATGCATAAGCTCAAGAAAATGGGCGAGGTATTTGCGATCGATTTCCATCCGTTCGTCATCCGGCGACACAATCTCCTCCAGGGCCTCCACATCGTTGTTATGTACCGCTTCCTTGAACTTCCGGACCACATCCTCAGGTCCATCGGCTGCGGCAAACGCAATGGATGTCCCGACAATCAGCAGAACCGCAATGACGGCCAGTACGGCAAACCCCTTGTGCTTTTTTGAATGCCCTTCTTCTTTTTTTGGCAATTTAAAATCATTCGTATTCACTCGCAATATTTCCTCCCTCAAGATCCAGGTCCATTGATAGAAAGTTTTTCCGACGATTTCACCTGCCGCTTCCGCGTTTTGTTCAAATCATCATGCTACTTCCTCTCGCTATTCCATCACAAGTAAAAAACATTCCGTCTGTCCGACCACTGCAACCCATTCCGGCCACATCCTGGCCCGTTTTCTCTTCACCAAAACGGGTCAAAATTGTTTATTCTCCTTCAAATAAAAAAAGTCTCCCATTTCAGACCCCC
>JGI1652J44930_10000535_pt1 | contig 14762 bp, 13 predicted proteins | sample NewIslsDNAsample_FD_44930 | JGI IMG/M metagenome (IMG submission 44930)
TTCAATCCGGTGATCCAAACCCTTCTGAAATCGGTTCGATACGAAAACCTGCTCATGGGAGAATTTTACCGGTATGTTCCCTTGAGAAAACACATCGATGCAGACGTGTTGCTCACCCTGATGGTGCACGACCTGGATCTGATCCTCCGCTTGGCCGATCGGATGAAAACTTCTCCCGTCCGCTTCGCCGCATCCGGTCGGACCGTCCACCCCAAGGAGATGAACCGGGGTCTCATCGACAATGCGATGGTTCAAATCCTCTTCGACTCTTCCTTTCTCGTGAATGTCCATGCGGTCCGCACGGGGGCCTTGCACAGGCGGGAGATCATTCTGACGGAGACCGATCGGACTTGGGTTGCCGACCTGTTGAATCATCGGCTGCATCTTTTCACCCGACTCGGCCGGCACACCAAACAAGTCGATCACCGGACCGTGAAAATACCGGCAACGNCTCCCCTGCTGGAGGAGATCAAGCACTTTGTCTCCTCCGTGAAAACCGGCCGGCCGCCCCTTGTGACCCATCGTGACGGGCTGAACGTCATGGAGCTTGTCGAAAAGATCCGATCCAACATGAAAACGGGGAGTGATGCGATGTGATTTTGGTCACCGGAGCCGACGGCTATATCGGCTGGCCGCTGATGTTGAGGCTCAGCCGGGCCTTTCCCGAGGAGCGAATCATCGGAGTGGACCATTTCGGCCGGCGCCGCTGGGTTGAGGAAATCGGAAGCGTCAGCGCCATTCCGATCGCGCCGATGGAAAGGCGGATGAAGACGGCAAAAGAGTTCGGCATGTGCAACCTTTCCTTCATCGAAGCGGACCTGACAAACTATCAAAAGGTATGCCAGATATTGAAAACCTTCCGACCCCGCGTCATTCTGCACGTGGCCGCCCAACCGGCCGCCCCCTTCTCCCACCTTCACGCTCCCCTGGCCGATCTGACGCAGGAGAACAATAACCGGATGTGCCGAAACCTGCTCTGGGGGATCAAAGAATGCGGGTTGGAACATTCCACCCACCTGATTGAAACCACCACGACGGGAGTCTACGGATCGCCCAATTTCACCATTCCCGAAGGATTCATCCATGTGGAGACCGATTCCGGCTCCGATACGATTCCCTATCCCGGGATGGCCACATCGTGGTACCACATGAGCAAAGCCAATGACGTCAACAGCCTGTACCTCGCATCCAGACTGTGGGGGCTGACCATTACCGACTTGAGGACAGCCATCGTGTTCGGAACCGGAACCAGAGAAACGCGCCTGCACCCCGATCTGGCAACCCGGTTCGACTTCGATTTTTACTTCGGGGTGGTTCCCAACCGCTTCTGCGCGCAGATGCTGGCCGGCCACCCGATCACCATCTATGGAAAAGGGGAACAGAAAAAGCCGATGATCGCCCTGGAGGATGCCGTCCAATCCCTGGCGAAAGCGGCCGCCTATTCCCCTCCGAAGCAGAAATTTCAGGTGTTTAACCAGATGACCATCCTGGCCAGCCCCAAACAGCTGGCGGAACAGGTCCAACGCGCCGGGCGGAAGCAGGGATTGCAGGCGGAGGTTACCCATATTCCCAATCCCCGAAAAGAGAATGAGACCCATCAGATGAAAATGAAAAACGAGGGATTCCGCAGGCACTTTCTTCCGGAAGAACCCGTTTCGCTGCAGGAAGGCATCGACCGGATGGTGAGGGACCTGCTTCCCTACCGCTCGGTGTTCAAACAATATGAGGACCGCTTCCTGTAAAGGTGGGTGGGCTTATGAAATGGTACTACCTTGAAAACTACGTCAACTATGTTGAAACCGTTCCTTCCGGATTCAAAGAGAACAACATCCCCCTCTTTGTGCCCAAACCGGACCTGACGCCCCAGGAGCTGGTCCATCAGCTGAACCGATACCGTCCGGATGTCATTCTGACCAACGGGTGGACCCCCTTTCATCGGGAACCCTACTTCCAGGTCGTCAGGCGTTATTGCGAAGAAACCGACAGCCTTCACGTGTTTTGGTCCACGGAAGATCCTCTTCACACCGATTATTGGTCATTGTATGTATTGGAAACCGGGCGGCCCGATGTCGTTTTTACCCATTCCTACGACTGCACGAAAATATACCAGGAAAGGGGACTCCCTTCCTATTACCTCCCCTTTGCCTGCAATCCCCGGATTCACCGCACCCTGCCCCCGGTGCCGCAGTATCAGTCGGATGTGGCTCTGGTCGCCAATTTCTCCAACGCGACCATGGAAAGCTGGCGTCTGCAGAGCCTCCGCATCTTGCTGGAACCCTTGCTGCGGGAAAACATCTCGTTGAAGATCTGGGGGAAGGGTTGGGAGCAGGGGAAAAACCTTCTCCCGTTTTCGGTGCCGAATCATGTCATCGGCGGCCCCATTCCCTACCGGCGCGTTCCCTACGTGTACGCTTCCGCCAAGATTATTCTCGGGATTCAGAACCACCAGGAAGTTTTAACCCGCCGAACATGGGAGTGCATCGGGACGGGCGGTTTGTTGATCACCAACCACATCCCCGCCGTGCTTCGCCATTTCAAGCCCAATCATCACCTGCTGACCAGTCGCCATCCGGAAGAGACCCGCGCCCTGGTCCGCAACCTGCTGAAAAACCGGCCGCTGCGCGACCGCATTGCGGCCAACGGTCAAAAGCATGTTCATCAAAACCACCGCTACGGCCACCGCGTGCGGGAAATGGCGGAAAAGGTCTCCGAGTTGCTGCAATTCAAGCGGGAACAGCGGAGAAGCTACCGGTTTCCTTCCCCCTCTCCCGTTCAGGAGATTCGAAGCCGGCAGGCATTTACCTGCACCTCCCCCGGCGGGCAGCCGATGGATCGGCCGACATTGGTGATCAAAAGAAATAAAGGACTGCTGAGGGATTATCGAAGCTGTTTGCTGTTCCCCCTCGAATCCTGTCTGAACGAAGGATTCGATGTCCAACTGGCCCGGGTGAAATTGTTTCTCGCCGTCAATCCCGACCGGAACACCGCGATCAAATGCCAATATTTCAGTTCCAAGGAACAGCCCACCAGCCTCCCCCGCGATCTCGTCCTGGAAGGAGAAAGCGGCGCGATACCCGTCACCGCGATAAACAAGGAAAAACCTTATCAAGCGCCGGTGACGATCCCGGTCACTCCCCTGGTTAGGCGTTTGATCCGGGAAGGGAAAAAAACCTTGATGATTTACCTGTCCATCCCGCCTGAGAAGGAGGGAACCGTCCAATTTCTGGGACCGCAAATCCCGAGAACCCATCCTCTGGCCAAACTTGTATATTACGAACGCTTCACGCCCCGTTTGGAAATCAGGTATCGGAGGCGTCCCGGGACGGACCTAAATCCCCCCTGGGAGCCGTTTGCCCGTTAGCGCGTCATTGGATGGAGGAATACCGGGTCTGCTTCAGATAGGCATAGATCTTTTCGAGGAGGAGTTCGGCATCGTCAGGTTCGGTTTCCCCGTCCGCTTGGATCCGCCGCAAAAGATTTTGGGCCAGCGCTTTTCTTCGGTCGGGATCCATCTGGCTTCGCCGTTTCAAAAACTCCTCGATGAGCAAATACTGATCGTCTCCCAGCCGCTCAAACGGCCGCAGCCTGTTTTTTTCATCCTCCGACAGGGGAAGTTCCGCAAGGGAACTTTTCCCTTTTTTTCGCTTGCTTTTTCTCTCGCGGATCACCAGCGTCCCCGCCGCCAGATCGCCGATTCGCTTTTCCTTGCGGTGAAGCCACATGAAAATCAAACCGATCAGCAGAAAGAGATCCGCGAGAATCAGGACATTGCGCAAAAAAATCGCCCAAAAGCCGGGACTCTGGCCGGTATCCGTCACCAGGCGCAGTCCCATTATTCGCTTTCCGACCGTCTGGCCCGTGAAATATTCCGTGAGCACGAAGTAGGCCAGGGGGAGTGCGGCGGAGACCACCAAAAAGACGGCAAAGAAGACGGATGCGGGAAGATGCCCGGATATCACCAGCACAGTAAAGGGAAGGGAGAGGGTAAGCAGCAAAAAGTTCACCAGCGATATCAGGGCAAAATCGATCAATTTGGCGGCGGCCCGGCTTCCGAGGCCGGCCGTCTCAAACCGGATCTCCACGTATTCGGGAGTGATCACGGCGACGCGATTCTCCATCGTTTCCTCTCCCCTTTCGTACTTGGCACGGATTCGTGTTACAATCAGTCTGTGGAGGTGAAAGAAATGCCGCTCCCGCAATCCCGGCAAAGGCTCGGGGCGTTTGTCCAGAAAAACCAATCCCGGTGGGCGCGCCTGGAAGAACTCATCCGTCATTTTCACAGGAGATCTCTTTCCAAACGGGAACTGGACGAGCTCGGCTTTCTTTATCGCCAGGTGGCCGGCCATCTCGCGTATGCCCAAACCTACTTTCCCGGCCATGACATCACCCGCCGTTTGAACGAACTGACGCTGAAAGCCCACAATCTCATCTACGGCACCGTGAAGAAGCGGCGGTTTCCCAAACTGTTCGCTTTTTTCTTCCGCGACTTTCCCCTGCTGTTTTACGAGCGGATTCCGTTTTTTCTCGTCGCCCTGTNGCTGTTTTCGCTCGGGGCCCTTCTCGCCTTTTTTCTGACCCTGGGCGATCCCCGGCTCGCGTCCCTGTTTTTTCCNCCGGGGATGGCGGAAAGCATCGATCCCCAGGCGGGCCCGGCGGGGGAATGGAATCATTCCGTCGTTTCCGGTCAGATCATGGTGAACAACATTCAAGTGGCCTTTCTCTGNTTCGCCTTCGGCGCGCTGCTCGGCGTCGGAACCGTCTGGATCCTCCTGTATAACGGAGCGCTCATCGGCGCCCTCGCCGCCCTCTTCCACCGGGCCGGGGAATCCTACACCTTCTGGGCCTACATCTGGCCGCACGGGGTGACCGAATTGACGGCGGTATTCATCGCCGGGGGAGCAGGTCTTTCCCTCGCCTACTCCTTTTTCGTTCCCGGGGAGCTGACCCGGGGCGAATCCTTCAAGCGCGAGGGGAAAGTGACCATCCAGCTGATGATGGGCGTCATTCCCCTGTTTGTGTTTGCCGCCCTCATCGAGGGATTTTTGACGCCGGCGCCCTGGCCCCACTGGACCAAGTACCTGCTGGCGCTTTTCACCCTGATGCTTCTCTTTCTTTATTTCGGGAACGCGTGGCTCCGAAAGGAAAAAAGCCCCGGCCGCTCCTTCTGAGTCGATATCCCGCCCCGATCGGGGCGGGATATTTTTTCCCTTCACAGGGCGGACCGGTTTTTCACTTCCAGATAGGAATGGATCACCGCCGGCGCCAATCGGTCGGAGGGAGAATCCAACACCAAAATCCCCTGCCTGCGAAGCCGGCTGAGCCGCTCTTCCCTCTCCCGCTCCAGTTCCTTTGCCACCGCCTTTCGGAAAACCTCTTCCTCCCGGACGGGCCAGCTCTCCGCCTGCCCTTTCAGGAAAGGATCCTGGATGGTAACGGTGAGGATGAGATGCCTCCGCTTCAAAACGGCCAGATATTGCATCAATTCATCCGAAAAGATGAGGTTGTCCGCATCGGTGAACAAAACCACCAGAGACCGCCGTTTTTGGCGAAACGCAAGGGTTTCCAGGGCTGTTCGGTAATCGGATTCCGACAAGTCGGGTTCCANGTCGAACGAAGCGCGGATCAGCCGCTCAAGATGATCCGCCCCCTTCCCCGGCGGAACCCACCGCTTGATGCGGTTGGAAAAAGCGAGAAGGCTGACTTGATCCCCCCGTTCCAGGGAAATCGCCGAAAGCGCCAAAGCCGCTTCCAGTGAACGGTCAAGGCGGGTTTGCCCCTTTTCGCGGATTCCCATCACGCGGCCTGAATCCAGCAGAATGGCGATCAGCTGCCCCTGTTCGGGCTGATACACATTGGTCACCAGACGTCCCCGGCGGGCCGAAGANGTCCAGTTGATCATCCTCGGTTCGTCGTCGGGTACATACTCCCGGGTGTGGGAGAANTCGGAGCCCCGCTCCCAGGAGCGGCGGGGATGGGAGCCGCTCAGCACAAGCGCCTTCCGGTACACTCCTCCGCGGATCCGCCGCACCTCGGTCAAGGGTGGATACACCACTGCCTCTTCTTGCGCATTGAAACCCCTTTGCCGGATGACCAGCCGGAGCGGACCCATGGCCCGAAGGTGAATGCGGTCAAACCGATGCCTTCCCCGCCGGTGAGGGCGGGCGGAATAGACCGNCTCCGCGGTTTCCCCCGGCGGGACGGAAACCTTCATCGTCCGCCGGTCGATCCGGAATCCCTCCGGGTAATCGTCCCGGATCTCCAGCTGAAGCGCAAAGGGAAGCGGGTTGAACACCTCCACCCGGACGGGATGATCCATCCCCAGTTCCCAGACGGAACCGCTCTTTCTCCTGACCGTCAGACGGGACACGCCCCGGAGAAGGGCCGCGTCGATCAGCGCGAGCAACAGAATGCATCCGTTATAAAGGCTGAAAAACAGCATTCCACGATTCATCCAGGCTCCCAGCAGAATGATGCCGATCCCCGCGGTCAAAAGGGCGATCATCAGCGGCCCCGGCAACCAGGCGTTATCGCGGAACCTGGATCGAACGGACGATTTCCTCGATGACGTCATCGGTTTTCATCCCTTCCAATTCCGCCTCCGGCGTGAGAAGAATCCGGTGGCGGAGCACCGGTTTTACCACCGTTTTCACATCGTCGGGCGTCACAAAATGGCGTCCGTCCATGGCGGCCAGGGCCCGGCTCAAGGTGAGCAGGCTCAGGCCGGCCCGGGGACTGCCTCCCAGGGCGATGCGGGGGTCTTGGCGGGTGTTGCGGATGATGGAGGCGATGTATCGGAGCACCGATTCCTCCACGATGATCCGATCCACTTCCTCCCGCAGNGCCAACAGTTCCTCGGCTCCCACCACTTTCTCCAGCCTGGCTTCCCGGCCGNCCGAAAGCCGGTGCTCGCGCAAAAGCGCCACTTCCTCCTCTTCTCCGGGATAGTCGACGATCAATTTGACGGAGAAGCGGTCCAGCTGCGCCTCCGGCAGGGGATAAGTCCCTTCATATTCGAGGGGGTTTTGGGTGGCGACGACGAAAAAGGGGGACGGCAGCGGTATCGATTCTCCGTCGATGGATACCTGCCCTTCCTCCATGGCCTCGAGAAGGGCCGCCTGCGTCTTGGGCGGGGTCCGGTTGATCTCGTCCGCCAAAAGCAAATGGGTGAACACCGGTCCCCTTTTGAAGGAAAAACGTCCCGACTGCGGGTCGTACACCTTGGTGCCGGTGACATCCGCCGGCATCAGATCCGGTGTGAATTGAATGCGGGCAAAGGCCGCATCCACCGTTTTGGCCAACGAGCGAACCATGAGCGTTTTCCCCAGGCCGGGCACCCCTTCCAGAAGGACGTGCCCTCCGGTCAACAGATTGGCCCACAACAGCCGCAGATTGAGGCTGGAGCCGAGCACCGCGAATTTGAGTTGCCCCAATACCCTTTCAGTGGTCTCGGCAATCCGGTTTACCCCTGTTGTCTGAATTTCCATTTCCCAATCTCCCTTCTGCATCCTTCCATTTCCTGAGCGAGACGGACCAGTTCCTTTTCCGTGATCTTTGTCTTTTTTCGCTCCATTTCCTCCGTCAGAAGCCGGAATCTTCGCCCGGCTTCCCTGCCCGCAAGCGATGAGATGCGCTCTTCCAGCCGGTCCCGGGATGCCCCGGAGGGAAAACCAACCATCCTGGAAACCTCCCGAAGGAAGGAACGCTCCAATATCTCAAGGGACTCCCGGCGCAGGCGGGAAGCTTGGTACAGGGAAGCCAGGGCCTGCACGAACTCATCCTGACTCCTTTGCCGCTCCACCGTTTCCCAGCGGGGAGCGGCAAAACGTTTCCCCCGCACATACAGCCACAGGAGGAGAGCGGCACCCGCCTCCGCCGCCGCAAAAATTCCCTGATCCGCAAACCAGTCCTTCAGTTTTTGGGCGGGGCCCTCCCCGAAGGCTTCTTCTCCGGCGAGGCGGAGACCGCTTTCGTCAAACCAGAGGGTCTTTTCCGCAAAGGAAGCGAAATACAGAGGAAGGGCCAGGTTGTCCTCCCGGTTGATGAATCGATTGGTGATCATTTCCGGATCGGGGATGTAAAAAATCTGACCCTGTCCCAACTCCCTCCGGGCCACCAGCATTTCCCCCCGCTGGTCCGTCAACACGGCTTCGATCCCTTCACCGGGGCGGACCCGGCTGTTTTGAGGCAGCACCAGCCTGTTGATGTTTCGCAGCCACACTTCGGTGCTGCCGGCCACGGGAACGATTTGGGGACCGTCGCCTTCCACGGGGATCGATGAAAAACCCAGCTCTTCGAAGAGGAGAAATCCGGAACTGGACCATATCACCGCGGTGTTTCCCCTCTCCGCCCATTTCCGGAGGCTGGACATCTCTTTTTTGCCGACACCCCGCAGTTCGGGCTCGATGATGAAAAGCACGTGCCCCTGCGCGGGCGGGAGGTGATTCCATTCCTTTTCCCATTTTTGGANGCGCATTCCCCGCTCCGCAAGCAAATCGCGGATCGCCTTTACGCCGGATTTGCCCGGGTTGTCGGAGGAGAAGGGGCGCGTCCCCTCCTCCGGGATCAGGACAGGGAGAAGCACCGCCAAAACCCCCAACAGGAGAACCAGGAGGAACACGCCGACCCCTTTTTTATCCCGTCGTCGCATGGGTTGGGTCTCCTTTCAAGAGCTTGTCCGCTTCTTCGCGAAACCGACGATATTCCCCGTGCCCGACCGGAACCTGACCGTACCACGCCTCTTCAAAGCGGAAAACCAGCGATTCGAAAAGGGGGCTCCGCCCGGGCATCCGCAAGCGGAATTCGGCGATTTGCTCCCTGTGGGTCCGGTGGGATACTTCGCTGAGAACTCCCTGCTCCCTGAGCGACGCCAAGACCGCTTGAAACAGAAAGCGGATGGCGAGACGGAAATCTCCGCGGCGAGCGGCCTCTTCGCCGAGCGCCTCCAATTCCCTTTCTCCTTTGAGGGATTTTTCCTCGATGTTTCCGATCTTCCTGTTTTCCAATCGCCTGTCCGGGCTGAGGCGCCGCCTTATCCACAAAAGGCAGAGGGCAAAGAAGAGGAAGAGGATGACGGGCAAAAGCCACAAAGGGACTTCCCAACCGGACAACCGCCAAGGGATCTCCCATTCGGGCAGGGCCGGGGAGAAAATCTCGCCCAACCCTTCCAGAGATTCGTCGATGAACCGGATTCCTCGTTCCAACCAATTGGAACCGGTATATTCCCGCCGGCTGAGTATTTCCGCCAACTGCTCGCGTGCCTGCTGATATTCCGCGTCCATGCCTTCCCCTCCATTCCTCAGGCCGGGCTCTCCATTTGGGCCATCTGCATTTCGAGGTCGAGTCCTTCCCTTCTCGCCCGGCGGTCAGCATAAATGAGGACCAGCGCAATCATCTTCAAAGGGGCGGTCAGGCATAAAAAGAACGTGATCGTCAGGGAGATGGCCATGGCGATTCCCATCGAATAGAAAGAGGGATCCGACAAAAGCGCCTGATTGATGGTAGACGGAATGCCCGTGATGAAACTGTCCAGAAGAATCAAAATGAACAGCAGGCCGAAGATCCTCCAGAAGGAGGATTTCGTCAGCGTCCAGCTCCGTTTCAGACATGAAAAATAAGCGAGGCCCTCCTCCGTCATCACCGGGAAAATCAGGCTGAAACGGATAAAGAGATAGAGCGTGAAGAAAATAAAAAACAGGAACGAGAAAACTATCAGTATTAGCGACACCCAATCGGCCGCCCCAGTCTTGTCTATCAAAAGAAGAAAGATAAAGAGAGAACCGAAATAGATCAGCGGATACGCCGTCCCCAAAGCGAACAACAAAAGGCAGGTCAGAATGCTCTTTTTTCCGTATTTTCCGGCCAGTTTCAGACCTTCGATCCAGGTGAAGGACTCATCCCTGAAAAACGCGCCCGCGGAAATCCCCGTGACTGCTGCAAACCAGAGGGGCATTAAAATTATCCCGAACAACATGATTACGATCAAAAGGAGTATCAGCAGGGCGATAATTGCGATGGCGTCCCATTCGGTAACTACCTCCATGCTTCGGATCAGGATCACCCAAGTCGAAACTTCGTTCAGAAAATAGAAAGGACCGCATAACAGGAGAGTGATCGCAAAAATCGAAACGAATCGATTCTTGTAGAGGCGAAACGTCATGTCCAGGATCTCGCCAAATTCCAACGGCCTGACATGTTGGGACCGATTTTCCGCAAACGTTTCTTCCATCAGATTTTTCCTCCAATCACAAACTGTCAACGTTCGCGAATCCGTTCGGCAGCGGCATCGTCCAGCCCCTTCACCAGCGCGATCAGAAAAGCCTTGGCCGCTTCGATATCATCCTTGTCCACAATGGCCGCGTGGGAGTGAATGTATCGGGCGCACACACCGATGGCCGCGGAGGGAACTCCTGTTCCCGAGCGGTGGACCGCTCCCGCGTCGGTTCCGCCTTGGCTGACGAAAAACTGATAGGGAATGTTCTCCTTTTCGGCGGTGTCCAGCAGATAATCCCTCATGCCGGGAAGCGTGACCATGGTCCGGTCGTAAATGCGGATCAACACTCCGCCGCCCAAACGCCCAAACCCTTCCTTGACCCCGGGGATGTCTCCGGCGGGACTGGCATCCACTGCGAAGAAAATATCGGGTTGTATGAGATTGGCCGCCGCTTCCGCTCCCCTCAGCCCCAATTCCTCCTGAACCGTGGCGCCGGCGATCAGCGTGTTGGGGGGCCTGTCCTTCTTCATTTCCTTGAGCAGCTCGACAGCCATGCCGCAACCGAACCGGTTGTCCCAAGCCTTGGCCATCAGCCGCCGTCCCCCTTCCATCTCGACAAAGGGGCAAACCGGCACGGCCGGGTCACCGGGGCGTATGCCCATCCGGTCGACTTCCTCCCGGTTTCGCGCACCGACATCGATAAACATCTCCTCGATCTCCAGCGGCTTGTTGCGCGCCTCCGGCTTGAGCAAGTGCGGCGGCACTGAACCGATGACGCCGGGAATGCGCTTTCCCGCCCGGGTGACCACTTCGACCCGCTGGGCGGGCATCACCTGATTCCACCAGCCGCCCAAGGGCTGAAAACGCAGAAAGCCTTCTTCGGTAATCCTCGTCACCATGAAAGAAACCTCATCCATATGGCCGGCAACCATCACCCGCGGGCCGGATTTTCCGCGGAGGATTCCGAATACTCCACCCAAACGGTCCTGAACCAACTCATCCGAATGCTTCTCAAGATGAGTCCGCAGAATCCGGCGCACTTCACCCTCAAAGCCGGGAGCGCCCGGCGCCTGTGTCAACTGTTGAAACAGGGACCAATCGACCATCAATTTCACCTCAACTCCTATTGATTCCTTCATGTTCTGCCGCATCACGAGCTTGTCCAAGCCGCACAGGGGAATGGGAGGACATTCCATGCGTCGTTCACTCAAAGTATAGCGAAACAGACAAAAGTTCACAAACCGTCTGCGGGAAAACATAGAAAGAGATCCCAAAGATGCCCTTAAGCGGCACACAACCATGGTACCGCGAACAGGCCCGTTCTGTACAGCGAAACCCCATAACTTGTCACGACGGCCGGCCAAAAGCCCTTCAGTGAGGCCTTCGGAGTTGCATTGTGCCTGCAGTTTGTGGTGTGTTTTGTGGGACTTGGATTTGTTTGTTGATTTGGGATTTGTGCTGCAAACCAGTTGTTGATAATATTTATATTAAAAGATACAATGAAAGAAATCCACCTTCCGGGGTGATTTCCGGTGCCCTTCAAAGAATTGGCCCGAATTGACAAACTGGTGCANGAACCCGCGCGCCTCGCGATTCTCAACGCTTTGGCCGCCTGTCATGTGGCCGAGTTTCTATTCCTCCAGGAATTGACCGGCTTGACCAAGGGAAACCTCTCCTGTCACCTTTCCAAATTGGAAAAGGCCAACCTTGTCTCCATCGACAAACATTTTGTTCGCAAAAAAATTCCTCAAACCACCGTGCGAATCACGCCGGAGGGCCGGGCTGCCGTCGAGAATTATTGGAAAAATCTGGACAGAATCCGGTCGGAAATCGAAAACCTGAAAAATTGACCGGCGCCTTGTCCCTCGTCCGTTCTCCCATCCGGAGGCGCGGCATCAGGTCCTTAAGGCGATCGCATCCGGGAGCCCCCTTCGCCGGCTTTGAAAAGGGAGCCCTTCGGAATCCTCCAACCGGAAAGCCCGGGAAAACGCGTCGGATCCGCCCTCCATCCCGGCGGATGCGGAAAAAGCCCGAGGCTTTGTTTGGGAATTGGCTGCCGTTTGAGCGGCTGGGAGAGGAGTTTTTAAAACGGCGAAGCCAGATGGATCCCGACCGAAGAAACGCGCTGGCCCAAAATCTCCTGCGGCGGATCCAAGCGGACGGGGAAAGCGAACCTGACGATGCCGAACTCCTTCTCGAGAAGATCTATGCCTATCTGAGACAGACCCGGTATTCCTCCATCCAATGACGCGCTAACGGACAAACGGCTGACAAGGGAAAATAAAACGCCCTCTGCGGAAAACCGACCGGCCCCGAGGCGCACCCTTGATTCGGGTAGCGCGGTCGGGCGATGGAATGAAGTGGGTTTTTTATAATGGAAGGGTGATGTGATTTTTTGTTTGTACTGCAAACTTGTTTTTAATATTGATCATTTTCCGAACCACCCTTTGCATATTTGCCCAAACCACGGATCAACGGCAGGAATAACATAAAATGTCCCAGTCGTCAGGGATCCATCGCTCTTGTCATTTTGGATGGGAGGGGATTGCTACGAAATCCGTTACCCTTGGAAACCTGGCCAGGATTATCGGCGGCAACCTGGTCCGCGGAGACGCGAACCTCTGGCTGAAAACGGCAAACTTCGGAAAACCCAAATATCTTCGCTCCGATCAGATCTATTTTTACACCAAGAAAAAATCCTGGAACCAGCAACTGGACGCCATCCGGCGTGTTCNTCCGAAAGCCGTCGTCCTTCCGCCCTCGCTCTCACATCATCCGATTCCTCCCTCCGTCGGATTGATCACCGTCAAANACACCTTTGCCGCCTTCTGGCGCCTGGCCCTCTGGAATTGGAGACATTGTTCGCCGCGGGTCATCGGAATCACCGGCAGCGCCGGCAAATCCACAACCACCGAGATGACGGCATCCATCCTGAAACGGAAATGGTCGATGATCAAAACGCAGGGCAATCTGAACACCTATTCCTTCCTGCCCTCCTATCTGGTTCGCCTCTCTCCCGGTCACCGCATTCTTTTGTTGGAGATGGGGATGAAATCCCTCAACAACATCGCCCGGCAATGCAGCGTGGTCCGTCCCGAAATCGGCGCCATCACCAATGTGGGTGAAGCGCACGTCGGAAGCCTGGGCAGTCTCGACCGCGTGGTCCGCGCCAAACAGGAGCTGATCGACGGCATGCGGCCGGGGGGCGTCCTCTTCCTCAATGCCGACGATCCCCGATCCCGCAAATTGAACACCCGCCATTTCAGAGGCATCGTACGCACCTTCGGCATTCGCAATCCGGCCGATGTGCGCGCCCATTCAGTCCGATACACATCCCGGGGGATGGAATTCCGGGTTCGGCTGGATCGGACGGATTATCCCTTCCGCATTCCCGTTTTCGGCGTGCACAATGTGTACAACGCCCTGGCGGCGATCGGCATCGCCNGTGCGCTCCGCGTTCCGGTCCGGGACATTCAGGAAGGCCTCGCCCACTTTCAACCGCCGAAAATGCGCCTGCAATTCGTACCGGGACGGGGCGGGCGCACGTTGATCAATGATGCGTGGAATGCCAATCCCACCGCCATGATGGAAGGATTGAAAGTACTGAAACACGTATCCCNCGGCCGGCCCGCCGTCGCCGTGCTGGGAGACATGCTCGAACTGGGCAATCTGAGCCGGTGGGCCCATCAGCAGGTGGGCAAATTCGTCGCCAAGATCTCCCCCGACTGGCTCGTCACCGTGGGAAAAGAGGCCCGGGAGATCGGGACGACTGCCGCGGCAATGGGGATGAACCCTTCGCGGGTGCGCCACTTCAGGACACGGGAAGGAGCCGCCCGATTTCTGCAGCAACTTCCGCGAAACGCCGTCATCTATTTCAAAGCTTCGCGAAAACTGCACTTCGAAAAGCTGGTCAAACTGTTGCGCGCCCCATAGTCCTATATGGGGCAATTTCTTTGAAAGATAAAAACACCGCCGCCAACTGATCGGCGGCAGTGTTTTTAAGAAAAAGATTCACAGGGGTTGCAAAGTCGTTCAAGGCGGGCGGAATGTGATGCCGCTCAAGGAGCACCACAGACAGCCAACAAGCCATTCGGATGGAACGAAGCGTTGAATTGGACACGGGCAACCGCCGGCTTCCGCGGCAGAAGGAATGAAAAAGCTTATCCGTGCTTCCCCCTTCGGTCCCACGCGAAATCCCAAAAAGGGTGCAAAAACCCCGTCCGCTGCGCCGAGTCATTTGCGCGCACGGATTTTCGGGGCACACACAAAAAATTTCTTTCCGTCCCGGGGACGAATCCTTATCCGCAATTGCGACGGAATGCGGGCCTAATTGTACGTTTCCCGCTTGGAAACACAATTGGTCCGGCTCACCCCGCCCATCCGCAGCCGTACGGAAAGCCACATGATTTCACCGGGGATCAAGGCGACAGAGCCGAACCGCCCTTGCCGGATTTGACCACGATGGCGTCACCCGCTTTTTCACCCGAAGGGGAACGTCGCTGAAGGCCCATCGAAGCCCCCGTTTGTGGTCCGCGGCATCACCTTGCGGAAA
>JGI1652J44930_10000537_pt1 | contig 14744 bp, 14 predicted proteins | sample NewIslsDNAsample_FD_44930 | JGI IMG/M metagenome (IMG submission 44930)
GTACAAAATACAAAAGTTAGTCAAGATATGATTAACCAAATGGAGCAAGCTGGATTTCCGAAAGAAGCGATTGATCATTATGAAGAAGTAGGTGGAACTCCATGGTTAGATTTTCGACACACAGTATTTGGACATGTCATTGATGGAATGGATGTTGTGGATAAAATAGCCTCTGTTGAAACCGGTCTAAATGATAAACCTTTAGAAGATGTAGTGATCAAAAAAATTACTGTAAAGGAATAAACAAAGACAACGAATTGTCATCATTTTCATGGACGAACGGCAACAAATACATATATAATGGTACATGATTATGATATGAAAGGGCGTTCGTTTATGAATGCATGGATATTATCATTATTTTTATATTTCCCAGAAGATAAAACAGAATATATACCGGCAGCTATTTCTTTTTCAATCTTTTTCATTTTATGTATTTTAACATTTCGCTGGATTGTTAAAAAATCAAAAAAAGAAGAAGAAAAAGCTAAAGAGTTAGAAAATAAAATTATGGGAATGAAAGATAAAAGTGAAAACGAATAACGGCTTTGCTCAATAAAAATTTTGAGCTTAAGCCGTTTTTCTTTTCATAGTTAAATTTAATTAGAATATGCTTTTTTTAGTCTATGTAAGCCGTCAATTAACGTTTCTTTGTGACAACCGATATTCATCCGAACAAACCCTTCTCCTTCAACTCCATATTTTTTTCCAGCTTCTAATGCTAATTTTCCTTTTTCTACTAGAGCTTTTTGAATCTCTTGATCAGACATATTTAATGATCGACAATCAATCCATAGTAAATATGTACCTTCAGGTTCCTTTACATGAAGGAAAGGTAATTCATCTTTTATATATTTGATCGCTGTTTCGATATTATTTTTTAAATAGGATAATAAATTTTCTAACCATTGCTCACCGTATTCATAAGCAGCTTCCATTCCTATTAATCCAAATACATTTAAAGTGAAAAAACCAAGTTTTTTCTGAATCTCACTAATTTTACTTCTTATTTGTTGATTAGGTATGACCATCACAGAAGCTTGAAGTCCGGCAATATTAAAAGTTTTACTAGGTGCGTAACAAGTGATTGAAATTTCTTCGTATTTTTTATCTAAAGAAGCAATTGGAGTGTGTTTATGTGGAGAAAAGACAATATCAGCATGAATTTCATCTGAAACAATATAAACTCCATATTTTTCACATAGTTCGGCCATCATATTTAATTCTTCTTTTTTCCAAACTCTACCAACCGGATTGTGTGGATTACATAAAATGAATAATTTTACATCTTCTTCTTTTAGCTTATTTTCAAAATCAACAAAATTAATCGAATAATAGCCATTCTCCTCAATTAAAGGATTAATAACCACTTTTCGATCATTATTTTTTATCATGTCGTAAAATGGTGTATATACAGGAGTTTGAATGAGAACACTGTCACCAACATTAGTTAATGCTTGAATTGCCATACTTATTGAAGGGACAACACCGTTGCTAGGTAGCATCCATGAAGGAGATACATCCCAACCATATCTTTTTCCAATCCAATCTCTTACAACTTTAAACAGCCGATCAGATGGAAATGTATATCCGAAAATTCCATGATTTGCTCTGTCTAATATTTTCTCACGTACTTCTTTTGGTGCTAAAAAATCCATATCCGCGACCCACATTGGTAATAGATCTTTTCTTCCATAAACTTTATCCATCATATCCCATTTCACTGAATTTGTTTGTTCACGTTTAATCTTTTGAAATTGATTCATACTTTCTCCTCCATTCCACCGAGAATCATTCTTTATTGATTATCATATACAAAAAATTATTAACTTTAAATAAATTCAGTTAATAATGAAAAAATATTACGATAGGATTATTTGTAGTAAAAATTCCTTCGTTGCATACTATTTCGTAGAGTAGTCAATCAAACTAAAAAATCAAAATGTTTTATTTTTACATAATAAAACACCCAGAAATTAACTGGATGTTATATTGCCTGATAAGACAAAATTTTTTATATGGTAATATGTGTCTTCAGGTTTTTCTTCTGGTACAAGGTGGCCAGTATTTTCTAATACAATTAATTTTGAATTTGGCAACTCTCTATGTAATCTTTCTCCAACTGTTATAGGAACAATCCGATCATGATCTCCCCATATTAGTAAACATGGTCTGTCAATGGTTTGAATAATTTTTGAAGGTAAGTCACCCTCCCGATCTCTTATCATTCGAGTGAGTGCTTTAAAGATTTCATCATCTTGGATAAATGGATGTAAATACCCATACATCATTTCATCATCAATAATGGAAGGATCATAAACAACTGCTTCTAAGTTTTTTCTTACACCAGAACGAATTAACCAAAACTTTACATATAGATAAAAAAAGGGAATATAGCTTGAAAGTTTTAAAAGAGTTTTAGACTTTTTTAAGTAGGCAGAACTACATATAAGAATGATTTTATCAAAAAGGGAAGGATTTAAATGAACCATATGCAATCCAATTTGTCCACCCATAGAATGTCCAACTAAAATCATATTTTTCAATCCTAAATCCAGTAATAACTCAATGACCGTTGATGAAATATTTTTATATGAATATGTAAAACGACTACATTTCCCGCTTTTACCGAATGGTGGAAAATCGATAGATATGACATGAAAATCGTTTACAAGTAGCGGGATGAGGCGACGAAAACTAAAGGTCGAAGATAAAAATCCGTGTATGAGGACAATCGTATGTTTGGCATGAGGACATGGGTAATGTTCATAATAAAGATCAATATTGTTGATGTTTTTAATATTTGTCATAACNTCCATACTTCTCCCTCGAAATTGAAAGTATAGTTTAATTATCTCCAGAATATTGTAGGTTATGTTCCTTTAAAGAAAAAAAGAGTTTTATTCTTCAAATAAAAAAAGGACAAACTTAATCGTTTGCCCAACTTCAAAAAGGGGGGAATACTAGAAAGCCTGTAAAAATATCCTTTCCAAAATTTGAAAAAACTATACATATTTTTATCTTAACAAGATAAAAAATGAATCTACTAATAGTGAAATTATGTTGGAATTATAAAAAAGCATTTTTTATTCTTACGTTATCTTCATTAGAATGTCTACATCTATAAAAAATGATTTTTGATAACCCTCCTAAATTGTGCTATAATATTTTAATGCGTGAAAACAGGTGAAAAAATAAACCAATTTAGGAGATGTTATTATGACAGAACAAATTGAAATAGGTTCAGTATTAAAAGGAAAAGTAACGGGAATTCAACCGTACGGAGCATTTATTTCTTTAGAAGGAGATCACCAAGGGCTTGTTCATATTTCTGAAATTACTCACAGCTTTGTAAAAGATATCAACGATCATTTGAAAATTGGTGATGAAGTTACAGTAAAAGTATTATCCATTGATGAAGAAACAGGAAAAATAAGTTTGTCCATGAAAGCTTTAGAAGAAGCTCCTATTGCTACACCTCAAACATCTAAACCGAAAAAGCCTCGTAAACAAAAACAACAACCTTCCGTTTCTCAAGATGTCGGAACACCAAAAGGATTTAATTCATTAAAAGAAAAATTAGAATACTGGATTGAACAATCGAAAAGAGACGATTTAATTAAAAAATAATGGAATTGGATACAAATAGTCTATTGGCTGTTGTATCCTTTTATTTTATAAAAAAGGTAAGAAAGGAAATTATGCTTTAATCGTCAACTATCCTAGGTTAAAATGATAATGGATAAGAGGAAAAACTGGGTGATTGGAGGATCTTTAATGACTAGTACAAAGCAAATTATTGAACAGACTGAAAAATATGGTGCGAAAAACTATCATCCTTTACCAATTGTTATTGCAAAAGCTGAAGGAGTATGGGTAGAGGATCCAGAAGGCAATAAATATATGGATATGTTAAGTGCTTATTCAGCCGTAAACCAAGGGCATCGACACCCGAAAATTATAGAAGCATTAAAAGCTCAGGCAGACCGTGTAACTTTAACATCTAGAGCATTTCATAATGATCAACTTGGTCCATGGTATGAAAAAGTGTGCAAATTAACAAATAAAAATATGGCTCTTCCAATGAATACAGGAGCAGAGGCTGTCGAAACGGCTATAAAAGCAGCAAGACGATGGGGATATTTTAGAAAAGGAATTAAAGAAAACCAAGCGGAAATTATTGCTTGTGAAGGAAATTTCCATGGGAGAACAATGACAGCGGTTTCATTATCATCTGATGAAGAATATAAACGTGGTTTTGGCCCGATGTTACCAGGAATTAAGCTAGTTCCTTATGGTGATTTAGAAGCATTGAAAAATGCTATAACTCCGAATACAGCAGCATTTTTAATTGAACCTATTCAAGGAGAAGCAGGTATCGTTTTACCTCCTGAAGGATATTTAAAAGCAGCATTTGAATTATGTAAAGAAAATAATGTATTATTTATTGCCGATGAAATTCAGGCTGGTTTAGGTCGTACAGGTAAAATGTTTGCATGCGATTGGGAAGATGTAGAGCCTGATATGTATATATTAGGAAAAGCTCTCGGAGGAGGTGTTTTCCCAATCTCTTGCGTAGTAGCAAACGAAGATATTTTAGGTGTATTTAATCCAGGTAGCCATGGATCAACATTTGGAGGAAATCCATTAGCTTGTGCCGTATCTATTGCTTCATTACAAGTATTAGAAGAAGAAAAACTAGCCGAGCGTTCATTAGAATTAGGAGAGTATTTTATTGGAAAACTTAAAGAAATAAAAAATCCAAAAATTAAAGAAGTAAGAGGTAAAGGGCTATTTATTGGAGTTGAGTTGACAGAAGCGGCTCGTCCATATTGTGAGCAATTGAAAGAAGAAGGACTTCTATGTAAAGAAACTCATGATAATGTCATTAGATTTGCTCCGCCATTAATCATTACAAAAGAACAACTGGATTGGGCGTTAGAAAAAATTAATAAAATATTATCTGCATAAAACAAATTAGCCGCTCAACTTATAGAGCGGCTATTGTCATTCATTATCGAGAAGTTCGAGTTTCTGGAGCTCTTTCATGTACTTCATTAGGTTTAAATAACAAACCTAGATTAATGAGCCCTGCAATACCGACAATACTATAAATAATTCGGGCAAGGGCAGAATCTTGTCCTCCAAAAATGGCAGCGACTAAATCATATTGAAAAAAACCTACAAGTCCCCAGTTAATAGCACCAATAATTGTAAAAACGAGTGCAAGTCTTTGTAGTCCACTCATAGTTTTGAACCTCCTTTAAAATGGTATATTTATTTATAAATAGCTTGAAATAAAATAAAGGATATTATACATAAAAAATCACATGTTTTCCTTTTTTTTGGTTAACTTCTATAATGAATATAAGGAGGGGTTATTATGGATTCATTTACTTTTTATAATCCGACTAAGTTAATTTTTGGAAGAGGACAATTAGAACAAATCAAACAAGAGATTCCGATGTATGGAAATAAAATTTTACTTGTTTACGGTGGAGGAAGTATTAAAAGAAACGGATTATATGAGCAATTGATCTCTTTACTAAACGAGATAAATGTTCAAGTTTTTGAATTAGCAGGAGTTGAGCCTAATCCACGGATATCCACCGTTAGAAAAGGTGTTGAAATTTGTAAAAAAGAAAATATTGATTTTTTATTGGCTGTTGGTGGAGGAAGTGTTATCGATTGCACGAAAGCAATTGCTGCTGGGGCAAAATATGATGGTGACCCTTGGGATTTGGTTATTAAAAAAGCTATTCCAGAAAGCGCTCTGCCATTCGGGACGGTGTTAACTCTAGCAGCTACAGGTTCCGAAATGAATTCAGGATCCGTCATTACCAATTGGGAGACAAGAGAAAAATATGGATGGGGAAGTCCATACGTATTTCCTAAATTTTCTATACTTGATCCTGTCCATACGTTTACAGTTCCAAAAGATCAGACTGTTAACGGAATAGTTGATATGATGTCACATGTATTAGAACAGTACTTTCATTCCGCTTCCAATACTCCATTGCAAGATCGTTTTTGTGAATCATTATTAAAAACAGTTATTGAGACTGCGCCTAAGCTATTGAATGATTTGGAGAACTATGAGTATCGTGAAACTATTATGTACTGCGGAACGATTGCTTTAAATGGAATGTTACAAATGGGCTATCGTGGCGACTGGGCGACCCATAATATTGAACATGCGATTTCTGCTGTATATGATATTCCTCATGCTGGTGGTCTAGCCATTGTATTTCCAAATTGGATGAAACATCATGTAAAAGATATGCCAGAACGTTTTCAACAACTTGCAATAAGGGTTTTTGATGTTGACCCTAGCGGAAAATCTGATGTAGATGTAGCCATTGAGGGAATTGAACGATTAAGAGAATTTTGGGAAAGTTTAGGAGCTCCATCAAGATTAGCTGACTACAATATTGATGATAGCCATTTAGAGGTTTTAGCTGATAAAGCAATGGCACGTGGGGAATTTGGAAATTTTAAACCTTTAAATCGCAATGATGTATTAGCTATTTTAAAAGCAAGCCTTTAATTTTGCATAAATGCCAGTGAGCAATCTCGTAAAAATAAATGTGATTAGTTGATATTATAAAAAAATTGGGATACATTGGATAAGAAAAATACACTCATGGAGGTACAGCATGACACATATTCAATTTGATTACAAGAAAGCAGCAAATTTTGTAAAAGATCATGAATTAAATCAATTAAAGGATATGATTCAAATTTGTCATGAAATGATCCATAACAAAACAGGCGCAGGGAATGACTTTTTAGGTTGGGTAGACTTACCTAGCAACTATGATAAAGAAGAATTTTCAAGAATAGAAAAAGCAGCAAATAAAATAAAAAATGATTCGGATGTGCTTGTTGTTATCGGAATTGGTGGTTCCTATTTAGGTGCTAAAGCCGCTATCGACATGTTGAATCATAGTTTCTACTCTGTCATTTCTAAAGAAAAAAGAAAAACCCCATTAATTATTTTTGCAGGAAATAATATAAGTTCTACATATATGAAAGAAATCATGGATGTTTTAGAAGGAAAAGATTGGTCCATTAATGTAATTTCAAAATCCGGAACAACAACAGAGCCTGCCATTGCTTTTCGTATTTTCCGCAAGCTATTAGAAGAAAAATACGGAAAAGAAGAGGCGAGAAAACGAATTTATGCAACGACTGACCGTGCAAAAGGGGCTTTACGAACATTAGCTGAAAAAGAAGGTTATGAAACCTTTGTTATACCTGATGATGTAGGCGGGCGTTATTCTGTTTTAACAGCTGTTGGTCTTCTTCCGATTGCTGTAAGTGGTGCAGATATTAATAAAATTATGGAAGGTGCTCAACAAGCGCAAAATGATTTTGGACAACCACAGTTAGAACAAAATATCGCTTATCAATATGCGGCAGTCCGAAACATCCTTTATAACAAAGGGAAGACTATTGAATTATTAGTAAATTATGAGCCATCACTACAATATTTCTCAGAATGGTGGAAACAATTATTTGGAGAAAGTGAAGGTAAAGATTTCAAAGGTATTTATCCTTCCTCTGCAAACTTTTCAACCGATCTACATTCTTTAGGTCAATATATCCAAGAGGGCAGAAGAGACTTATTTGAAACAGTTATTAAAGTTCAACAACCTCGACATGAATTAATAATTGAAGAAGATCAGGAAGATTTAGATGGATTAAACTATCTTGCTGGTCAAACAGTTAATTTTGTAAATGATAAAGCTTTTGAAGGTACATTATTAGCACATACGGATGGTGGTGTACCAAATTTAATTGTTACAATCCCTGACTTAACGGAATACACATTCGGTTATTTAGTATATTTCTTTGAAAAAGCATGTGCGATGAGCGGGTATTTATTAGGAGTCAATCCTTTCGATCAACCTGGAGTAGAGGCTTACAAAGTCAATATGTTTGCACTATTAGGAAAGCCTGGATATGAAGAAAAACGAACAGAATTAGAAAAGAGATTAAAATAGCTCCAAGTCACATTTGACTTGGAGTTTTTCATTGATAAAAAAAAGTGGGGAAGGTCAAACTATAAAAAANGAGAAAGGAGTTTNTTTCATGATNGANATTCCGTCCAAAATAGAGGGGAAACATTTCAAATTATATAAGTTGGAACAATTATTAAAACCGCTTGGATTTACAATAGGCGGAAATTGGGATTACGATCATGGATCGTTTGACTATAAATTAAACGATGAAGGGAAATATGAATTTTTACGATTACCTTTCCATGCTATTGACGGGCAATTAGACTCTAATGGTGTAACTGTTGAATTTGATCGACCATTTGTTTTAGCCCATGTATATCAAATTGATATTGATGAATCTAGTATACCTGGAGCAATTTCAGGTGCATTTGATCAATTTGCTAAACCAATTGATAAAGATGGCATAGTATCTGAGCAATTTGTAGAAGAAGGAAAAAAACTTGTAGAAAAAGTAGAAAACTTACTTTTATCATCTTAAGCACTTCGATGACAAATCACTAATAATTGATCAGAATCTTGTAAAATGAATCCGAGGGGAGGATTGATAAACGATTCTTCCCCCCTTTTAATTCCAATTAACAAAATTTCTTTTTCCAGTAGTTGAGCACTCAAAGATAAAAAAGATTTTCCGACCATCGTATCTTCAGGTTTTATCAATTGAATCTTACTGCCTTTTAATTGATTAAGCATAGTAATAAGTGCCTCGCTCATACCATGAGAATGGATTGTATTAGCCANTAAATAACTAGTATGAGTATTGGACTGAATAATTTCATCTGCNCCTGCTCGTTTGGCGTTGTTTAGAAGTTCAGATGTTAATATTTCTGCAATAACATAGATGTCTGGAGCCAATCCTTTTATAGANATAATGGTTAAAATAGTCAACATATCTGCTTGTTGTTCATTTTTTGTTGGGTCTGCAGTAATAATTACTTGATCGGCTTTTGAGATATTTGCTTTTAACAATGTTTCGTCTGTAGTAGGGTTTCCTCTGATAAAAAAGATATCATTTACCGGAAAATAAGGGTGTTTCGGCAAAGTTTGATCAATTAGGACAATTGTTTGTTGTTTATTGGTGGAATGTAAGTTTTCAATTAGCTGTTTAGAACGTTCATTCCAACCGATGATAACTAAATGTTTTTCCCCTTTAAACATTAATTTCCCCTCTCTTAATGCATTATTTTTTGAAAAAGCGGTATTGGCAAGACCGATAAAAAAAGAGGAGATAATCCCTGCCCCTATAAGAACTAATAGCATGCCAATGACTCTTCCAAAAATTGTTTTTGGCACATAATCACCATATCCAATCGTTGCAATTGTAACAAATGCCCACCATATCCCATCAAAAATCGTTTTAAAATTTTTCGGCTCGATAAAATGAATAACGGATCCGAACAAAGTGATCACAATCATAATCGATATTAATGCACGTATTAAAAACGGTAACCGAAAAAATTGAACGAGAATATGCCAGTTCATTCATTTGCCCACCCATTCACTGATATACATTTTAGAAGTATCGACCAAAATTTCATAACATATAAGTAAAAAAGCGTACTTATCGTACGCTTATTATTGAATCAAAAAAACTTCTTCCCATTTTCTAACACTATTAATGAACCAAATTCGAGATGCTTGAATCACATCATCTTTTGTTAAAATTGCTTCGGAAATTTTATTTTGATTAATTAATAATTGACGAAATGTACCAGGTAAAAGTCCAGAACTTACCGGTGGAGTTAACAATTTTCCTTTCAATTCTAAAATAATGTTCCCATTTGTAAATTCAGTTATTTCTCCTTTTTCGTTCCAAAGAATGATATCGTATACATCTTTGTTTTTCTCTTGAATTGATTTGAGAACATCTCGATTAGTAGTTTTATGGTATACAAATATATTTTCTTTTTGAATAGGTACATCTGAGAAACGAACAAATTTAGGTTTTTCTGTGTTTAATAAAGGAGAAGTCTCCATTTGAAATTCACCTGTGTTAAATACTATTAGTCTTAGTTTTTGTTTTTCTTGTGGGAATAGTGATGCAGTATCAATTAATTCTTTTTTTATTTTTTCAATGTCTAAAGGAAATTTGAAATAATTAGCGGATTTTTCAAGCCTTTGCAAATGTTCAGTTAATAAAAAACATTTTCCTTCATCTATTAAAATTGTTTCTAGTAATTGAAAATCCTTTCGCTTTTCTTGTAATACATTAGCTTTGGTTAATATTTCTTCATATTCATCTATAGAAGTAGAATCCCAAGTTATTCCTCCACCAACCCCATAAATTGCCTTATTAGAATCCTTGTTTATAGTAACTGTACGAATAGGGACGTTAAAAATAGCATCTCCATTTGGACGAATGTATCCAATGGCACCGCAGTATACCTCTCTTGGTGTTTCCTCAAGTTCTTCAATAATTTCCATCGTTTTAATTTTCGGAGCTCCTGTAATGGATCCACATGGAAACAGTGCCCGAAAGATGTCTACAATTGTACAATTCTCATCAATTTCTGCAGTAATGGTTGAAGTCATTTGATGAACAGTTGGATACGTTTCAATGTTAAAAAGTTTAGAAACTTTTACTGTTCCCGGAATGGCAATCTTTCCTAAATCGTTTCGTAATAAATCTACTATCATTAAGTTTTCAGCGCGATTTTTTTCTGAATGATAAAGCCAATTTTTATATTTTTCATCTTGTTCACTAGTTAAACCACGCTTAATTGTACCTTTCATTGGTTTTGTAATAATTTGATTCCCTTTTCTTCGAAAAAATAATTCTGGGGAAGCAGACAATATTTCAAAATTACCTATATTTAAGTAAGCTGAATAATTTGATGTTTGCGCTTGTGATAATTGAAGAAAATAAGAAAGTCCATCTCCTGTAAATGTTGATTCCATTCGAATTGTATAATTGACTTGATAAGTATCCCCTTGTTTTATATAATCTTTTATCTTTTTTATATTTCTTTCGTAAACCGTCTTATCAACATTTGGTTTCCATGCGGTCATCGAAAATTGATTACTACTTATAGAGATTTTGTTCTCTACATGATCAAATATCCCAAACCATAATAATGGCATATTGGATTTTGAATGAACTTGAAAAGATGGGTCAAATACTGGTGCTGCTTCGTATGAAATAAACCCAGCGGCATAATGATTGGAATTTACTGCATTCATTACTTTATGAAAGCAGGGAATTACATCATCAATACAATGTGCTTGAATAACCCTTATAGGATTTTGAAAAATTAAAGATTGTAGTTCTCCTTTGTCGTCTGCAAATTGATACCATAGTAAATTTTTATCTATACTATCCATCATTTTTTTCTCTCCTTATTTCCTTGAAGAAATTTTGTAAAAGGTTTAATCCGCATTCTGTCAAAATAGATTCAGGATGAAATTGAACCCCTTCGATTGGATAAACTTTGTGACGAATAGCCATAATTTCCTTATCTTCACTGCAGGCGGATATTTGTAAGCAATTAGGTAAACTGCTTTTTTGTATGATCAAGGAATGATAGCGGGTAACTTTCAATGGATTTTTTAGCCCTTTAAAAATTGTTTTACCATCATGATTAATGGAGGAAGTTTTCCCGTGCATTGGTTGTTTAGCCTTTACAATTTTTCCTCCAAAAAACTGTCCAATTACTTGATGGCCTAAGCAAACACCTAAAATTGGTATAGATTTATGAAATTGTTCAACTACTGACAAAGAAATCCCAGCTTGATTTGGATTCCCTGGACCTGGGGAAAGAATAATCGCTGTTGGGCGCATCGATTTTATTTCATCTATGGTTATTTCATTATTCTTTTTCACTATGATATTTTCTCCTAATTGCTGAATATATTGGACTAAATTAAATGTAAATGAATCGTAATTATCAATCATTAAAATCATAATTATTACCTCATTCATAGTTTGATAAAAGTAGCATAAATCTCAATATACAGGTACAATTATAGGAGAATTTCTATATAAGAGGAAAGAGAAATTATCGATACGTACTTATATAATAATTAGGTGAATGATAATGAAAGAAAAAAAGAGGAAAGAAATAATAGAATCAGCCATTAAACTCATTGCTAAACGTGGCTATCATGTAACTTCCGTACAAGATATTGTTAATGAGTGTGGAATTTCCAAAGGAGCTTTTTATAATTATTTTTCTTCAAAAGAAGAGCTATATGTTGAAATTTTTAAATATTATTTTGATTCTATTAAGAGTAGGATGGCTGAAATTGAAAAAGAAAAGATTCCGCCTAGAGAACGGATGATTAAGCAAATTCATGTCCCATTTGAACAAGTAAAAGGAAATAAGGATTCTTTAGTAATCTTTTTGAGAGAACATAATTTTTCTAATCAAAAAGAAATTAAAGAATATATGAAAAAAGCCATAACACAACTATATCAATGGTATCGAAAAAGTTTATTAGCTGTTTACGGGCATAAAATTCATCCATTTATTGGGGATATTATTTTTGTATTAGAAGGGATCCGAAAAAACTTTATGACAGCAATTCTATTTCATCAGATGGAAATAGACACCGAACGGGTAGCGAAATTTATTATGAATCGTGCGGATGAACTGGTTTCTGCTTTTGAAAATGGAGAACAACCTTTAATTGATGAATCAGAATTTTTAAAGGAATATTTGCAGGAAACTCCAGTTCAATCGAAGGAAATGGTTGAAGAAGCACGGCATCTATTACTTGAAATGAAAAATTTATTACCTTCATTAAAAAATAAGCATAAGAAACAGCTAGAAGAAGTCATTAATATTTTACTAAAAGAAATTGAAAAAAAAGAATTGGATACCATTGTTTTTCAAGGAGTACTTGCAAATTTAAAAATAGCGAAAGAATTTGACTTGTATCGTGAAAAGTTAGCAAAAATATTAAATATACAATTATTATAACTATACTCTTAACTCGTCTGAATTTATGAACTTGAAATGACTTTCCCACTAAATATAGTAGTTAATCATCGAACAAAATTGATGACAAGCGCATAATCATATTTATAATAACCAAGACCCCTTATTTTGGGGTCTTTTAATCTTTCGAATCAAATGGAAGGACAAGGGAAAGAAGTTTATTAAAAAATAAGATGTTAACATCATTTTATTTTTAAGCAATGTTTTTTATCCTATATTCATTGCATCGTTTAAAAAGCATTACCATTTAGTGTTTCATGTAACTATTTACATAAAAATTAGACGTGGAAAAATCGAAGGATTGTTATATTCGAAAGTATGAAATAATTAAAATAGAATTATGGAAGAAGCTATAATTTCTAAAATATCTATTTATTTTGGTTTGAATGAAAAAATATAGAGAGAAGGTAATGAAGAATGAAAACAGAAAAAGAAAAAATGATTGCAGGAGAAAAATATCAACCGCAAGACCCTGAATTGTTAAAGGATCGTGAACACGTAAGACAATTGGTAGGAATGTATAATCAAACGTTGGAATTGGAAAAAGAGAAACGAAAACAATTATTAAGAGAAATTCTTGGTTCGTGTGGCGAGAATGTATACATGGAGCCAAATATTAGATTTGACTATGGTTATAATACTCATGTAGGTGAAAATTTTTTTGCGAATTTTGATTGCATCATTTTGGATGTATGTGAAGTTCGTTTTGGTGATAATTGTATGCTTGGTCCTAATGTTCAAATTTATACAGCCACTCATCCAATTCATCCTATAGAACGCAATTCAGGTTTAGAGTTTGGAAAGCCTATTAAAATTGGGAATAATGTTTGGGTTGGTGGAAGTGCGGTCATTCTCCCTGGAGTAACCATCGGCGATAATGTTGTTATTGCAGCAGGAGCGGTTGTTACAAAAGATGTACCTGCCAATGTTGTGGTAGGGGGAAACCCAGCTAAAATAATNAAATATATAGATTAAACTTGAATACCGAATTTTTTAATAAATTTTTTCTCATATATATAAATAGATTCATAACCTTTTTGCTAATGATGCTATAGTCAACTTACGTCTCTGATGATCCCATTGACTAAGTAGGTATATGGAATTACAGATATTAAAGAATCTATTTCCGCATAATAATTTATATTTGTCATCTATGTCCATTGAATCATGATAAAAAATAAAAACCCTTAGAAATTAAGGGTTTTAAATGGAGCATACCGGGCTCGAACCGGTGACCTTTACGCTGCCAGCGTAACGCTCTCCCAACTGAGCTAATGCCCCTGAATATATTATTTTTGAACAGTTTTTATTTTAATTTCCATAAAAATATTTGTCAATATACATTTATAGCACTAAAATTTTAACAAATACCATTATTTAAGGAACTATAAAATGATAAAGACATGTTGCATGTATTTTTTATAAACTATCAATTTCTACCGTTTTTACTCCTTTTATATTTGATACGAAGTAGTAAACATCGGTAGACTTTCTTTTTGCATGGACAGTTACTTTTAAATGAACGTGGTGAATTCCATCTCTTAAGTCTTTTATTTTAATGCTTTTTATTGAAATTTTATCTTCCTGAATATAATCGATGACTTTTGCAATATCTTCCTTTTGTTCAATGGTTAATTGCAAAACGAGTTCTTTTTCTCTTAATTGTCTTGGACCTATTAAGGTCACAATGAATGGGATAAATTCAACGCTAATAATCAATAAGGCTACACCAGCCATAGCTTCAATATAAAATCCTGCACCAACAGCTATACCGATACCAGCTGCA
>JGI1652J44930_10000542_pt1 | contig 14682 bp, 13 predicted proteins | sample NewIslsDNAsample_FD_44930 | JGI IMG/M metagenome (IMG submission 44930)
ATTGCGTCTGCGTAGCCGATCGCCCCGATAATTCTTCCCCAGTTTGCATCAGCACCATAAACGGCCGTTTTTACTAAATTAGAACCCACGATTTGTTTGGCAATTTTTTTCGCATCATCATCCGTTTTCGCCCCGTTCACACGCACTTCAATTAATTTTGTCGCCCCTTCGCCGTCTTTGGCGATTTGCTTCGCTAAATCCTCACATGTTTTTTTCAGCGCTTCATAAAAGTTTTCCCAGTCTGGATGATCCGGAGTTAATTCCTTATTTCCGGCAAGCCCGCTTGCCATAACAATTACCATATCGTTCGTGGACGTATCGCCATCNACCGTAATTTGATTGAACGACACATCCGTGATCGAACGAAGCGCTTCTTGCAATAGNGGCGAAGAAATATTGGCATCGGTGGTGATAAACGCCAGCATCGTCGCCATGTTCGGATGGATCATTCCCGATCCTTTTGCCGCTCCGGCGATGGTTACGGTTTTCCCGTCGATCATCGTTTGGTAGCAGGCTTTTTTCATCACCGTATCCGTCGTCAAAATCGCTGTTTGAAACGCCTCTGCATGGTCGAGCGAATCTCCTGGCTGCAATTTTTGGATTCCTGTGCGGATTTTTTCCATCGGCAGCAATTCCCCGATGACGCCAGTGGAAGCGACAGCGACATGATGCGGGGCAATGCCGAATTGCTGCGCGCATAACTCNCTCATTTCATAAGCATCTTTTAATCCTTGNTGACCCGTACACGCATTGGCGCAGGCGCTGTTGACAACCACCGCCTGCAGCTTTTGCTCCACCGCGATGCTTTGCTGCGTCACTTTGAGCGGCGCAGCCTGAAAATGGCTCTGCGTATAAACGGCGGCGCAGGANGCCGGCACTTCACATAAAATAACGCCTAAATCTTTTTTCGTATAACGCAAGCCNGCATGAACCCCGNCTGCCTTAAATCCTTTTGGTGTTACTACCGTGCCTTTGCCAACGGAAACAATCTTTCCATCTTGTTTTGCAATCGCCATCGTTTGCTCTCCTTCCTTACGGGTAAATCGGCATGTACGTAAGTCCGCTTTCTTCGTTCCACCCCATCATCACGTTGAAATTTTGAATCGCCTGCCCCGCCGCCCCTTTGACAAGGTTGTCAATAACAGAAACGACGGTAATTCTTCCTGTCCGTTCATCATATGCAACGCCGATATCGCANTANTTGGAACCATATACTTCTTTCGTCGATGGAAATTGCCCAGGTTTGCGAATGCGGACAAATATCGAATCTTNATAACTGGTTTTATATAAATCTACCAACATGTCTACCGACAGAGGTTGCTTTGCTTTTGCATAAATCGTTGCCATAATTCCTCTTGTCATCGGAATTAAATGCGNGCTGAACGTAATCGGTTGAATGCGTTCATTCCACGTTTGCAACATTTGCTCGATTTCTGGAATATGCTGATGGGAATTTACTTTATAAATTTTGACGTTTTCGTTCACTTCAGAAAAATGGGTGTTCAATGACGCCTTTCGTCCCGCTCCCGATACGCCCGATTTGGCATCGACGATAATCGAATTTTCTTCGATGAGCTGCTCTTTGACAAGCGGCGCCAAGCCAAGCAATGTCGCCGTCGGGTAGCATCCCGGGTTGGAAAGAAGCCGCGCCTCTTGGATGTTTGGCTTATTCCACTCCGTCAGCCCGTATACCGCCTGCTGCAAATAATGATCGGAAGCCGCCTGCCGCTTGTACCACGTTTCGTATACCGCTCCGTCTTTTAAGCGAAAATCACCCGATAAGTCAATCACTTTCACTCCTTGGTCGATGAACGCGGGCGCGAGTGTACTAGAAACTCCCGGCGGAGTGGCGAAAAAGACGACCTCGCATTCATTGGCAATTTGTTCGACATCTATTTTTTGCAAAACCGCATCCTCGATTTCACCGACGTGCGCGAAACTTTCCGAAAGATGAATTCCTTCTTGCGAAGATGAATAAAGATAACAACGGCGCACATGAGGATGGTTGCGTAAAAACCGTAGCAATTCCGCGCCGCTGTATCCGGTTGCACCAATAATAGCAATATTCATTGCGCTCCTCCCCAGCCGAATTGTACTTTATGTAGTAATCATTATAATACTGTATAAAAATAAAATCAAATGTATATTTAATTATTTTCCAAATATTTTTTACCCATTTTCAAATATTTTTCAATATATTCACAGTAAATATGATTGACTCCCCTGTTTTTTACTGTAGAATCTTCTATTGGAATGATGTAAAAGGTGGGCTATATTATAATGAAAAGCATTTCTGGGGAACTTCAGGAATTATTGATGGCGATTTACCGCGATATTCCTGTTCAAAAAGGAACCTATTTATTTCAAGAAGGAGAAAAGGCAACGGAGCTTTACTATATTCAGTCGGGAAAAATACAAGTAGGCAAAATAACCGCAGACGGACAAGAACTGACTTTGCGCATCTGCAGCAAAGGGGATTTAATTGGGGAACTGACGTTGTTTTGCGACAATGCAAAATATATGTTGAATGCGAAAGTATTGGAAGATGGAGTCGTTTCCGTCATCAAGCGCGATGTGTTGGAAGAGCGGCTCATGGAAAACCAAAAATTGGCCCTTGAATTTATGACATGGATGAGCAACCATTTTCGCAAAACGCAGACGAAATTTCGTGATCTTATTCTTCATGGAAAAAAAGGCGCATTATATTCGACGCTGATCCGCTTGTGCAATAGCTACGGCGTTATGAAAGAAGACGGTATTCTCATTAACATCCAACTTACTAATCAAGAACTGGCCAACTTTTGCGGCACATCGCGCGAGGTGGTTAACCGCTTGTTAAGCGAATTGCGCAAAAAAGGGGTCATTTCCATAAAAAAAGGAAAAATCAAGGTGCTAAATCTTCGCTATTTACGAGAAGAAATCGCTTGCGAAGGCTGCCCGCCGGAACTATGCAGCATCGATTAAGAAAACCGAAAGGCGCTTGATCAACGACAATACGCTATTAAAAAACGAGGTGCGTCAACAGGCGCACCTCGTTTTTATGAGTAAAAAACCATCATGGCAATAAGAAAAATAAGCAGCGTTGGCGATTTCTTATATTCCTAGCTTCATAATCGGGAGCGATTTTCCGTATAAATAATCACTTTTGCTTTTGCTGATTTTTCATTGCTCTTATCCTCCGCTTACCGGTGGAATAAAGGCGACAATATCGCCAGGCTGAAGTGTTTGCTCATCGCCGGCATATTCCTCATTGACCGCGACCATCACTTGTTCTAGGCTAATACGGTAACGTTGCTTCACTTCTTCCTTTAATTCTTTTACCGTTTTTGGAACATGCGGCAAGATGACGCGTTCTTCACCGACCGCCTCCTGCAAGTGGGCGAAAAAAAGCAATGTAATCATCGCAAATCCTCCTCTTCCGGTCTCCCTGTCGGGTACGCTTTTGTCTCCAATTGATTGCCGACCCATTCCGTGCCATCTTCCCAATGCTCTTTTTTCCAAATTGGAACAATTTGTTTAATGCGCTCAATTGCGTAACGATTCGCCGCGTANGCATCGTTTCGATGCGGCGACGATACAGCGATGACGACTGCGNTCTCACCGATATCGAGCCGGCCGATCCGATGGGTAATGGCGACTTTTGCTTCCGGCCACTTTTCACGGATCTCTTCTCCGATTTGCCTTAACATTTTTTCTGCCATCGATACATACGCCTCATATTGTAAAAACAACGTCCGTTTTCCCTTCGTCCATTCGCGCACCGTGCCAATGAATGTGGTCACCGCGCCGGCTTCCGGACGCATCACTTTTTGGATCACTTCTTCCAAAGAAATCGGCTTGTCCGTAATGACAAAAAGACGTTCATTCATTCGTGTTTTTTCACCTCATTCATCAACCAACGTAAATAACTTTCTTCATCGTCAATAGAAAATAAAGGATAGGAAAAAAAGGGTGGCTGCGAAAAAGGTTGCCACGTAATGACGGCAATAATGTTCGNNANCNGGGAAAGCGAATCCCAGTCCTTTTCGTTTCGTACCATTACTACTTTTGGATATCGTTCGCTTTTGTAGCCCTCAACAAGGACCAAATCAAGCGGCAACAGCTGATAGAACGATAAAATTTGCGCGAGCGACCATGATGACTGCCGGGCGTAAAGCTGCAGCAATCCGTCTCCTTCCACCGACACACAAACCGCCCCCGCCCGTTCGTGGCGCTCTGAGTCGGTATCCGCATATCGTCTTTCCGGCTCGCCGCCATGCCCATGATGTTTGATCGTTCCAACACGGTACCCTTTAGAAGACGCGATTTTTACCCATTTTTCAATCAGCGTCGTTTTGCCGCTGTTTTTATAGCCGACTACCTGCCAGACGTTCATACGTCGCTTCCCTCTTCATCTTCTAGCAGCCACACCTCAACGGNATCGCCTTTGGCAAACCCGCGCGTTCCTCCTGGAAGCACCATCAGGGCGTTCGCTCTCGCCAATGATGTGACAATATTCGATTTATCCATGCCAACCGGCGCCACCGTTAACCGTCCNTCTTCGAGCGCTACGTAACTTCTGACAAAGCGGGTGAACGGATTTGGCTTTGGAAAGTCGGCCATCAACNTAGCCGTTGCTTTTTTCAAATACGGTTTCGTGGAAAATAGACGCNTCCGCACAACAGGGCGCACAAACAGTTCATAGCCGACATAGCAGGCGGATGGGTTGCCCGATAGCCCAAACAATAGCTTGCCGTCAAGATGCGCAACCGTCGTCACGCTGCCCGGGCGCATCGCCACTTTATTGAACAGCACTTCAGCGCCGAGACGTTTATAAATGATCGGCAAATAATCATAATCCCCGACAGAGACGCCTCCTGTTGTAATCAACATATCCACTTGATCGAGCGCGGATTGGATCGCGGCAAAACAAGTATCCAGATCGTCCATTAATTTGCCGAAATAAATCGGCTCCGCGCCGCTGCGGACCACTTGCGCTTGAATCATATAGGCGTTGCTGTTGCGGATTTTTCCCGGTACGAGCGGGTCGGATACATCCAAAAGCTCGCTGCCTGTCGCAAAAATGCCGATGCGCGGCTTGCGCGCCACTTTTACCTTGGCATATCCAAATGTCGCTAATAGCGCCTGCACGCCGGGGTTGATCCGCGTGCCTTTTGGAACAAGAGCATCNCCCTTTTTCGCATCCTCCCCTTGAAACGAAATATTATCTCCCGGACGAAACGGCCGTTTGATCGACATATACGTTTTGCCATCCCGTTCATATTGTTTGGCTAGCTCCAACATGACAACCGCGTCGCATCCAGCGGGAATTTGCGCTCCTGTCATGATGCGCACCGCCTGAAACGGTTTCACCGCTTTTGTCGCCACCTGTCCCGCTCCAATCGTTTCAATCACTTCAAATTCGACCGGGTTGTCCAGATTCGCCTGCGCGGAGTCCACAGCGCGGATGGCAAAACCGTCATATGGGGAGCGGTCAAACGGCGGAACGTCATGATCGGCGCGCAATTCTTCAGCCAAATACCGACCGTATGCTTCCTCAAGCCGAACCGTTTCCGCTTCCCCTTCCCCCGCATATTTCATGACCCTTTCGATCGCTTCCGTTACCGGAATCGGAGTTCGCTTTTCCAACATGCTTTTCTCTCCCTTTCTCATTTAATGGCTGTCCACGATATCCATTATTTTACTTTTTTACATTTAGAAGAGCAAGCAAACTGCCAAAGAAAGCAAGTTTTTATTGGTTCATCCGCACTGTTGATGATCGGAAGTTTCGCATGAAGATTTACTTAATGCATTGACATTATGTCGATTTTCGCTTTCCAACTGTTCAGCCTTCAACAGCCGAAACATCCCCCATCCCTTCTTTCCTATTTTCATTGTACGGAAACGAAACAAAGCTAGTCGTGATGTTCCTCACATTTATCCGTTTCATTTCTTTTCTAACACAATTTGTTCAAAATTTCTTCCCTTATGTGATGTACATCACGACATGCAAAAAAGAAAAGAAATATGCTTAAGTTGTAACGATTGATATAAGATGGAGGTATCAGCCATGGAAAAATGGTTTACAGAACAATCGCTCATCGGTGATATCGTAGCACAATTTCCAAAAGCAAGCGATCTTTTCAAATCATACAAAATTGATTTTTGCTGCGGCGGGCAGCGCCCATTGCAGGAGGCAATAAAAGAGCGCGGTTTGGACGAAAAAGCGATTTTGGAAGAGCTGAACACGCTTTATGCTCAATCGCTCGAAAAAGCCAATCGAAACTGGAAGGAAGCTTCTTATCGCGAGCTGATCGATCATATCATCGGAAAACATCATCGTTACTTGGCGGAAGAACTGCCTCAGCTCAGCCCTTACGTCACCAAAGTGCTGCGCGTCCACGGAATGCATCATCCGCATCTTGTGCAAGTTCATAAGCTGTTTAACGAGCTGAAAACCGAACTGGAACAGCATACGGTGAAAGAAGAAACTTACGCTTTCCCGCTTATTTTGCAATTTGAAGAAACTCCGACTCCAGAAAACAGAGAAACGATGAAACAAGTGGTTCGCGAACTTGTCAATGAACATGACGTTGCTGGCGACATCATCAAAACGATTCGTGAAATTACGAATGACTTTATCCCACCGGAAGATGCATGCGGTACGTACCGCCTTGTCTACAATCGACTAGAAGCGCTAGAAGAAGATTTATTGGAACATATCCATTTGGAAAATAACGTGTTATTCCCGCGCGTTCTCGCAGAAGCAGAGCCATCGGCAGAAATGTCTTGATAAACCAAAAGCACTGGACCGTTCCACTAGAAGGAAACGGTCCAGTTTGTTTATCCGCCAATATAAGACATTTCAATTTTCTTCCGCATTTTCGCCGTTTGCTCCGTCCGTTCGTCCGAATAGCGGTCGGTCCGCATGTTCCATGTGGATGCGATCACTTTCTTGATCTCCTCTTTATCCGCTCCAGAACGCAGTTTTTCTTTCAGCGAAACGCCGCTTGTCGCAAACAAACACGTATACAGCGTGCCATCGGCGGAAATGCGCGCCCGAGTGCAGCTGCGGCAAAATGATTCTGTCACCGAGGCGATAAACCCGACTTCCACGTTGGTGCCAACATAGCGGCAGCGGCTTGCCACCTCGCCGAAGTAGGCTTTTTCCACCGGCTCGAGCGGATGCATTTGTTGCAAAAGTTCATACATTTCTTTTTTTGTGACGACATGAGAAAAATCCCAGCCGTTGGTCGTGCCAACATCCATAAATTCGATAAAGCGAAGCGTAATACCCCGTTCCTTAAAATAAGAAGCCATCGGGATAATTTGCGAGTCGTTCATGCCTTTTTTCACAACCATGTTTACTTTGACGCCAAGCCCGGCTTCCTGCGCCGCTTCAATTCCTTTTAACACCGGCTTGACCCCGACGCCAACGCCGTTCATTTTTTTAAATATATCATCATCCAGCGCATCTAAACTAACATTAACGCGCTTCAGCCCCGCTTCTTTCAAACGTTTTGCCCATTTCACTAAATGAATCCCATTCGTTGTAAGGCCAATATCGCGGATGCCGGGAATGTGTGTCAATCGTTCAATCAAGATATCCAAATCCCGTCTTAGCAGCGGCTCTCCCCCGGTAATGCGAATTTTCTCGACGCCAAGCTCGGCAAAACTTTCAGCAAGCAGCACCATTTCCCCGATCGTTAATAATTCGTCTTCACGCAAAAAACGGAAATTCGGACCGAATATTTCTGCCGGCATGCAATATACGCATCGAAAATTGCATTGATCCGTTACCGAAATGCGCAAATCGCGAAGCGGTCGGTTCCAGCGGTCGACAACGGCCGCCGATTCTTTTCTTTCCATCCCGCTTCCCCCTTTCAATGAGATTTAAACGTTGTCGCACACAGCAACAGGAAAAACGACAAAAGCATCGTGATGGCTACCCATGCCCACGCTAAATTCGTTTCTCCGGACTCAATCGCCACATAAATAGCGGTTGGCATCGTTTGCGTTTTGCCGGGAATATTTCCCGCAAACATGAGAGTAGCGCCAAATTCGCCAAGGCTGCGGGCAAACGCCAAAATCGCTCCGGAAATAAGCGCCTTTTTCGCCAAGGGAATCGATATATGCCAAAAAACTTGGTATTCATTTGCTCCGTCGATGCGCGCCGCTCCTTCAATCGTTTCATCCACCGCTTCCAATCCGGCCTTGGCCGATTGATACATAAGTGGAAAGGAAACGACCACAGCCGCAATCACCGCTGCGTACCATGTAAACATCACCGGCGCGTGAAACAATGTTTCTATTCCTTTGCCAATTACACCGTTTTTTCCGAATAAAATGATAAGAAAAAAACCGACAACTGATGGCGGCAGCACGAGCGGAAGCATCAGCAACGTTTCAATGACGATTTTTCCTTTAAACCGACGGTGCGCCATCCACTTAGCCGTGATGATGCCAAGAAGCACAACCATTACTCCAGAAACAAATGCAACCTTTATCGATAACCAAACCGGCCACCAAAATTCCATCATCATAAAACCTCTTTCAACAACACCATTCTGTTTCACTATATAAAAAAAAGAAGAAAAATGTTGTGATACTACTCACATTTTAACATAACAAACATGCAAATCGTTTTAGAAAAGTTTGTGACAGCATCGTGACAATCATCGCGAAGCAACAAAGTGTGATTTTTATCACTTCGGGATGGTTTCATTGTTTTTACAATAAAAGTAACTACAAACTATTGGGGTGAACCAGATGCTTGCAGCCAAAACGTTCAATCAGCAGGACCGCTTTGCCCATTTACGCGAATTGCTTCGTTCCGCCAAACATACAGTCAAAATACGAAAAGGAACGTTTTTATTCCAAGAAGGAATGGCGGCCGCTGAACTATATCTTATTCTTTCGGGGAAAGTGCAAATAAGTAAAATTTGCGCTGACGGAAAAGAGATGTGTTTCCGCATCTGCGGCCCTGGGGAAATTATCGGCGAGCTAACATTGTTTACAGCAGAACCTCGCTATTTATTAACAGCAAAAGTGATCGAAGATGGCGAAGTAGCAGCCATTAAAAAAGATGATTTAGAACAGCAGCTCCTCACCAACCCTTCACTTACCTATGAATATATGCAATGGGTCAGCACGCATGCGCGGCGGACACAAACAAAATTTCGCGATTTAATTATGCACGGCAAAAAAGGAGCACTGTATTCCACGCTTATCCGCATGTGCAACAGCTATGGCGTCAAGCTGGATAACGGAAGCATCCTCATCGACTTAACGCTGAAAAACCAAGATTTAGCCAACTTTTGCGGCACCACCCGCGAAAGCGTCAACCGCATGTTAAACACGTTAAAGCAGCAAGGCGTTCTTTCCATTAAAAAAGGAAAAATTACGATCCATGACCTCGACTATTTAAAGCAGGAAATTCAATGCGAAAACTGTCCGGTGGATATTTGTTGCATTGAATAAAAACACCCCTCCTTTTCGAATGGAAAAGGAGGGNTGTTTTTAAATNTTCTTTGCACGCATGCGGCGATATACAACATAATGTCTATTTAAATACGTCAGCGGAACGCTCCAAACATGNACAAGACGGGTAAACGGCCAGATGCCAAACAGCAATAAGGCGGTAATAATATGAATTTGGAATCCTAANGGGGCATCGCTTACNAGTTGCGGCAGCGGCCGAAACGTTAAAATGCCTCGNAACCATGGGCCAATCGTATCGCGATAATCAAACGTTCCTCCCGTAGCGGTATATCCTACTGTATTTGTAAATCCCGTTAAAATGACGATGGTTAACAGAAACAATGCAAGGAAATCACTTTTGCTGCTGTTGCGGAAAATACGACGAACGCTTAACCTCCGCCATAGCAGCAACAGAACGCCGATGACCGTCGCGACCCCAGCTGCGCCGCCGAACCAAACCGCCCCGAAGTGATACATCTCATCCGTAATTCCGATTGTTTCATAAAATGGTTTTGGCACCAGTATCCCAGCTACATGCCCGAAAAAAACAAATATAATTCCCCAATGAAAAAGAATACTTCCCCATCGCAGCCGTCTGCTTTCAAGAAACTCACTTGATTTTGCCGACCAGCCAAATTGATCTGTATTATAACGGTAAATATGACCAACGACAAATAACGTAAGCATGAGATACGGATAAATTACCCAAAGAAATTGATCAAGTAAACTCATCGGGCGTCCTCCATTCATGTTCGTATTTTTAAGAAGCTTTTTTCTCCTCTAAAAATGCAACGATTCCTGCTACACAACCATTCATGACAAGATAATACGGATTATTCGCTAATTTTAGTTCCTCTGCAATTTTATCAATGGTTGTTTTATGAATAAGAAGCATCTTCTTTGCATGCTCTTCGGGAGCGACAGACGCAAATTCTAAAACGACTGGCAAATAGTCTGGCAGCTCCCCATCCAAAAGATCAAAACCGGCGTTGCGAAACTCTTCTTTTAGTTTTAAAAAGGCTTGGCCGCGCTCTTTCTGATCGCCAAATAGATGATAAGTTAAATACATTGTGGTTTTATCGCTAAAATCAAACGTATTCACATATATTTCGCATAACGTCTCTATTTCGTTTGTCGTTAAATAGTCCAGAAACTGCATAAACAGTTTCCGGACGCTTTCATTGCTTAGCGAAGAAATTTCATGGAATAATTGTTCATCACCGATCCACTCTTGTTCCGGGTACTGCAGCAAAATCGAAGCGATTTTAAAAATTTTCCGGTGCTCTTCCATCGATATCACTCCAATAAAATTGATGAAAGTTTTCCGCGTCATATCCCGAACAGCCGGAACAAGATTCCATAAATTCATAACCGACTGCTCCTTGTCCGTAAAACATATTGTCTGCCTTCTCGCGATGCGAAGATGGAATCACATAGCGGTCGGAATATTTCGCAACAGCGGAAAGCTTGTACATTTCTTTCACCGTATGTTCATCCATTCCCAATTTATCTAATATGCTCTTATCCGGTTCTTTCCCCAAGTTCACGGCGCGCATATAACTTCGCATCGCCACCATTTTTTTCAACACCGTGCGAATCACTTCCGTATCTCCTGCTGCAAGCAAGTTCGCCAAATATTCAATNGGAATNCGCATTTGATCAATCGCTGGAAAAATGACGTGAGCATTAATGTCGTCCAATCCGCCGTCAAATGCTCCCATGATTGGGCTTAGCGGCGGAATATACCAAACCATTGGCAATGTGCGATACTCAGGATGAAGCGGAAGCGCAATTTTTTGTTCCACCGCCAATTTATAAACCGGGGAGCGTTGTGCCGCTTCAATCCAATCATCGGTATATCCTGCTTCACGCGCNGCTTTNANCACTTCCGGATCATACGGATTAAGAAATACATCTAAGTGGGCTTGATATAAATCTTTTTCATCCTTAACCGAAGCAGCAGCCTCCACTTTATCTAGGTCATAAAAAACAATGCCGATATAGCGGAGCCGCCCGACGCATGTTTCTGAACAGATCGTCGGCTGACCGGTCTCAATGCGTGGAAAACAAAATGTACATTTTTCCGCTTTATGTGTTTTCCAATTAAAATACACTTTTTTATACGGGCAGCCCGTCATACAAAAACGCCAGCTTCGGCACGCATCATGATCGACGAGCACAATGCCGTCTTCATCCCGTTTATAAATGGCGCCCGATGGACAGGAGGAAACACAAGGCGGATTTAAGCAATGCTCGCAAATACGCGGCAAATACATCATAAACGTTTGCTCAAATTCGAACTTTACTTTCTCTTCAATGCCTTTTATGTTCGGATCGCGTTTTCCTGTTTCATATACTCCCGCCAAGTCGTCTTCCCAGTTCGGCCCCCACGTAATTTCCATATATTCACCTGTCAGCTGCGATTTTGGTCTGGCAACAGGCTGATGTTGTTTTTCCGGGCTGTTAATTAAATTTTCATAGTCATATGTCCAAGGCTCATAATAATCGTCAATCGGGGTCATGTCCGGATTATAGAAAATATTTAGCAGTTTATTCACCCGGCCGCCGGCACGCAGCTCGAGCTTCCCGTCTTTGAGCACCCATCCGCCTTTACGTAAATCTTGATTCTCCCACTCTTTCGGGTAACCGATTCCCGGTTTTGTTTCTACGTTGTTCCACCACATGTACTCCGCTCCGGGACGATTCGTCCACGTATTATTGCATGTAATGCTGCATGTATGGCAGCCGATGCATTTATCTAAATTCATCACCATCCCAAATTGTGCCCTAATCCTCAAGCCAGTTCACTTCCTCTTTTTTAAGTTTGCGAATNATNACTTGTTCATCCCGTTGGTTTCCCGTTGGACCATAATAATTGAAGCCATAACTTAATTGCGCATAACCNCCGATCATTTGTGTCGGTTTTACATGAATTCGCGTCGGGCTGTTAAACGTTCCGCCGCGAAGTTTGCTGATTGGCGAGCCCGGAACATTAATATAACGGTCTTGCACGTGATACATAAACGCGACTCCGCGCGGCAGCCGGTGGCTGACAACCGCCCGTGCGACGACAACGCCGTTGCGGTTATACATTTCAATCCAATCGTTATCGGCAATGCCTGCTTCCTCTGCGTCGTCTTTATTCATCCATACATGCGGCCCGCCGCGAAACATCGTTAACATCAGCAGGTTATCCCAGTAAGTGCTATGGTATGACCATTTATAGTGCGGCGTTAAATAGCGGAGCGCAATTTCTTTGCCGCTCACCTTCGGACGATGGTCCTGTTCATAGAAAGCCAGTTTTCGCAATGGTGCTTTAAACGTCGGTAATTCCTCGCCAAACTCCAGCATTAACTCATGGTCAAGGTAAAAATGTTGCCTTCCCGTTAACGTCCGCCATGGAATGAGCCGCTCGACATTGGTCGTAAACGGGGAGTACCGCCGGTTTCCTGTTTCGCTCCCGCTAAATACAGGAGTCGTCAACACTTGGCGCGGCTGTGATGTAATCGCTTGGAACGTAATGTGCTCTTCCGCCCGTTCTTCCACTAAATCTTTTAGCTTTTGCATCGTCTTTCTTTCCATCTCTCCCCAAGCTTTCAGCGCCAGCGAACCGTTTGTCGCGCTCGATAACGCCAATATCGCCTCCGCTGCGTCACGGTCGGTCAACAAGCTTGGGCAATCTTTATACGGCTCTGTCAGCGAGGAAGAACCAGCCGTATCAAGCAGCCATTTGTATTCTTCTTTGGCGTCCCAGCTGAGCCCTTTTGCTCCGATTTGTTCCCGAGCCATCGGGCCGAGTGCCACAAATTTGTTGTACACTTCAGCATAATCCCTTTCCACGATGTGAAGACGCGGAAAATTCACCCCCGGAACCGGGTCGCTCGCTCCGTCTTTCCAATCGTTCACGATTCCAAACGGCTGGGCAATTTCATCTCGTGTATCATGCAAAAGCGGCGTTGCCACGACATCTTTGACTGGCGCAGAAAAATAGTGTTTCGCCATTTCCGAAAATGTTTTCGCTAGTCCTTTAAAGAAATCCCAATCCGATTTTGCTTCCCACGGCGGGGCAATCGCTGGATTAAACGGATGCACAAACGGATGCATATCGGTGCTGCTGATATCATATTTTTCATACCATGTGGCTGCCGGGAGGACGATATCAGAATACAGCCCTGTTCCGTTCATGCGAAAGTCGATGTTTATCATTAAATCGAGCTTTCCTTCGGGCGCGTCCTCATCCCAAACGATTTCGTTCGTCTTTAGCCCATCGTTTTGTCCGCTTAAATTCGCGTGATGTGTCCCTAACAAATGTTTTAAAAAATATTCATGGCCTTTTGCCGAGCTGCCGATCAAATTGGCGCGCCAGACAAACATCACTCTCGGAAAGTTGATCGGATCGGACGGATTTTCGATCGCAAACGTTAATTTCCCTTGTTTGATTTCATTGACCACATATTGAATCGCTTCTTCGTTTGTCTTTGCGTTCGCCTTTTCCACTAACGTGATGCTGTTTGTGTTAAATTGCGGGTAAGACGGAAGCCATCCTAAACGAGCCGCTAAATAGTTATAGTCGCCGCCATGCTGATAACGCGGCTGATCAAACAATGGAGAAATATGCTCGTCCATCTTTTGATCTTCGTATTTCCACTGCTCCGTTACAAAATAGAAAAACGATGTTCCGTTTTGCAGACGCGGCGGTCCTCCCCAGTCGCGCGCCATCGCAATCGTCTGCCAGCCTTCCAGCGGCCGTACTTTTTCCTGTCCGACATAATGCGCCCATCCTCCACCATTTACTCCTTGCGAACCCGTTAACAAAACAAGGTTTAAAATCGTACGGTAGATAGCATCGGAATGATACCAATGGTTGATGCCTGAGCCCATGACAATCATCGAACGACCTTTCGAATCGATCGCGTTTTGCGCAAATTCGCGCGCGATTTGCGCCGCCGTGTTTCGATCAATGCCAGTAATCTCTTCCTGCCATGCCGGCGTATACGGTTTCGGATCATTATAATCGACAGGATAATCACCCGGCAGCCCGCGGGAAACACCAGTTTTGGCCAGCAATAAATCGAAAACGGTCGTTACATACAGTGTATTTCCGTTTTTCTTGATTGCTTTTACAGGAACGCCGCGTTCCAGCACCATCTTTTTCTCTACTTCAAAATGCGGAATCTTAATCGTAACAATATCATCTTCTTTTCCTAAAAACGTTAATGCCGG
>JGI1652J44930_10000543_pt1 | contig 14667 bp, 17 predicted proteins | sample NewIslsDNAsample_FD_44930 | JGI IMG/M metagenome (IMG submission 44930)
CTCTGCATCGGCGGTGGACAAGGCATTGCGATGATCATTGAAAATGCAAATCTGTAAAACAAAAAAGGCGGTTAAAATTGAAGTGATCCCTGTCAAGTAGACAGGAATAAAAAAGCACATTTAAGCAGCCTGAGTCCTATATTCATAAGGACTCAGGTTGTTTAATTTTTTTTGAAACCGTTGGTGGTTATAAAAACGGATATATTTGTGTACGGCATCCTTTACCTCTTCGGCTGTACGGAAAGAGTACAGATTGAAACACTCTGCCTTGAAATGACTGAAGAAGTTTTCCATGCAGGCATTGTCTAAACAGTTTCCTTTTCTGGACATACTGGCCTTTATATTGTATCTTTTAAGTAAGTNGTTGTATTGGCGGGATGTATACTGGAACCCCTGATCGCTATGTAGGAGGAGTCCATTTACATTCCGTTTTTTTATGGCCTTTTTTAGTGTATCAAGCACCAGTTTGATGTCATTTCTCGAACTAATATGGNAGGCCACAATTTCATTATTGTATAGGTCTTTAATGGCGGACAAATAGAGCTTTTGCCCATTAAAAATCAAATATGTAATATCTGTCACCCATTTCTCGTTTGGCTTTGACGCGTGAAACTCCCTGTTTAGATGATTGTCCGAAATGACATAAGGCTCTTTCTTCCCGTAATAAGGCCGTTTCTTCCGAATCACCGCACAAATTCCCATCTCTCTCATCAACCTTTGTACTCGTTTATGGTTGATATTCAGTTTGTATTTTCTCTTAAGCCAGACTTTGACTCTCCGATACCCATAGATTCCTTTCAGTTCTTCATGGCACTCCTTGATTTTTTTCTTTAGCCGCTCGTCTTCCAATTGCTTCTGAGAAGGTTGTCCCTGTCGTTTTACCCACTTGTAATACCCACTTCGAGACACTCCTGCAATCTCACATAATTGTTGAATCGAACCATAAACCCCTGCCATTTCTTGAATGATCACGAACTTCTTGTGAGCTGGTACGGCTTCCATTCCCCCTTTCACATCTTTAAGAGCTTTTTTAGCATCTCTACTTCCGCCTCAAGGCGTTTGATTTTCGTTTCAGGATCTTCTGGACGAGTTCTCGGTCTTCCTTTGCCTGGTCCTTTGGCCTTTCCTCGCTTTTCCTCCAGCCCTTTCATTCCTTCCTGTTCATAGTGCTTCACCCATCGTTGTACCATGGAATGATGAATCCCTAGTTCTTTCGCCACCGTTTCATAGCCCATGCCCTCTTTCAAATATAAATCCACAGCTTTCTTTTTAAACTTTACATCATAGGTTTTTCGTATTTTTCCCATAGAAAAATCCCCTCCATAATAGACAGATTAATTTGCTTTCTTTTTTCTGTCTACTATAAGGGGATCATATCAAATCTGCCGCCTTTTTTTTATTAATCGCGATGTTTTTCAAATATCGCTTCTTTCGTCCATGATTTTAACAGTTCGATTTCATCTTTTGAAAGTGGAGGTTTCATCCCGGATTTAAGATTTATCATCAGCTGGGAGAGAGAACTTGCACCAGGTATCGTCGTTGCAACGACTGGATCGTGCAAGGCGAATTGCAAAGCCAATTCGGTCAGCGATCGGTCCATGCTTTTTAATTTTTCGATCAACTCCATTACTTCAGAATAGGGATAATTTAATATGCCATCAGTTGGAGTTTTTTCTGCATATGCTTCAGTCAAAGCACCTTGAGCCAATGGCCCGCGAACGATAACGCTCACCTGCTTGCTATTTATAAGCGGAAATAATTCCTCGGCTCTCCGGTCAAGCAAACTGTACGGCATCATAATGCTTACGATGTTTGATAACGATAAATATTTTTTAATTACATTTGGACGAATCGAAGAAATGCCGTAATAACGAATCAGTCCTTCATCTTTCAATTCTTCAAACGCTTCAATCGTTTCTTCAATCGGATCATCGATCGTTCCTCCGTGCAGCTGGTAAAGATCGATGTATTCAACATTTAGCCTTTTCAAACTCGCTTTTACTGCTTCTTTTATGTAAGCTTTTGACGGATCCCATGTCCATCCGGTTTTCCCTTTTTCCCAACGGTTGCCCACTTTCGTTGCAATAATAACATCATCCCGGTAAGGTTGAATCGCTTCGCCAACCCAACTTTCATTTTCACCGTATCGGTACAAGTCTGCCGTATCGATAAAATTGACTCCTTTTTCAATCGCTGTCCGGACAATTGCAATCGCATCTTCTTTCGTTTGAAAAGACATCGCGCCTAACCCAACTTCAGAAACATATAAATCCGATTGTCCAATTCTTCGTTTTCTCAAGAAAAAACCTCTCCTTTTATTGATGTTTCATATAAAAAATAATACTAAATGATTTTTCTTTCTTTCATCTCAACTCGCAAAAAAGTTTGTGATAAACTTTAAATATTACCAGTTTTTTTACATAAGGAGTGAAAGAAGTGAACGATTTTACTGAAAAAACAATTAATACGACAACAATCTATGAAGGCAAAATTATCAACGTTTATGTCAAAGACGTCCGATTGCCGAACGGAAAAGAAAGCAAGCGGGAAGTCGTCGATCACCCTGGAGCGGTTGCAGTCATCGCAAAAACCGAGGATGACAAATATTTATTCGTCAGACAATTTCGCAAACCGTTAGAAAAAACGATTGTGGAAATACCGGCAGGAAAACTCGAAAAAAATGAAGATCCGAAAGAAACCGCTAAACGTGAATTGTTTGAAGAAACAGGCTATATCGCTGATGCGTTGGAATATATCATTTCTTTTTATACATCACCGGGATTTGCGAATGAAATTATTCATTTATACGAAGCTTCCAATTTAAAGGAAGGAAAACCGCATACGGATGAAGATGAATTCGTCGATGTCCTGAAACTTTCTCTCGAAGAAGCCAAAGAGCTAATCAAAAAGAAAGAAATTATTGATGCGAAAACGTTATACGCCATTCAATACCTGCAATTAAAGTCATAACAAACTGTCATAGGCTCGTCCCTTTCCACATACATTTAAACAAGCTCTACTAGACTGGAAAGGGTGGGGGCATTGACAAGAAACGACGTAAAAAAGCAGCTTTTCAATCATTTTCAAAATAACCTTTCACTGTATACCTTTACGACGATTTTAATTTTCATCGGAATTTTTTTTGGAGCCATTATCGTCAACAGTTTAAACATTGAGCAAAAAAATGATCTGTATCTGTATCTCACTCGTTTTTTTAAGCAGATTATAAATGAACCAGGCATGAGTGCTTTCGATTTATTCAATCAAAGTTTTTCACATTATTTGAAATACATCGGGTTAATCTGGATTTTAGGGATTTCAGTCATCGGTTTGCCAATCATTCTTATTCTGTTATTTTTGAAAGGAATTGTCGTCGGCTTTACCGTTGGGTTTTTTGTCAGTCAAATGGGCATTAAAGGATTTTTTCTGGCGCTTGTATCCGTTCTTCCACAAAATTTAATTTTAATCCCTGCGTTTATCATTATCGGAGTTGCATCGATATCCTTTTCCTTGCGTATGATACGCATGCAGTTTAAAAAATCTCACCCATTTGCTCCTTTATTTATCAGATATTCACTGTTAATGATCGGCGTAATCGGATTAATTGTGCTGTCTTCTTCCATTGAAGCATGGGTTTCACCAATATTGATGAAAGCCATAATCAAATTTATTGTATAATAATTATAAAATGAAAATTATTATATTTTACATTTTAGAATTGTTATAAACCGTAAATTGACTTTAATTTTTCATTTCGATTATAATGATGATGGAACTGGTCGAAGGGGGCTTACGATGGAATCAAGACTCGATCGAATTAAAAAACAACTGCATTCGAAAAGCTACAAATTGACTCCACAGCGTGAAGCAACTGTTCGAGTGCTGCTGGAACACGAAGAAGATCATTTGAGTGCAGAGGATATCTATCTTCTCGTAAAAGAAAAAGCTCCTGAAATCGGACTCGCCACCGTTTACAGAACGCTTGATTTGCTGACTGAATTAAAAATCGTTGACAAAATCAATTTCGGTGACGGTGTATCAAGGTATGATCTGCGTACCGAAGGCGCTGACCATTTTCATCATCATTTAGTTTGTATCGAATGTGGATCAGTTGATGAAATTCAGGAAGATTTGCTTGGAGATGTAGAAGAGATCGTGGAAAGAGAATGGAAATTTAAAATTAAAGATCACCGTTTAACGTTTCATGGGATCTGTCATCGCTGCCAGGAAGAAAACAAAGACAAGCAATCATAAACCTTTCTGATGCGCAAAGCACGGAAAGGTTTTGTTTATTTTATTTTCTGATAATTCTTAATTTAATTGACTGTCAGAATTATTTGGGTTACGATAAATTTACTAATTGGTTATTCTCGAAAAGGAGGTTTTTGCATGCGTGAAACATGGAAAAAATTTTGGCCGAAAGGAATGCCTGAAAGCATCGATTATCCAGTCGTTCCCGTAGGAGAAATCATTCGGGGCAGCGCAAACCGGTTCGGCGATCATACTGCAATTATTTACAAAGACAAAGAATATTCTTATGAATATTTGTACAAGTGTGCGTTAAAATTTGCAAATGCTCTTGTCAAAAACGGTTTCGGAAAAGGCGACGTCATCACGATTCACATGCCGAATTGCCCTCAATATGTAATCGCTTACTATGGCATATTGCTAAGCGGCGCAACGTTTTCTCCAGCAAATCCGCTTCTGCCTCCTAAAGATCTCGCTTATCAATTAAATGACTGCGGCGCAAAAGCAATCGTGACCTGGGATTTAGCGGCACCGGTTGTGCAGGCGATTTATGACAAAACGAATTTAGAGCTCGCGATCGTAACAGGTGATAAAGAAGTTATCGATGAAGAATTCATAGACACATCAAAATTTCAAAATCATTGGATTAGTTTTCTTGAATTTATGTTGAAAGGCGAAGAAAAAGAATTGAATGTTGACATCGATCCGAAAACGGATCTCGCGCATTTGGCATATACCGGAGGCACGACAGGGCCTTCGAAAGGAGTTATGCTTTCCCATTATCATGTTGTTACAAATACCATTCAGGCGAACAGCTGGGGAAATGCACATTTACCGAAAGCAAGGGAAGACGGACTCATTATTGAGCCGGTCGACGAAGCATTAACAGGCGGTTTCGAAGAATATCTTTCCAAAACCGGCGGAGACAAATTGGTCAATTTGACTCCTTGGTTTCATGCGATGGGCACGATCGGTTACCTGAACAATCCGTTTTTATCAGGCGCAACGTTAATTTTGCACCAGCGCTTTGATCCGACGAAATATTTAGAAGATGCTGAAAAATATAAAGTCACAAATATCGGAGGAGCCCCGCCAATATTCGTTGCCCTTGTCCGCCATCCAGATTTCATGAAACGCGATTTATCTTCCGTTCGAAAAATCAACTCCGGAGCTGCTCCACTTCCTGTTGAACTCATCCATGCACTGCAAAAAAGATTCCCGAATGCGATAATCAACGAAGCCTATGGGTTAACGGAAGTAACAATGATTGCACTCGCAAATCCAAGCTTTAAATCAGGCGTTCGCAAAGCGGGTACAGTCGGCATACCTGTATTTGATACAGAAGTAAAAATCTGTCCGCTTGACGGAAGCGATGAAGCATTGCCTCCAGGCGTAGAAGGAGAAGTTTGCATTAAAGGTCCGCAAGTGATGCTCGGATATTACAACAAGCCGGAAGAAACTGCTGCAGTGTTAAAAGACGGCTGGTTAAGAACCGGTGATATCGGGGTCATGGATGAAGACGGATACGTACGGATCGTTGACCGGAAAAAAGATATGCTCATATACAAAGGCTATAACGTCTATCCGCGCGAATTGGAAGAATTATTGTTTGCTCATCCAGCCGTGGCCAATGCAGCCGTCATCGGCAAACCTGATCCAGTTGCAGGTGAAATTCCGAAAGCATTCGTAACATTAAAAGAAAACGCTTCAATCACAGCGGAAGAACTGATGAACTATGTCAATGAGCAAGTCGTTCCGTACAAAAAAATTCGTGAACTTGAATTTATCGACGAAATTCCAGTCAGCGCTGCGGGCAAAGTGTTAAAACGGGTGCTCCGCGAACGGGAAATCGCACAAAAACAACAATAATTACAGGGGGATTCTGCCGTTATGCAATATACAAAAGAACATGAAATGTTTCGGCAATCGCTGCGAAAATTTATTGAAAAAGAAATTGCACCATATTATGAAGAATGGGAAAAAAACATGAACGTACCGCGTTCCATCTGGAAAAAGTATGGAGAACAAGGTTTTCTTTGCCCTTGGATTCCGGAAAAATATGGAGGATCGGGTTTGGGTTTTGAATATTCGGTCATTGCTCTCGAAGAAATGGCGCGAGCAGATGTAGGCATTCCATTCAGCTTGCATTCCGATGTCGTCGTTCCGTACATTCATTTGCTTGGAACGGAAGAACAGAAACAGAAATGGCTTCCGGGCTGCGCTTCCGGAGATATTTTAACTGCCATCGCGATGACGGAACCGGGGACCGGTTCAGATCTCGCAGCGATTCAGACAACAGCGGTGAAAGATGGAAATGATTATGTCATAAACGGTCAAAAAGTGTTCATCACAAATGGAGTCAACGCAGATCTTGTAATCGTTGCCTGCAAAACGGGCAGTGATGATAAACGGCATCGAAACATCAGTTTAATCGCTGTTGAAGCTGACAGGCCTGGTTTTGAAAAATCACCTCCTCTGAAAAAAATGGGACGCCATCTCGATGGCACGGTTGAACTATTTTTCGATGATTGCCGCGTTCCACAGGAAAATTTACTTGGAGAAGAAGGTAAAGGCTTTTACTATTTGATGCAGAATTTGCAACAGGAAAGAATTGTTGCGGCTTTAGGCTCGCTGCTTGCTGCACAAAAAATGTTTAACGAAGCGCTTCGATATGCAAAAGAGAGAACGGCTTTCGGAAAAAAAATCGGATCTTTTCAGGCCAACAGCTTCAAACTGGCGGAAATGGCAACGGAAATTGAGATAGCGAGGACGTTTTTGTATAGCTTGATTGACGAACACATTGAAGGGAAACAAATTTCCGTCTCAAAAGTATCAATGGCGAAATGGTGGATTTCAGAAATGGCCAACCGCGTCGCCTATCATTCACTGCAGCTGTTTGGCGGATACGGCTACATGGATGAATATCCGATTTCGAGACATTATCGAAATGTTCGCGTCGATACGATTTTTGCTGGTTCAACAGAAATCATGAAAATCATCATTGCAAAAGAATTAGGTCTGTAAATAAATTCGGCCGGCTTAAGAGCTGGTCAATTTTTTTTATTTCTTACACAAACCTGCATTATAATTTACAATGAACAGCCCTACCTGTACCTCTACCAGACTTATAAAAAAAGTTAATGACGAAAAGACGGCATCAATACGTTGAAGGTATATTTTTCCGAATTTTTGCCATATCTTTTACTAAACAGTTGCGAACTGGAGTGAAAGATATGAATATCATTCGGTTTTTTCTTCAAGCGATAAAGATGCTTGTTATCTTTATTGTTTGCACACTGTCTTTCTATTTTGCATTTATTTGGATTCACAAAGAATACGAAAATTACAACCGGTATGACCAGCCGGAAGGCAATGCGATCAAAGTAAATTCTTACGAAGAAACAAAAAATGATTTTGCATCCGATATAATAGATAGACTGAAATTATTTCTAAAAATGTCAGAATAATACAAATAAGAGGGGAAATAGATGAACGACCAGCTGCAAGATTTTTTGCATTATCTAATCGTTGAAAAAAGGTTGTCAAAAAACACGATCGCTGCTTACAAACAAGATTTAAAAGCTTATCTTGAATATTTAAAATCCCGAAACATCGAATCGATGCAAAACGTTTCACGCGAACATATACTTGAATATCTGGCGCACCTGCAAAATGAAAACAAAGCGCTCGCGTCAATCGCTCGAACTGTTTCATCAATCAAAGCGTTTCATCAATTTCTATACCGGGATGAAATTCTTTCTGAAAATGTAACCATCCATATTCATACACCCAAAATCAAAAAACGGATGCCAAAAGTGCTTTCTCAAAAAGAAGTCGAACAACTGCTTTTACAACCGGATGAATCGACGCCTTTTGGAATTCGCAACAAAGCGATGCTTGAACTGTTATATGCAACAGGCATCCGCGTTTCAGAACTGATTGAACTGGATTTGGATGATGTTCATCTCCAAAACGGTTTATTGAGAACAACCGGAAAAGGAAATAAAGAAAGACTCATTCCAGTGGGAATGATGGCGAAAAAAGCGTTGACGAAATATTTACAATACGGGCGTCCTTATATCGTAAAAAACCGTCAGGAACAGGCATTATTTTTAAATCGACTAGGCAAACGGCTAACGCGGCAAGGTTTTTGGAAAATAATCAAACAGCTTGCAAAAGAAGCAAACATAGAAAAAACATTAACTCCGCATACGCTGAGACATTCTTTTGCAACCCATTTGCTTGAAAACGGAGCAGATCTACGTTCCGTTCAGGAAATGTTAGGACATTCCGACATTTCAACGACACAAATTTACACCCATGTCACAAACCAGCATTTGAAAAAGGTATACAAACAATATCATCCTCGAGCATAAAAATGGCGGTGCAGATATGAAACAATCATTTTTCAAACGAATTGTTTTAATCGTTTTAGACTCAGTCGGCATCGGTGAAGCTCCAGATGCACACCTGTTTGGAGACACAAATGCAGATACGCTGGGACATATTGCTGAATATGCAGGCGGGCTTGACATGCCAAACATGAGCGAACTCGGATTAAGCAACATCAAACCGATCAAAGGGATTCCAATCAGCACCCGGCCAATTGCTCACTATGGAAAAATGAAAGAAGCTTCGATTGGAAAAGACACGCTGACGGGACATTGGGAACTGATGGGTTTGATCTTAAAAAATATTTCTTTCAAAACATTTCCAAATGGATTTGATGACGATTTAATTCGAAACATTGAAAGACTTACAGGTCGAAAAGTGATCGGAAACAAAGCGGCATCGGGAACGGAAATCATACGCGAGCTTGGCGAAGAACATATAAAAACCGGACACATTATCGTGTATACATCGGCTGACTCGGTGCTCCAGATTGCAGCTCATGAAGACGTGATTTCGCTTGATGAGTTATACCATATTTGTGAAATTGCAAGAGAATTGACGAAAGATGAAAAATATTTAATCGGCCGGGTGATTGCAAGACCGTTTATTGGAGAAAACGGCAATTTTACACGCACCCCGAATCGCCGGGACTTTGCTTTAAGCCCTTTTCAAAGAACGGTATTAAACGATTTAAAAGATGCACATTTAGATGTGATTGCGATTGGAAAAATAAATGATATTTTTAACGGCGAAGGAATTACCAAACCAATCAGTACGAAATCAAACGACGATGGCATCGAACAGTTGCTTGACGTTTTAAACCAGGATTTTACGGGGCTGGCATTTCTCAATCTGGTGGACTTTGATACGTTGTACGGCCATCGCCGCGACCCAATCGGCTATGCAAAAGCACTCGAAGCTTTCGATGCCCGTCTTCCTGAAATATTTTCTAAACTGAACGGCAACGATCTTTTCATCATCACAGCAGATCACGGAAATGATCCGACGTTTCACGGCACCGACCATACACGCGAATACGTACCGTTACTCGTTTACCATCACAACATCAAAACAGCGAAATATTTAGGGATTCGAAACACGTTCGCTGACGTCGGCGCCACGATTGCAGACAATTTTCAGCTTCCCATTCCGAAACAGGCAGAAAGTTTTCTTGATGCAATCATAAAGGAGTAATCATTATGGAGAAACAAATCCCTGAAACATTGAAGTATATCAAGAAGCAATGGACTCAATCAACGCCAGCCATTGGAATTGTTCTCGGCTCAGGCTTAAATGATTGCATCTCCCATCTCGAACAATCAGTTGTGATTCCTTACAGCACCATTCCCCATTTCCCTGTTTCGACCGTAACAGGCCACAAAGGGCAAATGGTCATCGGGAAATTGAAAGAAACTCCGCTCGTCATTTTGCAAGGGCGCTTTCATTTTTATGAAGGCTATTCGATAGAAATGATTACCTATCCAATAAAAATATTAAAAGAGCTGGGAGTAAACAAATTAATATTGACGAACGCTGCAGGTGGAATCAACCGCACGTTTGCGGTTGGAGATTTCATGTTAATTACGGATCACATTCAATTCATTCACGACAAACGCGCTAGACTTTTCCAGCATCAACTAACTTTTAGACCGTCCTGCATTTATTCAAAACAGTTTAATGACATTGCAATGAACGTAGCTAGTCAATTAAACATAACGTTGAAACAGGGAGTGTATGCGGCAGTACCAGGCCCTTCATATGAAACTCCGGCTGAAATAAACATGCTGGAAAAACTGGGCGCTGATGCTGTTGGAATGTCGACAGCTCCGGAAGCCCAGTTTGCATATGCAAACAATCTGGAAGTTGCGGGCATTTCATTTATTACGAACATCGCAGCCGGACGTTCCAATCAAACGTTAAGCCATGAAGAAGTAATCGAAGCAACAGAAAAAAATAAACAAAAGTTTTCGCTTTTTATCACCAATTTTATAGAAGAAATCAGCAAAAAAGGGTGATCGATGTGAGCCAGTTGCTGAATAAAATGAAAGAAGCGAAAGATTACATTTCAAGCAAACATTCCAAAAAACCGGCTATTGGCGTCGTTTTAGGATCAGGGTTGGGCGATTTTGTCAATCAGCTTACCGATACTACCATTATCGACTATCAGGACATTCCACATTTTCCAAAAACGACGGTCGATGGACATGCTGGAAAACTTGTCATTGGAAAACTGGGCCAACACGAAGTCATTCTGATGCAGGGACGCTATCACTACTACGAAGGATACTCCATGCAGGAAGTGACATTCCCGATTCGCGTCTTTCGCTTGCTGGGAGTGAAAACGCTGATCGTTACGAATGCATGCGGTGGTTTAAATCCCAATTTTTCGCCAGGAGACCTCATGCTGATTACCGATCACATCAATTTTACCGGAGATAATCCGTTGATAGGGAAAAACATCGATGAACTCGGCCCGCGTTTTCCCGATATGAGCCGGGCGTACGACCCTGAATTGCAGAACCACGTCAAACATGCAGCTGATAGACTAAACATTCCTCTTCAGCAGGGAGTATACGTTGCCATCAGCGGCCCTTCATATATGACAAAAGCGGAATTAAAAATGCTTCGTTATATCGGCGGAGATGCAGTCGGCATGTCTACCGTGCCTGAAGTAATCGTTGCAAATCATATGCAAATGAAAGTCATCGGCCTGTCCTGCATAACCGATATGGCGATACCAGAAGAGTTAAAACCGTTAACGCATGAAGAAGTCATTCGAGTCGCCAATGAAACGAAACCCGCTTTTGAAAGACTGTTAAAAGAAATTATCCTAACTTTAGAAATTGAATCTGCCTAGCAAAGAAATCTTTTTCTTTGCTAGGTTTTTTATTTTGAATAATTTGAAAAAAATTGGAAATAATGAGCGTATATAAATAGCAATGATGGAGGGGTATAGTTGAAAAAGGCATGGATTTCCCTTATCGTTTCCGCATTGATTGTTTTCATTACAGTAAAAGATACTGAAGCGAAAAGCATCGAGTTAAACATTCAATCACCGTCAGCAATCTTAATGGATAAAGATACAGGAACCGTCATTTTTGATAAAAATAGTCATGAAAAATTGCCGCCTGCCAGTATGACGAAAATTATGACGATGATTTTAATTATGGAAGAAATCGAAAAAGGGACGCTGCGTTGGGATGAAAAAGTTCGAACAAGCGCAAAGGCGGCTTCAATGGGAGGTTCGCAAATTTTCCTTGAAGAAGGAGAAGAAATGACGGTTGAAGATTTAATGAAAGCGATCGCCATCGCATCGGCGAACGATGCTTCCGTCGCATTGGCTGAACGAATCGCTGGAACGGAAGAAGCATTCGTTAAACGAATGAATGAAAAAGCAAAAGAGCTCGGTTTAAAAAATACCCATTTTAAAAACGCAACAGGATTGCCGGAAAAAAATCATTATTCTACAGCGTTTGATATGGCGATCATGGCGAAAGAATTGTTAAAACACGAAGAAATCACGAAATTTACAAGTATTTACGAAGATTATTTGCGGGAAAATACGGACAAAAAATTTTGGCTTGTTAACACAAACCGCCTCGTCAAATTTTATGACGGTGTCGATGGATTAAAAACAGGCTATACAAGCGAAGCGAAATACTGTTTAACGGCTACAGCAAAACGAGGAAACTTCCGCGTCATTTCCGTTGTCATGGGAGCAAAAAATACGAAAACGAGAAACCGGGATATCACGACAATGCTAGATTATGCCTTTAATCAATATGATGTCAAAAAACTATATGAACGCGGAGAAGTCGTAAAAGAAATCGACATCAGCAAAGGATCGAAAAAAACGATCAAAGTCGTGACCGATGATGATGTTGCGATCTTGCATAAAAAAGGTGAACGCATCGACGACGTAAAGGAAAAAATCAAAATCGATAATGATCTGAAAGCGCCGATTCAAAAAGGAGACGTGATCGGAAAAATCATCATTGAAAAAAACGGCAAAGTCCTGTCGGAAACGCCGCTCACTTCAGCAGAAGACATTCAAAAAGCATCATGGTGGCAGCTCTTTAAACGCGTGTTGCGTCAGTTGATGTTTTAACATAAATTGTTGAATCATTTTACGTTTTCACTAGTTTTGTCAGTTAGCAGGATTTTGAATTTCAAAAGCGAAAGACTCACTAGACGATCGTTTAAGGAGGAATCGGAAAGTGAGTCTTCATATTGACCTTGAAAAAAAACAGACCGTGCTGCTTGTTCGCTTAACCGGAGAACTCGATCATCACACGAGCGAACAGTTGAAAACGAAAATTGAAATGGAATTGGAAGAAAACGATGTTATCAAACATCTTGTTTTAAATTTACAGTCACTGTCTTTCATGGACAGTTCAGGAATCGGCGTCATTTTAGGCCGCTATAAACAAATTAAAAAACGGAACGGTGAAGTCATTGTTTGCTCCATCTCCCCACAGATTAAACGTTTATTTGAAATGAGCGGATTGTTTAAAATCATCCGCTTGGAAGAAAGCGAACGAAATGCGCTTGAAACGTTGGGGGTGGCGTAAACAATGAACAGAATGAAACTTTCGTTTTCAGCATTAAGCGAAAATGAATCATTTGCACGTGTAACGGTTACGGCCTTCATTGCACAACTCGATCCGACGATGGATGAAATCACGGAAATCAAAACGGTCGTTTCTGAAGCCGTAACGAATGCGATTATTCATGGTTATGAAAACGATCCGAATGGAGAAGTATATATAGAAGTCATCCTAGAATCCGATGATACCGTTCATATCATCATTAAAGACGAAGGCGTTGGAATTCCAAATTTAGAAGAAGCAAGACAGCCTCTTTATACATCGAAGCCGGAATTGGAACGTTCAGGCATGGGATTTACGATTATGGAAAATTTTATGGACGTTGTCGAAATTGAAACGGAAGTCAATAAGGGCACAACCGTAAAAATGACCAAATATTTATCCAAAAATAAAGCGTTGTTTAATTAAGGAGTACGATCGATGGATGTCGAAGTGAAAAAAGATTTTAAAGACTCGTACTTGTCTGACGAAGAACTGAAAAAATTAATAGCAAAAAGCCAAGCGGGCGACAGTGAAGCGCGAGATTTGATTATCCAAAAAAATATGCGTCTCGTTTGGTCGGTAGTACAACGGTTCTTAAATCGCGGCTATGAACCGGAAGATCTGTTCCAGATCGGTTCGATTGGACTGTTAAAATCGATCGACAAATTCGATCTATCATACAATGTAAAATTTTCAACGTATGCCGTTCCGATGATTATCGGTGAAATTCAACGGTTTATCCGCGATGATGGCACGGTGAAAGTGAGCCGTTCCTTGAAAGAAATGGGGAATAAAATCCGTCGCGCCCGCGATGAACTGGCGAAAGAAAAAGGACGTGCACCAACGGTCCATGAAATCGCCAACCATTTGAATATATCGCCTGAAGAAGTCATCTTGGCACAAGAAGCATCACGACAACCGGCATCCATTCACGAAACCGTTTATGAAAATGACGGTGATCCGATTACACTGCTCGATCAAATCGTAGACAACACAACGGACGGAAAATGGTTTGACAAAATCGCTCTACGTGAAGCGATTGAAAAGCTAAGCGATAGAGAAAAACTGATTGTATACCTGCGCTACTACAAAGACCAAACGCAATCGGAAGTCGCGGAACGGTTAGGCATTTCGCAGGTTCAAGTCTCGCGTCTCGAAAAGAAAATATTAGAAGATATTAGAAATCAGATGGGCGAATGATGTCCATCTGATTTTTTATGTATGTTTCATTGCTGAAGTTCACATAATAAGCGTACCGATTGAAAGGAAAGATAGTCGTGGACAGACAAACGATTTATGTAAAAATGAAACATCATCACGAAGCCAATTCATCCGCTGACATTTACATTCGAGATGTGGCAAGCTTGGCAGGTGAAGAGACGGTTTGTGAAAACATTAAAAATTTATCGTTATACAAAGTAACTGAAGAAGACAAAAA
>JGI1652J44930_10000544_pt1 | contig 14666 bp, 14 predicted proteins | sample NewIslsDNAsample_FD_44930 | JGI IMG/M metagenome (IMG submission 44930)
CCCGCCATGTTTTCATTGTGGGCGAAGATATTTGTTGTCACATAAACAACCGCGCCATATTTTTTCGCGAATTCCACTCCTTCGCGCATTTCTTCAATGGTGAAGTTATCCGCATTGGAGCGCAGACCGAATTCCTGCCCGCCGATAAATACCGCATCCGCGCCATAATGGACAGCCACCTTCAATTTTTCGAGGCTTCCTGCAGGCGCGAGCAGTTCAGGTTTTTTCGTAATGACGCGTTTCCCGTTGATCGTTTCACGGATGCTTTCATTTTCGATCAATTGCAACATTCAAGCCCCTCCTTTCTTAATACACCGTTTCTTTATAGATAAATCCGGTATCCAGCGGTCTTAACGGCGGCTGGATGGCCGCGATTTGTTCATATAAATCATCTTTGATTTCATCGTAGGCTTCTTCGCCCTGGTCGAAATAAGCATCGATTGCCTGCCGATAAAGTTTTGTCACGGTAGTAATATATTCTTCCGATTTCAAAATGCCGTCAATTTTAAAGGCATCTATGCCCGCTTCAAAAAACTCCGTCAATTCATCGATCAGACAAATATCATTCGGCGAGAAAATATGCGTTCCGTTCATGTCTTCGTAAATCGGATACCGGTTGTTGCGCTCTTTATCATGCAAAAACATGTTTTTATTTTCTTTGCGGTTCTCGACTTCCATCACTTGGCCGCGATATAGGAAGTAGTTGCCCAACAATTTGCGTTTGGATTGGAAAATGCAAGTCATGCCATGTACTTGCACTTCGATTTCATATTTTGAGTTTTCTTTGATTTCCAAGATTTCATCCAAGGATAATTCCCGGGCCAACACTGTCCGTTTTGCGCCTCTTTCTCCCCAATAATTTACTTGAAACCAGTTTGTGGCAGTCGTTTCCGGATTCCAATGCAGAGGAATCGTAATGCCAAACTCCCTCACGGACACAACGACCGCCGGGTCACCGAACAAAATGGCGTCTGGACCGATTTTTTGGAGCTTTTTCAAATATTCGTCCAATTCCTCCAACCGATCATTATGGAATAAAGCGTTGCAAGAAACATATACTTTCTTTCCAGCTTTGTGGATCATCTCAGTTGCTTCCTTGACTTGGTCGATGTCAAATTCCCCGGCAAGGCGCAAGCCAAAGCGTTGCTCCCCAATGAGGAAAGCGTCAGCTCCTGCCTCAATCAAATCTTTTATATGGGACAGTGACTTTGGAGTCACAAGCAATTCCGGTTTTTTCAAATAACTTCACCTCTTTAAACAAATTAACAAACCATCTCCAACAGGAACGAATGTCGTCTGATAATCGGGATGGTTTTTGATCCATTCGGTAAATTCTTTTAATTTGCGAATCATTGAACGTTTGCCTCTTGGCACTTCCTCTACAGGCATGTCGGAAAGCCCGTGCATATATATATTGTCGATATATATGACTCCCCCGGCCGGCACAAGAGGGGAAAATCTTTCAAAAAACCGCATATTTTGGCCTTTTGCCGCATCTATAAAAACCGCATCAAAAACGGATTGGATATTCGCCACATCTACTTCCAATGCATCTCCTTCAATCACCGTAATCCGGTGCACCGCATCTGACTCTCCGATAAACTGCTTCGCCAGTTGAACGCGCTCACGGTCCCGTTCGATGGTCACTATTCGGCAATCCGGCAAAGCCTGCGCTATGCGGAGCGCTGAATAACCGATGGCCGTTCCTATCTCCAACAGCGTCTTCGGCCGCTGAATCCTTAAAAACTGCTCCAATACTTCCATTGCCGGAAGCTGCATAATCGGAATACGGTGCATTTGTGCATATTGTTCCATTTTTACTAACAGGTCATTCCGGGGATGAAGGAAGGATTCGATAAACTTGTCTGAAAACTCCATGTTTTCTCTCCTTCAGATGCTATATAAAAAAGAAAAAACCAAACATGTTGGCTTTATGATCATTCCCCTATGGAAAATCACATTTAATCATATCACGAAAATGAATGGAAAGCGAATAATCTTTACGATTTTCATCAAAAAAAGGTTCGATTTCATACTAACGTCTGAAATTCTTTGACTTATCAAATGAGAAAATAGCAGTTCAAACCATCGATGGTGAATACTGCTATTTTCCGGAACAATTATTCTTTTTTCTCTTTGTNGCCACTATTATTTATATATTTGCTCTTATTTTTTAAATGCTCTTCATATGTCTTCGCAAAGTGGTTGTTTCCTTCCTTGTCGGCCAAGAAATAAAGATATTCGGTATCCGTCGGATTTAATGCCGCTTCAATGGAAACGATGCCGGCATTGGCGATAGGTCCCGGCGGCAAGCCTGGATTTACATACGTATTATAAGGGTTTTTCACTTTTAAATCTTCATATAGCACCCGGTCTTTATGTTCGCCCAGAGCATATAAAACCGACGGGTCTGTTTGGAGAGGCATGCCGGCTTCCAACCGGTTATAGAATACGCTTGCGATCGTTTCCCGATCCGATTTTGCCGTCGCTTCCTCTTCCAACAGGGATGCGAACGTCAAAAGCGTATGGACGGTCATCTTCTTTTCGGCAATCAACGGTTTATATTCATTGATGACACTATTTGTTTTTTCAATCATTGGCAGTATAATGTCGTCCAAAGAAACGTCTTTTTCATAAAAAGAATATGTCGCGGGGAATAAATAGCCTTCCAACGGATAACGGATGTTTTCATTGAAGATTTCATCCGTTAACAAATCCGGATAAGCGGCCATTACGCCATTGATAAATTCTTCGTTGTTGACCCTCTCCATGAATTGTTCTTTCGTATAGTCGGTGCGCTTTTCGATAATGTTTCCGATCTGTTCTAATGTCATGCCTTCGGGGATTGTGATTTTAAAAACAGGTTCCCTGTAAACTTTCCCTGTTTTTAAGCTTTCCAGAATTTCATCCAGCGTCATGCTTGGCGTCATCGTATAATTGCCTGCCTGGAAGTTGGACTGGTTTTTAAATTTAGCATAATATTTAAATACGGTCGCATTTTTTATGATTCCATGTTCTTCCAGAATCTTTGAAATGGAAGAAATTCCGGAACCCATTGGAATTTCCACTTGTATTTGTTTTTCCGAATCCGGATCGACCGGCTTCAGAGCGCTTTTGATATATAATGTGCCAAAAATGCCGATAACGGCGATACAGGCTAAAACTATGACTGTGACCCTTGTTACAATTCGACGGACCACTTTACCTTCCTGTTTACGCTGCTTTATTTTATCCAACATCTCCTGGTCCACATATTTCCCTCCTATAATGTTTCATACATATGATATAAAATAATGGTAAGATTAACAATATTTAAATATCCCTTAGGCCTNCCGCATCCCTTTTCTATGTATTTTTACGTTTTTTCGCAAGAAAGGTTCGAACCCGGCCGCGCCTTACCGCTAAATGTAAGCGTCCTTCTGCGGTGATGTTCACAATGATTGCAGAAGAACGCTTTTTTACTTACGGACAGCCTTTATCGTTGAATCCGTTCAACGATTTCCTCTATTTTTTTCCATTCTTCCTCCGTTTCAATCGGAAATAGTTCTTCGATTCCCCCGTCCTCTGATTCCTCGAAGCTTGCCGCATATAGTTCGCCATTTTTTCCTTCATCCACTACCGTATAGACGACATATTTTTTTCCGGTCTCTTCAAGTTCAAAACGGTACATGATTTGGCATTCCACTTCGTTTCCGTCTTCATCTGTGGCGAAAAAAGTATTTTGTTCGTCCGTGAAAGCATCCACCAATGTGTTGTAGACTTCTTCCACCATATCCCATTCTTCTTCGCTTTCCAGATCCTGAAAATTCGACATCTCCAGATTTTCATCCGTTTCATAGCGGACAGCGGAAATTTCCCCTGTATCATTTCCGTTTTCATCCAATATGGAATAGATACAATAAGAGTGATCATCCGTATCAAATGTAAACAACACCTTGCATGTTTTGATTCCTTCTTCTGTTTCCAATGTAAATAATGGCTGGTCCATAATTTCCTCCTGATCCATTTTCGATTTTGAGTAATAGTTTGTGGAATGTAGAATATAAAATGATTTTTTCGGGGCAAAAAGCAAGAAAAAAGTAGGCAAGAGACTGCCTACTCTTTCCAATTAATCCTCATCTTCTTCCTCTTCGAATTCTTCCTCCAAAGAGTGGATGACTTCTTCAATCATATCCCATTCTTCTTCCGTTTCAATCGGGAACAATTCCCCTTCTTCCCCATTTTCGCCGGGGATGAAGGAAGAAGCGAAGATTTCGATTTGACCTTCTTCATCTTCCTCTGCACCGACTGGGGTATATAATACATAGGACTTTCCAAATTTCTCCGAATCAAATGTATGAATGACTTCACAAAGCTGTTCGTTTCCGTCTTCATCAATGACGGTAATTTGTCTTTCTTCGAACTCATGATTATGTGCCATGTTGGCCACCTCTTTCTAACGGATTAAGGAAATCTATATCATCCCCGACAAATTGTCTTAAGGACAGTATGAATCAATCTTGCATTTATCTATTCACCCAATTTGGGATGTCACCGGAAGGATCTGCTGTCTAAATAACCCTGCAAAATCATGACAGCCGCCATTTTATCAATCACTTTTTTTCTTTTTTTCCGGCTGACGTCCGCTTCGATCAGCATCCGTTCGGCCGCCATCGTGGTTAACCTTTCGTCCCAAAGAATGACTGGCAAGTTGAACGTTTCTTCCAAAAGTTTTTTATATTTTTCCGAAGCTTCTCCCCGGGGGCCAACGGTATTGTTCATATTCTTTGGATATCCTACCACAAATTCGGTAACCCCATACTCTTCTACCAGTTCTTTAATCCGTTCTAACCCGAATTCGCCCGCTTCCTCATCTATATGAATCGTTTCAATCCCTTGGGCCGTCAATCCCAATGGATCGCTGATTGCTATGCCAATCGTTTTTGCACCGACATCTAAACCCATTATCCTCATTCTGATTTATCCTCTTTATGATGTTTGATATAGAATTTTACAAGTTCCTCCAAAATTTCGTCGCGTTCAAGTTTGCGGATTAAATTTCGTGCATCTTGATGGCGAGGAATATATGCCGGATCACCAGATAACAGGTACCCCACAATTTGATTCGTCGGATTATATCCTTTTTCTTCAAGAGCAGAGTACACTTTTAACATGACTTGCTTGACTTCTTCTTCCATTGATTCTTCCGGAAAACTAAATTTCATCGTTTGATCGAACGAACTCAAGACCAGCACCTCGCTTTCAGAAATAAGGGGTTGGACAGGAAATTCCAGCTCCATTTCCTTTATTATAACTGATACAATGAGCAGGCGAAATAGATTTATTCCCTAGTTTTAAATAGATTTTACGTAATCATATACAGATTGGAGGGCTTCTTCAAGTTTGGAAGCATCTTTTGCGCCGGCCATCGCCATATCAGGTCTTCCGCCGCCCTTGCCGCCGCATTTTTCGGCAACGGATTTTACAATATTTCCTGCATGATATTCTTTTCCGGCAATATCTTTTGTGACGCCCGCACAAAGCATCACTTTGCCGTCATGCACAGCCCCAAGGACAATGACCGCTTTTTCCAGCTTCATTTTTAAGTCGTCCATCATTTGGCGAAGCTGATTATTATCTTTTGCTTCAACCCGTGTAGACAATACGGTAATATCCCCGATTTTTTGCGCCGCATCCAAGACGCTTGCTGCTTCAAGGTTTGCCAATTTTTGTGACAATGATTCATTTTCGCGTTGAAGTTCTTTAAACTCCCCTTGCAATCCTTGAATTCGCATCACCAAATCTTTTGGATTTGATTTAAATTGGGCAGCCGCTTCTTGCAGGATTCTTTCTTCTTCTTTCACCGCAAAGTAAGCGCCTTTTCCTGTCACGGCTTCAATGCGTCTTACCCCTGCACCGATTCCGCCTTCGGAAACGATTTTAAATAATCCTATTTCAGAAGTGCGGTTGACATGCAGACCGCCGCAAAGCTCGATGGAATAATCGCTGACTTGCACCACGCGCACGATATCTCCGTACTTTTCACCGAAGAGCGCCATTGCCCCGAGCGCTTTTGCTTCTTCCAGCGGCATTTCTTCGATGACCACTTCAATATCTTCCCAAATTTTTTCATTGACGATGCGCTCAATTTGTTCCAATTCTTCTTTTGTGACTTGTCCAAAGTGCGTAAAGTCGAAGCGCAGACGATCCGGACCTACATAGGAACCTGCCTGATTAGCGTGTTCGCCCAATACATCTTTCAACGCCCGGTGCAATAAGTGCGTAGCCGTATGGTTTTTCACAATCAGCTTACGCTCTTCTTGATTCACTTTCGCTTTTACTTTGTCATTGATGCGCATTTCCCCTGACTCAACGACCACTGTATGAAGATGTTGTCCGTTTGGCGCAAGTTGGACGTCTTTGACTACCGCTCTGAATGCGTCGCCTTCAAGGATTCCGGTATCTGCAATCTGGCCCCCCATTTCCGCATAGAATGGCGTTTCGGCCAAAATGACAAACGCTTCTTCCCCTTCCGATGCCATATCCGCCTGTTGGCCATTTGCCACTATCGCAGCAACCGTTGTATCGCATTCCGCCACTTCATATCCGACAAAGACTGATGGCACTGTCAAATTTGTCAACACTTCATTTTGCACTTGCATGGAATCAACGTCGGCACGCGCGCTTCTTGCACGTTCCCGCTGTTTCTCCATCTCTTTTTCGAATCCTTCTTCATCAATCGTCATGCCGTGCTCTTCCGCATATTCTTTTGTCAATTCAACCGGGAAACCATACGTATCATATAAACGGAAGACATCTTCACCCGGAATTTCAGTAAGACCCAATTTTTTCTCCCGCTCAACCACTTCATTTAAAATTTCAAGACCGGCATCCAACGTTTCCAAGAAACGGATTTCTTCATTTTTCACTACCCGTTGGATGAATTCACAATTTTGGCTCACTTCCGGATAGAAGTCTTTCATGATTTCTCCTACCACCGGAACGAGTTCGAACATGAACGGCTTCTCAATGCCGATTTGTCTTGCATAACGGACCGCGCGGCGAAGCAAACGGCGGATAACATAGCCGCGTCCTTCGTTGGATGGCAGAGCACCGTCCCCGATCGCAAAGGCGACTGTGCGGATATGGTCTGCAATGACTTTGAATGGTGTATTAATATCTTCCTTATTATTGAAGATTTCTTTCAAATCGATTTCCCCTGGCCGTTTATAACGGCGGTTGGCAAACTCCTCGATTTTTTCAATGATAGGCATGAACAAATCTGTATCAAAGTTTGTCGGTACGTTTTGCACAACGGAAGCCATCCGTTCAAGTCCCATGCCGGTATCGATGTTTTTCTTAGGCAGCGGCGTATAGGTGCCGTCAGGATTATGATTGAATTGGGAGAACACCAGATTCCAGATTTCTAAATAGCGTTCATTTTCTCCGCCCGGGAACAATTCCGGATCGTTTGGATCATTGCCGTATTCCGGACCACGGTCATAGAAAATTTCCGAGTTCGGACCGGATGGACCTTCCCCGATATCCCAGAAGTTTCCTTCAATGCGGATGATGCGTTCTTCCGGCAATCCGATTTCATTTTTCCAAATGTCATAAGCTTCTTCATCTTCCGGATGAATTGTAACGGAAAGCTTTTCCGGATCGAATCCCATCCATTTGGGATCTGTTAAAAATTCCCATGCATAATGGATCGCTTCCCTTTTAAAATAATCCCCGATGGAGAAGTTTCCTAACATTTCGAAAAAAGTATGGTGGCGGGCTGTTTTTCCTACATTTTCAATATCATTTGTGCGGATCGATTTTTGGGCATTTGTAATTCTTGGATTTTCAGGAATTTCACGGCCGTCAAAATATTTTTTCAACGTCGCCACCCCTGAATTGATCCAAAGAAGGGACGGGTCATTGACTGGAATCAATGAAGCGGATGGTTCAATTTTATGGCCTTTTTCAACAAAAAAGTCTAAAAATTTGCGACGAATCTCTGCTGCTTTCATTCGTTTAAACCTCCTGTATTGTTCCTCCTGAATTTTTTTCGCCAAAATGAAAAAAGTCTTCATCCCGGTAAGGGACGAAGACGGATATTTCGCGGTACCACCCTTGTTACAGTTTCCATCGAACNCGCTGCAGGATGAATTACAGCCATTGGAAACTGTCACTCTGGCCACTGTAACGTAAGTGAACGGCAGGGATTAGCTGCACTCTGGAGTAGCTTTCCGCTATTGCCGCTGTGGAGATTCTTTCAGCCCAAGGAATCCCTCTCTTTGCACTTGGCAAAAACGTACTTTCTCCTTCATCGTGTTCCCGATTTTCCATTTTGTTATATTCTCAGTAAATTATATGAAAACCGAAAAATCATGTCAATAAATATAGCAAACGTACCACACTTCTTAATAAGCGGATTCGTTCATATACTGTCCAAAAACAGACGGATAGGGGAGCAGGAATGGAAAATTTGTCTTTGGAATTTTACACCGCACTGATGTCCATTATCTTCATTGATCTTGTGCTGGCAGGAGACAATGCCTTATTGATCGGAATGGTGGCAAAAAATCTTCCGTCAAAGCAGCAAAAGAAGGTTATTGTAGCGGGCACTATTGCCGCCATTTTGATGCGCATCCTCTTTACGCTGCTTGCCGTGAAATTGCTGGAACTCGATGGATTGTTGCTGATTGGCGGCGTGATGCTGGTGTACATTGCGATAAAGTTGCTGGTTGCAGAAGAAAACACCGGCATTCGTCCAGCCTCGAAAACCTTTTTGGGCGCCGTTTGGACAATCATGCTGGCCGATTTTTTGATGGGCATCGACAATATAATCGCCATTGCCGGTGCATCGTCCGGAAACATGCTGCTTGTCGTCATCGGACTTTTAATCTCAATCCCTATTATTGTGTGGGGAAGCACCATCGTTATTCGCATTATCGAAAAATTCCCTGTGGTGATATATTTGGGAGCCGCCATCCTTGCCTGGACCGCATCGAAAATGATCATCCGGGACGCTTATGTGCAGCCCTTTCTTACAAATCCGTTGCCAATTTTGCTGTTTCAAATTTTATTAATTTTGATCGTCGTTTTGATCGGCTTTATTTTGCGTCATCTGAACCGGGAAGCGATCAAGAAATACAAATTCCAGCCATTCAAATAATGTTCCAAAATTTTTAAACAGGAATGAAAGCGGAGGGATATCCTGTGCAACTGATTTTTGAAAATGGCTTGCTACTTTCTACCATCGAAATTTGTTATAAAGGAAAAAGAAAATGCTTGAACCGGGTTGCGATTGATTCCGGCTCCTCCCATTCCTTCATCGACATCGACTCGGTGCAGGATTTGGGAGTTGCCTTTGAAAATGGAGATCCCATCGTCCGCCACTTTGGAATTGGCGGATCGGAATACAGTTTTTCAAAAATCCTGGATTATGTAAAAATAGGTGAAAAAACTTTCCATAAAGTTCCGGTCGATTTTGGCCCTTTGCGGGAATGGGATATTCATGGGCTGATTGGACTTGATATTTTAAAATCCGGGGAGTTTTTATTAGATTTGAAACATTTGAAATTAATAACGATGGATGAAAGAAAATTGGCTTAAAAAATTATAGTAGTACAGGCAAATTGTCTGTACTACTATTTGTATTTGGTGAACAACCCCTATTAAATAACTTTTACGCATATCTCGAGATTACTTCTTGCAGTCTCTGTTCGACGCGGCCGAGATCCGCTTCCGTAATGGTCAGCCGAACGTGGCTTTCATCCACATCCAACATTTCCGCAAACAATCCGCCCAGCCCTCTGGCTTTTCTGTCCACTTCGAGCAGCAATTCCACCGCCCCTTCCCGCTGGGACAAGAAAGCGATTTCCAACTCATCCAACCGTCCTCTGAAAGGACCTGCAACCGGCACAAATTCGAATTCTTGGACAAACGGATAATTTCTTTGGAAACGGTATGATACATGTTCGTTTTCAGCCTTCCGAAGGCGGAATCCCAAATTCTGCGCGGCATCCAATACGGCCAAAGCCATTTTGGACGGACGGACTTCGATATAATCTTTGTCGGTTGAATCCACGCCGCTCTGGATGTCCAGCTCCGTCTTTACCCATACCCTTGAATTTCCGACGGTAGCCGGGGTATCCACCGGCAATTTGAAAGAAAATGGGATGATTTTCGTTTCATTTGAGCGAATGATAAAAGGATCGCAAATTTTGAATTTATGGAAAGCATATGGAACAGAAACTTTCCGATCATCCACTTCTTTAACATACGTTGTATACAATGTTAAATAAATGGTGTTGATTTGTTGATCGACATTTCCCCCATAAACTTCCACTTCGCCCTGAATCGTTTCCCCGGCATAATAGGAAGCTCTCTCCAGCTTTGTATCCACTTTTGCCGATCCTATTCCAATGGTGGCCAACATTTTATTGAAGAACGACATATATAACTCCCCTTACCGCCAAAATTTTTCTTTCCTTCATACGAATGTATGCCGAATAATGTTTCAAAAATCATATTGATTTTTTATATACGAAAAATTTCAAATCATTTTCATATTGTCAGAACACGATTCCAAAAACGAGCTTTTCACTCTGTAAAGCTAAAAACTTGAATCCAAATTAGAAAGGAAATATAATGTAAAAAACCTAGTAAAAATATTAGATTAGGAGGTATTGGAATGGGAACTTATAAAGTTACCGTAGAATTGAACGACCAAAAACAAGCCGTAGTAAAAGCACGTGACCAACAAATCATTTCGGATACAATTCCGCAATTTGGCGGAACAGGCGAAGGAGTTACGCCACCCGAATTGTTGATTGGCGCATTAGGCGCCTGCCAATTGATTACGGCAAAATTGTATGCGAAAAAATTTGGCGTTGATCTTCAACATCTGGCAATCGAGCTGGAAGGGACATCGGAAAAACCGGATGGAACCGTTGGGCTTATTCCGCAAATCAAAGTGAATACAGTGGTTGAATCCAATTCACCGGAAGAGAAAGTACGCGAATTTTTGGAATTTGTTGAGAAAAACTGCTTAATCGCCAATACCCTTTTAAACCAAATTCAAATATCCCGGGAACATGTTACAGTGAAAAAACCGGTTGTGAAGTAATGAAAAATGCAGCCTTGGATTTTTCGGGCTGCATTTCCCTTAATGGACCGGGCATGTTCCCCCTCTTCCTATACAGATTCTTTCTTTGGACGCAACATATGTTTCAACACTTTTCCGGAAGCATTTCTTGGAAGCTGGTCCAGTTCTTCAATTTCTGCCGGCACTTTATATTTGGCAAGTTTAGTCAAACAGTAATTGATAATTTCTTCTGCTGAGAGGGATTTTCCCTTTTTAAACACGATGTACGCTTTAGGCACTTCACCGTACACTTCATGAGGAACTCCGACAACAGCTGCTTCCAAAATTTCAGGAATTTGATATAACACTTCTTCCACTTCAACCGGGTAAATATTTTCGCCTCCGCGGATGATCATATCCTTTTTCCGGTCGACGATATATAAAAATCCTTCTTCATCGAATTTCCCTAAATCTCCTGAATACAGCCAGCCATCCCGGATTGTTTTGGCCGTCTCTTCTGGATTTTTTAAATATCCCTTCATCACCTGCGGACCCTTCACGCAAATTTCGCCCACTTCCCCGACCGGAACTTCTTCGCCATTCGGACCAACAAGCTTGATTTGCGTATTTTTCAACGGCTTCCCGACAGAACCGATTTTATGCAGAGCATGCTCATCGGTCAAGGACGACGCGGCAGGGGTATTTTCTGTTTGTCCATACAAATTTTGCACTTTTACATTTGGAAACGCATCTTTTAATCTTTTTACAAGTTCATATGGCATTGGCGCAGCGCCATAGCAGAATAATCGTAAATTTTGAAAATTATATTCCCCGATTTCCGGTTTATTCAAGAGGATGGTGTACATTGCAGGAACACCGAAAAAGATGGTCGCTTCCGTTTCCACAAGATTTCTTAATGTCCGATCAGGCGAAAAGGCTTCTTCTATGACAACGGTTCCACCCTTGTACAAAGTCGGCACGGCAAACACATGAAGTCCCGCGCAATGGAAGAGCGGCGTACATATATAAGTCCGGTCCTTTTCCGTCAGTTTCATCGAATCGGACCAAATTTTCGCCGTTTCAATCACATTGTTGTGTGTGAGCATAACCCCCTTTGGTTTTCCGGTTGTTCCGGATGTATACATGACAACGGCCGTTTCTTCACCCTCATTTGGAACTCGATTAAAATCGGTATTATTCCCTCTAAGGATTTTTTTAATTTCGGTAGAGGAAATGACGTGTTCAAAACGGTGAACCGTTTGCCTGATGGTCTCTTCAATTTCTTCGTCAAAAAATAGAGCTTTTGCTTCAGAATGTTGGAAAATATAATCCACTTCCGGTGGCGCAAGTTTCGTATTCACCGGCATAATCGTTAATCCGGCCAATTTTGCGCCTAAATAGACCGGCAAGAATAAATCCGTATTGAGCATAAATTGGGCGATGATATCGCCTTTTTTATAGCCCTTGTTTTGAAGATAGGCGGCAACCTTCTTCGCATTTTCATACAATTCTCCATANGTCATCNTTGTGTTTTCAAAAATGATCGCTTCNTTGGAAGGTTGTTTTAATGCATGTTTTTCCACAATGTCTGTAACAAACATATCCCCAATCCCCCATTTCAGTGCCTGGAGCACTTTTATTTTTCGAATATTCAGACAACTGTATTCAGTATTATTTTATCAATGAAATATATTTGCGTAAACGAGAAATTATGTGTTTATTAAAGAAATTTCAACCATTAATTTATCATAATCTAATAAAGAGTTTTTCCGGGGGTTTATTCACTTACAAACCTGAGTTCATGGCGCACGGATCCGGCAAACCGCATGTTCATATTATAAAAATTCAGTGTCATTAAAGTGGAGCGGAAAGGAAAATTCTCATCCTAAATCTCCATCCGCTCCATTTGAACTTGCACCTATACCACATCATTAAAATACAATACTGTCTTCATGGGATCTCCCAATTTCCGCAGTTTCCAAGTATCTTCCAAATAGATGTCTGCCAGCTTTTCATATTTCCCTCCGTAACGGTCCGCCCATTCGACAGCCACGACACTCTCATACATCCATGCCAGCTTTTGGGAGATGCCTTTGCCCTCATAAGTTTGCGTTTCATCATCCAGGGACACGAATTTTTCCAAATCCTCCGAAAGTTCCATAAGCTTTTCCGACACAATTTCCTTCAGCTTCGAATCCTTCGCTTTTTTCAAACGCTGTTTCATTTCATCGATAAATAATTCATGGGCTTTGTATTTTTTAAATAGGCGGATCACTTCCAATGCCAGGATATTTGCTGTTCCTTCCCAAACGGTGAGCACTTGGGCATCCCTCAATAGTCTTGGCGTTACAAAATCTTCAATGTACCCATTGCCGCCATGAAGTTCAATCGCTTCATGGGCAAAACGGATGGCCTGCTCGGCCGTTTCTTTCTTCATGATCGCGATGTTCAACCGGTTCAAAACGATATCCCGGTCTGTTCCTTCACCGCCTGCCACCCGATCATACAAACGAATCATGTCAAACAGCGTCGCCACTTCGGCGTGCAGCTTGGAAGCCATTTTAGCCAAAGAGTCCCGTATCATCGGATAATTCGTCAGTCTTTGGCCGAATGCCTCGCGGTTGGAAACATAATATTTGGATTCCAATAATGCTCTCCTCATGATTCCCACTGAAGCGACCGCATTGCAGATTCTCGATAAATTCAACGCCTCCAGCATGTAGTAGATGCCTTTTTTCGGATCACCCACCACATAGGCGATGGATCCGTCAAATTCAACTTCGCCGGATGGCACGGCACGGACACCCAATTTATCTTTCAAGCGCCGTATGCGCAGATGATTGAGCGAACCGTCTTCCTTTCTCCAAGGCACTGCAAACAAAGTGAGCCCTTTTGTGCCTTCCGGAGCCCCCGGCATCCGGGCCAGCACCATGGCAACACCGCACATTCCCGCATTGGAGGCAAAATATTTCTCGCCGTATAACCGGTAATGGGTTCCGTCAAATCTTGCTTCAAGAATATTCGCCCCCACATCGGAACCTCCCTGCCGCTCAGTCAAGAAAGTGGCTCCTTCATACAACTCCACTTCACCCGTTGAACATACATGCGGCAAAAATTTCGCCTTCAACTCTTCATCCGCATAATGGTCCAGCAAATACGCCGTTGCCATTGTCAAAGTAACAGGACAATAAAAGCCCGGTTCCGCATGGGACAACAAATAACCTTGTGCAAAGCTGTAAACATAATTGCCCTTTCTTCCCAGCTGCGGAATTTCTTTATGCACATAGCCGACTATTCCGGTGTTGTACGTTTGTTCTACGGTCTTTTTGTATCCTTCATTCACCCAAATTTCCGATACTTCTTCTCCGTATTTGTCGTAGCGGATCAGGCGGGGCTCCCCTTCCCGGTCCGTATGCTTTGCCCGCGCATCAATCTCGCCGCATACCAGCGCCCCGAAGTCTGCCAGTTTTTCCAACGCATATTCATAAAACTCTTCATCAAGCATTTGTTCCAATATTTTTTGCAATGTATCATCGCTTGAGAAAAAGTTTGTCTCTTTTTCTGCCACCACATTTTGCAGCACTTTCATTCCACAATCGCCTGCACTTTC